>Ga0081535_100655_pt1 | contig 19459 bp, 16 predicted proteins | sample HotLakmasection3_FD_71020 | JGI IMG/M metagenome (GOLD analysis project Ga0081535, IMG submission 71020) | Hypersaline microbial mat communities from Hot Lake, Washington, USA - Section #3 (SPADES assembly) (version 2) | ecosystem: Environmental > Aquatic > Non-marine Saline and Alkaline >... | reverse complement strand
CGAGTTGGGCGTCGGCTTTCCAGCGCAGATCAAGCAGGTGCATCAGCGATCGGGGATTCGCCGACATCACCCAGTGCTGCCGCACGTCAAAGGGGATCAGCCCTCCGGCAAACTACGGAAAATGAAAAGCAGATATGTGCATACCCTAGTTGATGTTTTCTGCTTCAAGTAGTTATCCAACACACTTTTGGGCAATGTAGAGTGAATCTACAACGGCTATTAAATATGCCCAACCGCAGCAAGCAACGTTCGGTTCAGCATCTCATTGATGAAAATGCCCAAAGGCTCTTACAAAATTTAATTCCAACAGGATGGGTGCTACGCAACTATCGGCCAGATTATGGCATCGATTTTGCTTTAGAAGTCTTTCAGGAGGTTAGTATCGAATCGTCAGCGGAAACCTACGAGACTTTGGGTGAGCACCTCTTCATCCAGCTCAAGGGACAGAGGGAGGCAAAGCGGAGAACTCTTAAAATCTATAACAGATATAACGTTGAAAAAGCAGTTTTAGTAGAGGACAAAACGAGCATAGTTGCAGAGATTGAGGTTATTAAATTCTCTATTGAAGTTCCTGAACTAGTAACCATACAGCGCATGGGCGCAGGATTGCCAGTTATATTAATATTAGCTGAAATATCTTCAGGGAACTGCTACTTTATTTGCTTAAATGATTACATCGACAAAATTCTGATCCCTAAGTTTAGAGGAAACGACTATACAAACTCTAAAACTAGAACACTTTATATTCCCACTTATAATACTCTCAGAAGTCCTGACTCTGCATCAAAAATTCTAGGTTGGTATGCCAAGAGAAACAAACTACTCTCTGCCTTTCAAAAGATGGTGTACCAGCAAAAAGAGCTAGCTTATATTGATGACATCCTTCAAAGGAAGAGTTTAGCGGAGCATTTTTCAAGGATATTACTAAGATATGATTTCTGGAATGATCCCAGTTGGAAAATTCTTGGTGAGTTGTATCAGGAAATCAACAATGTACTTGACGGAGAATTGATTCCAGATTTCAGCTCAATGCCTCCCGACTTCTTTGAAACAGAAGCAGAGTATCAAGAGTGGTTTGAAGAAATTACTCTTACTCGAATATGGAACAGTTTATCTGCTCTTTCAAGTGTTTATGAGGAAACTTGCAGAGAATGGTTCCTTCCTACCCCTCACGGCTTCATGACGAGTTATCCTAAAAAGTGCTCTTTTTTAACTCGTGAATAGTACAAGATTTGAATTTCTTAACCTGGAAGAATCTCTATTTCAAAACGTTTCTATCATACCTTACTCGCCATCTAAAAATCATTTAAGTCTTCCCACGATTTGATGGTTTGAGGGACGATATCTTTGATGAGTTCGAGAATTGAATCTGCGTAAAGACCAATTTCTTGCTGAGCCCCTTTACCTTTGCGTAATCCGACAAAGTGTAATAGTGCCTGCAAAGAAACTGTCCAAACCCAGGAAGTATAGACGCTAGGGACTAAAACACCTCTTGCTTGTTCTCTGCCGACACCAAGATTGAGAAGAGCCTGATAAGCTTTGTAGCTTTCTTGGCATTGCTTTTCATAGATTTCTGTGGCTTTCAATGATTCTTCTTGATCCAAAGAACCTTCTGTTGCCTGCTTATTATTTTTTGCTTGAACTCTAAAATTGGTCGGAACATAGAAATCACTTGAGTCATCAATCGGCACATATCTAAAACTTTTTTCATTCCACCCCAGTTGCTCGTCATTGTGGTTGCTAGCGATTACATGCTTCCACCACTGACGACAGACAAACAAAGGAGCTTTAACTTTAAATTTGAATACAACTCCTCGAAAAGGACTTGTATGTTGATGCTGAATTAAATAGCTGATGAGTTTAATATCTTTTTCACTTAATTCGTCAGAATTTTTCTCAAAACTAGCTCTAGCATCGTTGACAACATCTAAATCACTTCCCATGTAAGAAACTAGTTCAATGCGGCTTTTGCCATCTTGAAGAGGGTCGAAGACCTTGTTCAGCGTCAAACGTTGCTGTGGGGCGACATTTTCAGTGAATGATTGAGTCATAGCATGTATAAGAAGATTTGAACTCACGCAATCTTGAAGGATTGGCAGATTGTAGATGTTCCCAAACGCTTTGCTAGGCTACACCGCTTTGGCTGATTTGGGAATCGTCTACAGATTGTCCTAAGGCTCGACGTACTCGACCGATCGCTGGCGCAGGGGCGTTTGCACTGGCTGCGGTTTGGGTTGCAGGGGGGCGATCGCGGGTTGACCTGCCGGGAGCTGTGGCTTCGGGTGCAGGGCTTTCAGACCCTCGATCAGCGCTCCCCGCACAATGGGTTCAGATTCTTGGGTCAGCATAATGCGAAAGCAATCGACCAGGTGCGATCGCCCGGTCACGTCCGTGCCCGGCAAATAAGGGGCGGTGCCTTCTTCGGAACTCAAACCCCAGTGCAGCAGCGATCGCACTGCCAGCAGCCGTTTTACCGGGTCAGGGGCGGACAGGTCGTCCCACAACGGCCCCAGGCGATCGGCGGTGGTGGTGGCTGAGGGGGGTGCGGCTGAGGGGGTCGGCGCTTGACTGCTGGGCATCGCTCCCGATCGCGGATTCACTGCGCGTAAGCAGAACAGGAGATTGCCTGCCCCCAAGCCCAGCAACGTGATGGCGGCCCAACTGCCCCCCAGTTGCGACCAGGCAGCCGCAAAGCCATAGGTAGTGGCGAAGGCAAGCGTGCTTGCCAGCACCGGCGACTGACCCAGCCGCGATAACCGGGTATAAACCTGCTGATAGACCGGCTCTAGTTTTTCCCAGGGTAGGCGATCGCCCGATGCGAGAAATTGATAAGTGAGGGTGCTGGTGGCGATCGCGAGAAAAATCTTGCTATCCGCCATGGCTGCCAACCACGCAACCAGAAACCAGCGCCCGTAGCGATTGATCGTTGTCGCATTTTGCTGATAGAGCGCGATCGGCAGGGCACTTAACGGCGCACCCATCGGTTTTACAATTGACATAACTTGCGGGGCTGATGGTCGCTGAACCACGGTGAAAACAACATCGAAGTTCTGATATGCTCACACAGCGCTCTTGGAACTGCAACATCTTCAGCCAACAGCCCAAAGCACACGGCTCAAACAGTATTAAACCAAGCCGCAGGGCTGATGACTCACTTTCGGGCTCGCATCCAAACAAATTGCAACGGGACGATCGCCCCGCTGAGCACAAGGCGGTACTTGAATGTTACTGAATGACGGCGGGTGGGCACTGCCCCCCCTACGGTAGAACAAGGCTTTAGGCGATCTCTAAGGGTTGGATTTTTGCTGATTGCAGTGCCATTCGGCTGTACTTCACCTGAACTTTAAGCGTTTAACGAGGGCAGGTAGTTGACCAGGGCAGGGAAGACGATGATCAGCACCAAAATCACGAGTTGCAGGAGGATAAACGGCACTGCGCCCCGGTAGATATTCGCGGTGGTGATTTCGGGGGGGGCGATGCCGCGTAGGTAGAACAGGGCAAAGCCAAAGGGCGGCGTGAGAAAGGAGGTCTGCATGTTGGCCCCAATGATGACGCCGTACCACACCAGCCCGCCAAACCCGTAGAGCTGTTCGGCAATGGGGGCAAATAGCGGCACCACGATAAAGGCAATTTCAAAAAAGTCGATGAAAAAGCCCAGGAGAAAGATGGTGAACATGCTGACCAGCAAAAAGCTCACCTGGCCGCCAGGGAGTCGCGTCAGCGCATCGTAGATGAAGCGATCGCCGTGGAGCCCCCGAAACACCAGACTAAACGCCGTAGAGCCGATAAGGATAAACATCACCATGCTGGTGGTGCGGAGGGTGCTGTCGCTGACCGTTTGCAGGGTGCGCCAGCTTAACTGGCGGTTGCACAGCGCCAGGGCGATCGCCCCCAATGCGCCCAAGGCCCCCGCTTCCGTTGGGGTGGCGACGCCAAAGAAGATACTGCCCAGCACCAGCAAAATCAGCGCTAGCGGCGGCATCATCACCTGCACCACTTTGAGCGCCAGTTCCCGACCTCGCACCTGCAAGAGTTCCTTGGGCAAGGCGGGCACCAGCTCTGGGCGGACGATCGCGATGATCCCCACATGGGCAATGAATGCCCCCGCCATCAGCAAACCGGGAATCAACGAGCCGATGAACAGGTCGCCGACGGAAATGCCCAACTGGTCGGCCAGCACCACCAGCACGATACTGGGCGGAATGATCTGGCCCAAGGTGCCCGAGGCGGCAATCACCCCCACCGACAGATCTTTGTTGTAACCGTGGCGCAGCATCGTCGGCAGGGAAATCAGGCCCATCGTCACCACGGTGGCGGCGACAACTCCCGTAGTCGCGGCGAGCAATGCGCCGACCACCACGACGGCGATCGCCAAACCGCCCCGCACCCGGCCAAACACCTGGCCCATGGTTTCCAGCAAATTTTCGGCAATGCCGGACTTTTCCAGCATGCCCCCCATAAAGATGAAGTAGGGAATCGCCAGCAGCGTGAAGTTGTTCATGATGCCGAAGAGGCGCTGGGGCATAGCCGTCATCAGCACCGGGTCGAACCGGTCAAAGGCGACCCCGATCGCCCCAAACAAAATCGCTACGCCCCCCAGGGAAAACGCGACCGGATACCCCAGAGCGAGGAGCAACAGCGCCCCGACAAACATGGCGGGACCGAGCACATCGGGATTCATGCCCCACCTCCGGCATCGGCGGAGTCATTGGCCCGGAGGCGGGCAACGTTTTTAATGGCTTCGGAAATGCCCTGAAAAAAGAGCGTGATGAAGCTGAGCAAAATAAACGTTTTGATGGGGTAGCGGGGTAGGCCACCGGGGTCGGGCGACTGTTCCCCAATGCGCCAGGAGGCCAGCACCCACGCCCAAGAAAACCACAGCATCAGCGCGGAGAACGGGAGCAAAAACAGCAGCGTGCCCACTACGTTGGCCCGTGCCTGTTGCCGTTCATTCCAGCGGGAGTAGAGTACATCGACGCGCACATGGTCATCGCGCTGTAGCGTGTAGGCCGCCCCCAAGAGGAACACCACACTAAAGAGATACCACTGGGTTTCGATCAGGGCGTTGGAGCTGAGGTTTTGGCCGACGGCTTGACCGATATAGCGGCCCACCACGTTCCAGCTGCCGACGATAATCATCAAGATCAACAGGCCGCTGGCGAGTTGCCCGATCAGACTATTGACGCGATCGATCCACCGAGAGAGTGCGAGTAATGTATGCACCGCGATCGCTTACCCCCGTGTGACGAACTGCGAAAAACTGAGTTCATTAATCGTATTCCAGGCGTAGACGTTTTCGCGGAAGGCTTTCCAACTGTCGTAGACCTCCTTAAAGGTGGCGTCATTGCTGGCATCCTGCTCAAAAATCTCAAAAGAAGCCTTTTCCGCTGCCTGCATAATCTCGTTGCTGTAGGGCGTGAGCTGCACCCCCTGATCGACCAACCGCTTGAGGGCCGCCCCGTTCAGCGCGTCATACTTCGCCAGCATGTCAAGATTGGCCTCATAAGCCGCCGTCTTGAGGATTTCCTGATATTCCGTGGGTAAGCTGTCCCAGGCGGAGAGATTCACCTGCAACTCTAGGGTGGCCCCTGGCTCCCACCAGCCAGGGTAGTAGTAGTAATTTGCCGCATCTGCCAGGCCCAGCTTTTCGTCATCATAGGGACCGACAAATTCCGCCGCGTCGATCGCGTTGCGGTCCAGCGCCAGGAAAATTTCGCCCCCCGGCAACACCTGCACATTCACCCCCAGGGCCGCCATCACCTTGCCCCCCAAACCGGGAATGCGCATCTTCAACCCTTGCAGGTCGGAGACGCTGTTGACTGCCTGTTTGAACCAACCGCCCATCTGCGCGCCGGTATTCCCGGCGGGAAAGGTGATCACGCCAAAGTCGGCATACAGCTTGTGCATCGCTTCGAGGCCGCCACCGTGATACAGCCAGGAATTTTGCTGCTGGGCGTTCAGCCCAAAGGGCACCGTCGTGCCAAAGGCCAGGGCCGGATTTTTGCCCACGTAGTAGTAACTGGCGGTGTGGCCGCATTCCACGGTGCCCGCCTGCACCGCGTCCAGCACTTCGAGCCCCGGCACGAGTTCACCTGCGGCGTAAGGCTCAATGGTGAATTTGCCGCCAGAGAGGGCACTGACGCGATCGCTCACCCTCTGCGCCCCGCCATAGATGGTGTCGAGGGCCTGGGGCCAACTGGTCGCCATGCGCCATTCCACCGTGGGCAAATCAGAGGAGGCGGCATCACCTTGCGCCGAGGTCGGGGGTGAGCCGTTCTGACAGGCCGATACCCCGATCGCCGTCCCCGCCCCTACGCCAATGTAATTAATAAGGTCTCGACGTTTCATCATGCAGCGCTCCTTTTAAGCCCTCATTAATCAGGACTGACGACCCAGTTTACAGCAGGTGATATCTGCAACGTTATTGAACCATGAATTGCTGAGAATACCGATTCGCCAAACGCTAATAAATGTGAATGAACGCCCTCGCGGCTGTAGATTCCAACCTGTAGAGAACGGTTTAAGACGGTTAATTCTCCTGGGGCAAATGGAGGCGGTTGGTAGGCGTAATCAGATTTGCAGCGGGTTGCGATAGAGCGGAATGCATGGAAACCATCAAGGTATGGCTGGCTTTGGGAAATATTTTGGCGGCAAATTTGTTGTTATGGACCTTTGAGGGGAATTCCAAAGGAGCATAAATAACTCCGTAATCTAGCGGACTCAGGAGAGTCATCGACGACAAAGACTACTGAGGTGATTGCAGTATTGCTGATCCGCTGAATGGATCAATCATCGCCTCAATGTTTTGCCCGTCAATGGCATTGAGTCAGCAAGGAGTGGCGAAGCTGGTCATGGTTTTTGCCTCTAGCCGCGATCGCCACGCTGGCCCAGAACCCCGGTTGCTGATCCGAGTCCTCAGCGGCACAAGTCTCGATACCGATCCCCCACCCTGCGGGAAGCCGCTCTGCGTCTACATCCCTAGCCCCTTCTCCCAGTTTTGGGAGAAGGGGTGTAAGCGGCTGTGAAGTCCCTCTCCCTTTCTTGAATGCCCCTTGGGCTATAGCTTGGGAGAGGGATTTAGGGTGAGGGCTAATGGGTAGCAAATTTGCGCCGAGGGGTACTAGATGAGTCCCGTCGGTAAAACGGCGACCACAGGAACCGGGGTTCTCTGCTTTGACCCGCTACGACAGGGTGCGCTTGCGGGTCATGACGCTGATATATTCGCCGTTGCGTCCGGTGGGGAGCGGTGCGCTCCAGGCGATCTGCTCACAATAGCCGAGCAGGGCCAGGCGGTTGATGGTGTCGATGAGGGCACCGTAGTCGCCGAGCAAGATATGGCGAACGGCCTCCTGGTTAAAGGAGGGCAGGTTGAACTGAGGAGCCGCTTGAGCGACCCCGCTAGAAGTTTGAAACATGGGATTGTCTCCGTTTTCACGTTAAGGAAAACGGGGAATTGTCTAGCGTTTCCCAAATGAGGCGCAACGAAGAAGCTAGATCATAGAATGATCCCAGATATCTCGTCTTACCACCGATAAGCGGGATGTTCAGGGGATTTGAGAAGCGCCAACTTCTCTCTTCCCCGCCTAGAACCATTCCCCGTGGAAAAGATAGTACAAGAAGCCCTCTTCTCGTACAACCGTATTTGTTGATTTGTTGACGAGGGAACGGTGGTCTAGCTGCTCTCGTGGGGCGATCGTCCTCTGGACACCCTGCGGGAACGCTGTTGATAAACAGAATTTTAAGAATTCATCCCTTTTTCAGGTGCATGACTATAACTAAAGGGGAAATAGGCAGAATCATTCCACCTAAGATCCCCATAAGGTGAATTAGGCTGACACATTTCCACCTAATCACCCAAATCAGGGGATTAGGCTGAAAATTTTCCACCTAAACACCTGCACGAGAATGTTATGCAGAACAGTTCACTCCAATAACGAGTTAGCTGGCTCAGTACAGTGCCCTTGTACTCGTCCTTCTGTAGAGACTTTGTTGGCGTTAAAGCTTCGTTGCTCCGTAAAGCTATGAAATGGTCAAATCAGGAAAAAATTGCCAGAATTGAAAAATTAAAACCTTTGAAACTCTGCTGAGAAAAGCTATGGATCCCATTACTGTGGCGGCGATTGCCTTGACCCTGATCGCGACCAAAGCAACGGAAAAGGTAGGCGAGAATCTTGGAGAAGGTGTAATCGCTGCCACCAAAAATCTGCTAGGAATCTTGCGCCAAAAGTCCCCGGATACAGTGATGCGGATAGAATCTGGCGATGACCCCTATGTTATTGATGCTGAAATTATTGAAGAAGTTCAGCGAGTGGCCGAAGCAGATCCAGAGGTGAAGGAGGCGTTGAATGCCACAGCCCAAGCGATGCAGCAACAATTTGGCGGTGTAATCAATCAAGGCAAGCTGGCAGAAAAGATTGGGTTCGTGATCCAAGGAGGATATAACCCTGTAAAGATTGAGAAGTTAGAGTTATGACTGGAGTCGTCGGGAAGGGCACCGACAAAGTTAAGTACCCCACATAACCTCCCTCGTAGCGGAATCGAGCCAGACAAATTTATTGGGCGTACAGCAGAATTGCAATGGTTACACTCTCGATTTGAGCAAAATGCTAGGGCTGAGATCTCAGCGGTCTCAGGTATGGGTGGCGTTGGCAAAACAGAACTGTCTCTCCAATATGCGCTATCTAATCAGCAGAATTATCCAGGAGGTATCTGCTGGATAGAAGCTAGAGAACAAAGCATTTCGAGTCAAATAGTTATTTTTTCAAAGGCTCATCTAGGCCTAGAACTTCCAGAGAAGATAGAAAAACCTCTAGAACAAGTTCATTGGTGTTGGCAAAATTGGCCTAAAGGCAATACTTTAATTATCTTCAATGATGTCACTAGCTATGCGCGTATCAAACCCTATTTACCACCAACAGAAACTGGGTTTCATATACTACTAACAACTCGTGTAAGGTTGCTTAAAGACTCTGAAAGATTAGAGCTTAAAGTACTTCAGCCCGAAGATGCTTTTTTACTTTTAGAGTTGCTAGTGGGTAAGGAGCGAGTACAAGCGGAAGCAGGCGTAGCCCAACAAATTTGTCAGTGGCTTGGATATCTACCACTTGGATTAGAGCTAGTTGGCCGTTATCTAGTCAGAAAACTAGACCTGACTTTAGCAGAGATGCTAGCTCGTCTGAATGAAAAACGTCTAGAACAAAGAGCATTAAAGAAGTCTGAAATAGAATCAGACATGACTGCTGAGCTAGGAGTCGCTGCTGCTTTTGAGTTGAGTTGGAACGAATTAAACTCTCTTGCTCAGGAAATAGGGTGTTTGCTCAGTATTTTTGATGTTGTACCTATCTCTTGGAGTTTGGTAGAGCAGTGCTTCTGCCAAACTGACCCAGAGGAACTAGAAGATGCAAGAGATGAGCAGCTACTAGGATTTCATCTGCTTCAGCGAGAGAGTAGTAAAGTTTATAGATTACATGAGCTTGTCCGTGAATTTTTCCAGTCAAAACTAGCTGAGGCTTCATCGGTCGGCAGCCTTCAAAGAGCAATCACAATAAAAATTGCAGACATTACAAAACAAAATCCATTCATAACTTTAAAGATCCTAAACGAAAAGTTACTTGACTGGTATTGGAGTAGTAATTTCTTAGAGCCATCTGCATTAGAAATAGGAGAATTTCTTTTAATTGCTCAGCAAAGTTGGGGAGATGCTATTGAACCTTTATCACAACTTATGCTTGAGTATCGAGCGAATGGAAGCCTTCCTACGATTGGAATCAATTTCTATCAAAAATATGATGATGGAATAAAACAGTCTTTCACCTATGTAAATGTTGGAAAGAACTTTTCAGAATCTATTTCTAGTTCAATTGTTGATTGCCCTCTCGATGGTGATATTCTTTTTCATGACAGTCATGAATCACACGAGATCATTAGCAGGCTTTCTGAGGCTGGATGGAAAACTTTTTCAAGTATGCTGTTTGAGCAGAAAACGTCTTGGCCTTGGCATCAAACTATTCAACCTTCCCTTAAAAGGCTTTCAGAATATCTCAATGAACGACGCTTGCCTACAGATGCTGGTTATTTATCATTTGAGGCAGCTTGGCATGCTGCGTGGTGTTTAACAAAAGGAAACTATCCAAGGTTCCCCACTTACTTGAGTTTTTCACCAATATCTCTTGACGATATTGAAACCAAATTGTCTGAAATCGTAAATTGGCGTTATTCCTTGATGATGCAGCACTGCATCAACCAGCTTAGATTAGAGGTTAAGTATGCTAGACAACAAGGGGAAACATACTTTAAGTTGCCTGAAGATTTTCAGGTCTTTAAGACAAGCTCTGCTATTTCCCCTGATATTCTTCTTAACTACACAAGTTATGTTTTCGAGAGTGCCTTGATGGGATATCAGCATCTCGTTGAGCGATGGTTTCCTAAATTTTTGTCGGGTTTTCAACTCGCTAGTTATCTGCCTGTTCGTTTGGTTGGAACAGTGGTGCCTCCTGACAAGGAGAACAACGTTAAGGTCGATTACTACTGGGAACCGTTGCCGAATGGACAAAGTAGTTGTATTGATTTCCATCTAAGCGATCAACCATCTTCCCAAGAAGACTCTCGTCGTCAAGCCGTATTTGAAAAGCAGGATTTTTTACGTCCAGGGCATAGAATGAATCGTCAACATAAGTTTTTTTCACAAAAGCCTTTTAGCAAATTTTGGTTAGGTAATCAGCCTATTACAGAGTTGACCTACCAGTGGTTATGGGAGGATTTGATGCAACTTAAATGGGTAAAGGATAGACTTAGCCATGCTGGTTATCCATATTGGCGTTGATAAAGAATCTATCTTGGGAAGATGCTGTCTGTATAAGGAACCCAGCTAACACTACGTGGCAGCGGACGGACAAATTCTGCTGGTACTGGGTTCGCAGGTATCTGCCGCCGCTGCACTTCACCGTTATGCTGCGAGACCTCGGTTGGGGCAGTAGCTGGAATCGGTTTGCGAGGCAACCATTCACTTCCTCTTACTAAAAGGCTTGAAACCCCGGATTCCTCGTTTAATAGAGGCGGGAAGCATGCCAGATGGCTGTAACGTCCTCCCCGCCTGGATATAAGTTTGTCTTATCAGCGCAAAGCCGGGAGAGCCCCCTACGCTACGGGATATTGGCTCTAATGAATCGTGCCTAAATCAAGTGGCTGTAACCACATTTTGTAGCTACGATTAGCTACTGTAGTAATGTTCGGTCATGGAATATGAATGGGATGAAGCAAAGCATCTTGCTAATCTTCGTAAGCACGGAATAGATTTTGCCGATGTTCCATCCGTGTTTGGTGGCGATACTGTGACGGTTGAGGACGATCGTTTCGATTATGGAGAGCAGCGATTTGTCACATTCGGTTTGTTGCAAGGGCGAGTGATTGCCGTTGTCCATACAGAACGAGAGGATTGCACCCGTATTATTTCTGCAAGAAAGGCAACAAAATATGAACAACGAACCTACTTCGAACAACTCTCAAACTGATTGGCAACGATTGGATGCGATGGGCGATGAAGATATTGATTTATCGGATTGCCCAGAGATTACGCCGGAAATGTTTGCTAAAGCGGTAGTGCAGCGGGGTTTACCTGCAACAAAAGCCAAGGCTCAAGTTACACTCCGCATTGATAGCGATGTGTTGGAGTGGTTTAAGTCTCATGGTCGGGGCTATCAAACCCAGATCAACCAATTGCTACGAGCTTACATGGAAGCGAACCAACAATAGGCTTAGTTGGTGTTGGGCTTGGAGGTAATGGTTGCGGCAGCATAACATAACCTCAGCGCAGCGGACGGACGAAAGCCGCTGGTGCTTATTTAAGGTTATCTGCCGCTGCACAACTTCACTTTTAACACACCTGAATATACTGCCTCCCCTCATGCTAACGACTCCTCAGGCACAGCAAGCTGTTAATCACATAGGGTCACGATCAGACGTTTCACACCATGACACTGGGGCAATATCGTCCATAAGGAATCCGTGGGCTGTTTGGCAGCCTGAAAGACCATTTTTGACCCACGGCTAGAGCCAAACCAGACTCTCGAACTGGGAGCCGCACAGCAGTGACTTCAAGCCGCTGATCGGTCATGCGCGGACCAGCCGTAGCGTTTGGCATCGGCCTGGGCTTGTTGGGTCACATCGTTGGCGACGAAGTGGTGGTGCAAGATTTGCACGCTGAGCATGTGGTTGATGACGGCGTCCAGTTGCACCCGTTCCGCTACCGGCGTGGACTCGTTGCCGTGACGTTCCAGGATGGATTGCACCGCATCGGGATCGAGCAGACCGGCGTCCTGAAGGCGATTTTTGGAGAGGTAGGTGCTGGCAAGCGATCGCATGGCGGCCTCTTTCACCTGATCGGTATGGGACGGGGGAGCCATGAACGCGAACTTCTGGCGCTTGTACAGAGTTTCCGGCAGCAGCGGCTTCATGGTTTCCCGCAGGATGAACTTGTCCTGACGATCGCGCAGGCGCATGGCGGGCGGCAGCGTCACCGCAAACTCCACCAGGGGATGATCGAGGAACGCCGGACGCGCTTCGAGGGAATTGGCCATATCGACGCGATCGCCCGCCCAGCCCAGCACCTGGGACTCGAACTGGGTCTTGATCCAGACGTATTGGGCTTTATCCAGGGGATGGCGATCGCGCAGTTGTTCGCCATCTAACGCTGCGGCGATGGCCTGGCCAGGAGCGTAGCCGTCTAGCCGGTGCCGGTGCTGGGGGTGCAGCAGGCCCGGTACGTGGGTCGCCGACGAGAGCCAAGACTGCAAAGAACTGGGAGTAAAGCCGATGAGGGCCGTCAAAGCCGGATCCTCCACCGGCTGTTCCGCCAGCAGGTTACCCTTGAAGAGGCGATTGCTTTCCGCTAACCACGCTTCCAGACCGGCCCGCTCCTCGGGGGAGACATCGTCCATGCCGTGGCGAATCATGTCGAGGCGCAGTTGCGGATAGCCCGCAAACAACTCGTCCGAGCCTTCGCCGGTAATCACGACTTTGTAGCCCGCGTCCCGCACATGCTCACTCATCAGCATCTTGGCGACGGTAAAGGTGTTGTAGATGCTGCGCTCGGTGTGCCAGAGGGTGCGGGCAAAGTGGTCGTAAAGCTGATGGCCGTCGATCGTCAGAATGTCCTGATCCGCTTTTACCGCTGCCGCCATTTCCCGCGCGATCGCCGTTTCGTCGTAGTCGGTGTCGTCAAAGCCAATGGTGAACGCCTTGACCGGGGACTGCTGACAGGCTGCCGCTACCCCCATGATGGAGCAGGAATCGATGCCGCCGGAGAGGTAGCAGGCCACCGGCACATCCGCTTCCAACCGGAGCTGAATCGCCTCGACAAAGTGCGCCCGAAACTCTTCGATATAGTCGGTTTCGCTGCGGTGCTGGTCGCGATCGCCCTTGAGGGGAAAGTCCAGATCCCAATACTGCTCTTTGTGCAAGAGCAACTCGCCGTCGCGTCGCTGCACGGTAATCTTTTGCCCCGGCTCCACCGCGTAGATGCCCTCAAAGCCGGTGGTGCCCGGCACCATCGTCTGCATGAGCTGGTGATACAGTCCTTCTGAGGAAAAGCGGGCCTGGACCTCGGGGTGGGCCAGCACCACCTTGATTTCCGAGCCAAACACCAGCCCGCCAGGAATCTGGGCGTAATACAACGGTTTGACGCCGAAGCGATCGCGCACCAGGGTCAACCGATCTTGCTGCCGTTCGTATAGGGCAAAGGCAAACTCCCCACGCAGGCAGGGCAGTGCCTGGTCGAGTCCGAGGCGATCGGTCAGGTGCATCACCAATTCCGTATCACTCTTGGTGCGAAACTGGTAGCCCCGCGACGCCAGATCCGCCCGCAGTCGCTTGTAGTCGTAAAATTCACCGTTGTGGGCGATGAGATATTGCCCATTGGGAGAGCGGAACGGTTGGCGACCCCGCTCGGGGTTCAGGTCAATAATTGACAGCCGCGCGTGGGTAAAGCCGACGCCGCGATCGTCGATCACCTGATACCCAAACCCATCGGGGCCACGGTGATATTGAATGGCCGCCATGCCCACCAACACATCAGGATCGACCGGTCGATTGGGGTCGACATATAGGACGCCACCAATTCCGCACATACGCTCTTTTGCCCTCCGGGCTGTGGTTGCTCAAAGATGCATCCTAATATGCCGATCTATGGTTTTCCGGCCCTTTTTCCATAAATCTGAAGCAATTGCTGACAAAAATTATGGTTTCATAACTTTTGGTGTAGGGAGGGCTAAACTTGAGATAAATCATATCGGCAGTCGCTCATCGCTGTGGATTGCCCATCGGCTGGGCATTGCGAAGGACAAAATCGGTTCTGTTGTCCGCTTTGCGATCGCCCCCAGCACAGCTCCGTAGTGTCTGCCATTACAAATCGGTGCAGGAACCGTAAGATCGGCAACAGATTTTTTTTAAGAAAACATTAATGATCGCGTCAACTGTCGACGCGCTCTGAGGTAGGGGGTTTCCGGATGACATTCTCTATCGTGGCCTGGGATCCGAATACAGGCATGACCGGCATTGCCGTGGCGACCAAACATTTGGCCGTGGGCGCACTGGTACCCCACGCTAAGGCCGAGGTGGGGGCGATCGCCACCCAAGCGCAAACCAATCCTTTGCTCGGCATTTGGGGGTTGCGGCTACTGGAAAGTCGGAAAGCGGTCCAAGCCAAATCCCTCGCGATTCCGGTGGGAGATGTGCTGGATGTCTTGCTGCAAAACGATGACGAGCGCGACTATCGACAGCTTCACTTGGTAGACCATCAGGGGCAGACAGCGGCCTGGACTGGGCAACACTGCACTGATTGGGCGGGGCACTTGACCTTTCACAATTTTTCTGTGGCGGGCAACATGCTGGTGGGCGAGCAGGTGCTCCACGCGATGGCTGAGACCTTTCGCGATCGCCCCTCGCTGAGCTTTTCCGAACGGCTGCTCGGTGCTCTGGAAGCTGGGGAAATGGCTGGGGGCGACAAGCGGGGTAAGCAGTCCGCCGCCCTGTATGTCGTACAGGACGACTTTTATCCCCATCTGGATCTCCGGGTTGACAATCACTCCGAGCCGATCGCCGAACTCCGCACCCTGTTCACCGAAGCCCACAAAGACTACTACCAGTCCTTCCGCAAAACGATGCCGTCTCACAAACAGGTGCCGTTCAAGGTCGAACCCATCTGGATGCGGAAGGTGGTTTAGGATCAGGGCCGTTTCTCGCCGCTGAGCTTTGGGGCTCCCTGGATCAAGGTCATGGCAAAACCGGTTTGGGCGGCAATTGCCCACCGCTGTTTGGGCTAAAAAAACGCGCAGGTTCACTGTCGGCTTTTGAGAGAATTGCCTCAGAAATGAGAATTGAATCAGTTGGGATAGCCGTCTCGGCTGTCCCAAGGCAGGCAAGATGCGCGCCCTAAACAATTTGGATATTATTTGATCCTCATTCCTTCAGGGATCGGCGGTTAAATACCGTAAATCAATCCGGTTTTCTCCTGTAAGGAGACACTTCGCGAATGACTTCGCTTAACCTGCCAGGGTCGAGAGTTGAGCGGAGTCGAAACTCGGTCTGCAGGGATATGATTTGCGGGCCAGCCCCTCAGGAATGGAAATTCAATCAGTTGGGATAGCCGTCAGTTGGGATAGCCGTCAGTTGGGATAGCCGTCTCGGCTGTCCCTGGTCCGGTCAGGTCTATTCTTCGCGGAAATTGGATGTTAAATGATCCTCATCCCTCAGTGGAATGGCATGTGCTTATGGGGAAACGTGCTGAGACTTTTGACCTCGGCGTTGGCGAATCATGAGGAACCCCATCACCAGCCAGAAAGCGAGCAATCCTCCCGTAATCAGGAATGTCGTTCCCAGGCCAAAGCGAGCGATGAGGGCCGGTGCCGCCGCCGTAAACAGGCCGCCCCCAACAATCGGTTCGAAGAAAAGCTGCTTGTAGGCAAAGCTCTCAAAGGCTCCCGACTGATTTTCGGGGTCTACCATGCGCAGGAGCAAGATGCCGGTGGCGGTCACGCCCATGGACTGGCCAAGATCGCCGATGCCCTTTTCAAACCAGTAGTCGGGAAAGATGCGGGGGGCAAAGTAGAGGAAGAACAGCACATTCCAGGCGATGCCCACGATGCTGAGGGTTAGGAAAACACCCAGGTTGCTGCCAATGACCTGCAAAGAGATGGAAGCCAGGGCCGTGACCACGACCACATCCAGCGCCAATCCGGCGATATTTTGCATCAGCGGGCGAATGACCAGGGGCTCCAGATCCAACCGTTCCAGGATCAGTTGCAGCAGGATGCCGCCGATTAGCGCCATGGGAAACAGCGGCACGTAGCTCATAATTTCGAAGCCGGTGGTGCCCCAGGTGACCGCTTCCAACCAAACCAGGCCATTGAGGATGAGCCAGCCAAACGCGATCGCAATCCCCACCAAACCAAAGTTGATAGAGAGGGGATCAATCAGTAACCCTCGCATCAGCACCGCCCGCCGTTCCCGCAGTTCTGGCGTTTCGGAGTGGGTCAAGTTCGGAATCTCATCGCCTTCGGACAGCAGTTGAGAACCGTGCTGCACATGGTGTTTACGCCGTCCCCAGTCGGCGAGGGCGGTGCCCGCAATAATGCCGGAGACAATGCCCACCGTGGCTAGGCCCAGGGCCAGATCTGCGCCTTCGGGATAGCCAAGGTCGATAAACGTGTCGGCCATGCCCCCGGCGGTGCCGTGGCCACCCTCAAAGCCGATTTCGATCAGCGCCGCCGCCATCGGATTGGCCCCAAACACGGGAATCAAGATCCCCACGGTGACCAAGATGCCGGTGACGTATTGGCCCCAGGCGAGGGATTGCCCAAACACCACCTGTGGCGCGGCTTTATGCCAGATACTACGGGGATTGGGGATGGATTCGCCCAAAAATAAAGCCGCAAAGACAATGTTGATAAAGATGCCGGGTGACTGCGCCCAAACCGCCCGGATGGGTTCTGAAAAAAGCCCCCCGGCGAGCAAGGAGCCTTCGCCCAAAAGCGCCGTGGCGATCGCTCCCAAGATCTGCGGCCCCAGGATCAGGGCCAGCGCCCCTGCCACAATCGACTCCGGCAAATACAGCATTTGAATCCAGCGGAATCGCAGCTTGATAAAGCGCCCACCCAAAATGAGCATGGCGATGACCACAAAGGCAAAGAAAACGTCTCTAAGGGTAAACATGGTCGGTTCAGGCTAATGGTCGGTTCAGGCTAATAGACAAACATGGCAATCGAGTGAGCAAGCCACACCCCTGAACCCTGCCAGGTGGTCGCGGTGGAGTCGACTCCTGTTCAGCGATCGGTAAAGTTCAGTTAGTCGGCAGACTAAGGCGGCAAAACCGAGCGCGTCTGATGATTTGACTACACTCTGGCAACCCGTTGATGAATATCTGCCTTGCGATAGAGTTAAAGGGGCTCATCGAGTGCCCTAAGCCCGATACCAGGGTGGTTGTGCAATGTTTTTGTCAGGGAAAATCGGGTGAAGAAGAGACAGTTTCGGGTCGGCACGTTTAACCTGAATAATCTCGTGCTGCCAGAGGTCAAGTATTACGGCGATGAATTGTATTCTGCTGACGAATATCGCCAAAAAGTAGACTGGACCGCTCGCCAACTGGATCGCATGGCCGCCGACTTGATCGGTTTTCAAGAAGTCTTTCATGAGCAGGCGCTGGCCGCAGTCCTCGCCGCCACCGACCGCGCCCAAGCCCACCAACTCGTGATGGCCGAGGGCATTGGTCAAGGGCCAGGCGTTGCATTAGCCACCCAACTGCCGGTTTTAGGACACCGCATCTACATTGATTTTCCGGAGGAGAGTTGGCTGAGCGTTGACGCCGAGAAGGCGCGTATTCCCCTCACGTCCTTTTCCCATCCCGTGCTGGCGGTGGATGTGGAGTTGCCCAACGGCATGAACTGCAGCGTGTTTGTGGTGCATCTGAAATCCAAGCGCCCGATGCTGCCCCGGAACGCCGATCGCTCCGACCCGGTGGAACTCGCCAAAGGCCAGGCGCGATCGCTGATCCGCCGCGCCGCCGAAGCCACCGCCCTGCGGTTCATCTTGATGGAAAAGTTACGCGATCGCCGCTACCCCGTCATCGTCATGGGCGACGTGAACGATAACCATACATCCGTCACCACCCAACTCGTCACTGGCCAACCCCCCTGGGAATGCTGGCCCTACCGTCAAAAGCGCCCCGTCTGGGATACCCTGCTGTATCAGGTCAAAGATATTCAGGCGCGGCTGGGCTACGGCGACCACTATTACACCCACATCCACAATGGGCATTACGACAGCCTCGACCACATCATGGTCAGCGAAGAATTTGCCCCCCGCAACCGCAACCACATTGGCCAGGTGATTTACGTCTCGGTCTACAACGACCACCTGTTTGACCAAACCCTGCTGGACGACCAGATCGAGCGCTGGAAATCTGACCACGGACAGGTCGTCGCGACGATCGCCTTGGATGGAGAGGCATAAGAATTTAGAAGTCAGAAGTCAGAAGTCAGAAGTCAGAAGTCAGAAGTCAGAAGTCAGAAGTCAGAAGTCAGAAGTCAGAAGTTAGAAAAACCTAACCCCTATTCCGTAGGGGCGCGGCCCGCAAGGCATCACCCTCGCAATGACCAATCTGCTGGCATCGAGCGTGCCGACCCGCGCCCGACCGGCAAAACTACGGCTACCCCATAGAATCAAACAGTGTGTAGTTACCCAGGCCCATGCCCGATCACCCCGCCCAGTTGCGACCCACCACCCCCGCCGATCTCGACTTTGTGCAAGCCGCTGAGCAAGCCGCCCACGCCGCCGGATTCGTGCGCCTGTGGAGCCGCGATCGCCATCTACAAGCCCTTAACCACCCCGATGAGCGTCACTGGATGGTGGTGGATGCAGTCACGCAGCAGCCCGTCGGCTACCTGATTGTGCTGGGCCTGCAAGATCCTGATCAGTGCATGCTGATCAAGCGCATTGTGATCAGCCAACCGGGCAAAGGCTATGGTCGTTCCGTGCTCACTCAAGTATTGCAAAAAGCATTCGGCGAATTGGGAGCCCATCGCGTCTGGCTAGACGTGATGGAAGAGAACCACCGGGCGCGATCGCTCTATCGCCAGTTGGGCTTTGTGGCAGAAGGTCGCTTGCGGGAATGTGTCAAAACCCCCCATGGTTTTGCCTCTATGTGGCTGATGTCGATGTTGCGATCGGAGTTTACGCCAGGGTAAGGCGATTTGCCAGGGACTGCTTCCTCCGCGTTACCGGTATTTTCTGAATTGGCTCCATCGGGAATGGTCCTCTAAACCACGTCTAAGTTGAGAACTGGAGTTTTGTTTGATCGGGCAGAACCTCACCTAACCTCTCCTTCTCAAGGAGAGGAATCAGAGTCTTGTCAAACCTCTCCTTGAGAAGGCTGCCGTGTACACACATCTCGGCCCTCACCCCCCCCACC
>Ga0081535_100654_pt1 | contig 19513 bp, 20 predicted proteins | sample HotLakmasection3_FD_71020 | JGI IMG/M metagenome (GOLD analysis project Ga0081535, IMG submission 71020) | Hypersaline microbial mat communities from Hot Lake, Washington, USA - Section #3 (SPADES assembly) (version 2) | ecosystem: Environmental > Aquatic > Non-marine Saline and Alkaline >... | reverse complement strand
TATAGAACCTATTTGACATCTCGTCTGAAAGCTTTGCATGGCAGGCTTTTTAGCAAAATCTGGCAAATTGACTGAAATGCTTTAGCTGCAAGGGTTTGGAGAAAGATCTCAAATGGGCTCTATAAAGCGGGCTCAAATACTGGGCAGCGACACTAAGGGATGGGAATTTAATTTAAGTGTGGACAGCCGAGACGGCTGTCCAAGAGCAGGCAAGATGCCTGCCCGACAAAACTTGGATTTTATAAAATCCTGATTCCTAACTTAGTCGAATCGGATTTACTGCGGGCAAGTGAACCCATGCCCGTTGCTGGCGGTGCCCCGACGCTTTACCGAGTTTTTGTGAGTCCCAGTTGGCAACGTCCTCGGGCAGATTTATATGGTTTTGGCCTGCAACAGACCTTGCCGGAAATCCTGATTTCCCTTAAGCCTGAAGACGAGTCGATCGCGATCGCCTTACAACCTGTTTTCGATGGCGTTTACGATCGCGATCGCTATTAGGCTCGCATTGACTATCCTCAATCCCCACCAGCACCAGCGCTACCCGAGGCAGACCCAACCTGGTTGACCGCCCATCTACAGTCCCAAGGGGTCATTTAAGTCTCCTCATCGTCTGGTTGGGAAGGGCTGCTGAGCAGGCCGAGGAGGGTCGTGGTGCCCATGGTCCAAAGGGCGATCGCGCTATCCAAGATGCGGTCTTGGGCTGGAGTTAGGGTAGGTTGGCCCGACAGGTGCAGGGCGGTGCCGCCGGAGGTCAGCGTCAGGGAGAGGACAGCAGCGAAGACATATTGGAAGGTTGAGTTGGTTTTGGGCGATTTCATGATGAACTCCGTTGGGTGTGATGAGTTCATGGTCTTGTGAAAGCCACTAAAGTTCAGTCCCTGCAAGGGTTCCAGAAGGGACGAGTTGAGGATGAGTTGGGGATAAGTTGGGGGGCGATCGGATAGGCTGCTGCGCTGCTAGTGGTTGTTTGGCATTCAGAAGGCCCCCTAAATCCCCCAATTCTGGGGGACTTTGAGTGGCTGGATTACCCGATGGAGGGCGGTGAGCAGTGAAGGGAATGTTTAGAGGGGCAGGGCTTTTGGTAGGAATACATGCGTAAAGATACTTCGCGGATTCGGGGGACGACGCCGGAAGTTGAGCAAGCGGCTCGTCGCTTACGTCAGGAGCCGACACGCGCCGAGGTTTGTCTATGGCAAGCATTGAGACGACGACAGTTGGCAGGTTTGAAGTTTCGGTTTCAGTATCCGGTAGGACGGTTTATCGCTGACTTTTGCTGCCCATCGCTCAAGCTCATCATCGAGATCGATGGTGGCATTCACGATCGCCAGAAACCATACGATGAAGCTCGAACTCAGCAGTTACAGGCATTTGGCTATCGCGTCCTCCGCTTCTCCAACAAAGAAGTGCTAACCAACCTACCCAACGTTCTCACCCAGATACACCATCAGGCAAAAACCGATTTCCCCCCGGAGTCGGGGGGCTAGGGGGGCCAAACCTTGATAAGCAACATTCCATCGCCTGTTAAGTAGAATTGTGGGCAAGCGACGAGAGGACGGCATGACAGCGCGATCGCTCACAGTTCCAACGAGGAAGTGCTGACTGACTGGCCTCACGTCCTCGCCAGAATCGAGCATCAGGTCAAAGCCGATTTCCCCCCGGAGTCGGGGGGCTAGGGGGGGCCAAACCTTGATAAGCAACATTCCATCGCCTGTTAAGTAGAATTGTGGGCAAGCGACGAGAGGACGGCATGACAGCGCGATCGCTCACAGCAACCCCCGACGGCATTGAACGCATCAACCGCGCTTTAACTGAAAAGAAGTGGAGCCGCGATGACCTGGCGAAAGAGTGCGACTGTAGCCGTCAGCCAGCGGTCAAATTTTGTTCGGGTAAGGCCGTCAGCAAGAAGCTCTTTGTCATCTTTTGCGAAGCGCTAGCGCTGGACTGGGAGGAAATTGCTGGCCTCAAAACCTCTGCACCTATTACTGAATCGGCTGAGCCTCAAGCGGATATTGACGCGATCGTTCGGGTTGTGCGCCAGCAGGTGTACGCCGACATCCACCATCGCTGTGGTACCATGCGCGTGCTGGACATGGAGCAGCCTATCGGCATCGGCGACATTTACACCAATGTCAACATCCTCGAAAAGCTCTCGGGGCGGCGACGGCTGGGGCTGAACGAACTGCTGCAAGACTGCGACCTGGAAAACTTCGATCGCTTTTTGCTGGGCCAGATCCGCCATGAGCGCGTGCCGGGACTGGAAGCGGTGGAGCGCTACGACAAGCTGATGATTTTGGGCAAGCCGGGAGCGGGCAAAACCACCTTTATGAAGCGGCTGGCGACGCTGTGCAATCACGGGGAGTTTCAGGCCCATCGGGTGCCCGTGTTTGTGACGCTCAAAGAGTTTGCCGAAGCGAAGGGCAAACCCGGACTGGAAGCGTATATTCGCCAGCAGTGGCAAGCCTGCGACATAGAGGGCACGGATGCCCTGACGCCGGTTTTGAAGCCGGGGCACGCGCTAATTTTGCTGGATGGCCTGGACGAGGTGCAGGAGACGGATCACGACCGCATCTTGCAGGATATCAAAGACTTTACGGGCCAGTACCGCGACTGCCAGTTTGTCATGACCTGTCGCATTGCGGCGCGGGAATATACCTTTCAGCACTTTACCGAAGTCGAGGTGGCAGACTTTAACGAGGCGCAGATCGCTGAGTTTGCAACAAAGTGGTTTAAGGTCAAGCAAGACCCCGAAAAGGGCAAGACTTTTATTCAACGCCTTAAAGACAATCGACCGATTCAAGAACTGGCAACGAATCCGCTGCTGTTGACGTTGCTGTGTCTGGTATTTGGCGAAGCGAACGATTTTCCGGTCAACCGCTCAGAACTGTATAAAGAAGGGCTGGATGTGCTGCTAAAAAAGTGGGACACCAAGCGCAACATTGAACGCGACCAAATCTACAAAAAGCTGTCGCTGAAGCGCAAAGAAGACTTGCTTAGCCAACTCGCCTTTGCCACCTTTGAAAAAGGGGACTACTTCTTCAAACAGTCGGTGGTGGAGCAGCACATCCTCGATTACATTCGCAACTTACCCGGAGCCCAGGAAGACGAAGAAGCTTTGCAACTCGACAGCGAAGCGGTCCTCAAATCCATTGAGGCGCAACATGGCTTACTAGTCGAGAGGGCTCGCGGCATCTACTCTTTCTCACACTTGACGTTTCAAGAATATTTCACCGCCAAGCAAATTACGCGGCCTACGGCTCAATTGCCTTTAGCTCTGGCAGATTTAGCCCAGCATATGACCGAAAAAGGCTACCGAGAGATCTTTTTGCTTACGGTGGAGATGCTACCACAGGCTGATGACTTGTTGATACAGGTAAAGAGGCAAACTGATCTGTTAATAGTGGACGATAAAGGGATAAAAACATTGCTAAATCGTGTAAAACAGAAGGCTATCTCTATTACTGCCGGACCACGTAAGTCTATTGATATTAATATTTTTTACCTAGCCCTTACACTTGACCTTGCTGTTAATTGTAATCTTGACCTCACTCTCGAACTATTGGTTGCTCACGATTTCCAGCTTTCCCGCGATAAGGTTTGCGAATCGAGTCTTGCCCTCGACTTCTCGCTCGCCAGCACACTCGTTCATGCGAGATCCTGTGTTTACTCTCAGACCTATTCCAGCACTTTTGGCTACTTCCCCCTAAACTTGTCAGCCAAACAAGCAACTGCAAATAATTCAGAATTAAAGCCGAAGATCGAGGCCCTGAAGGCTCAATTACCCAATCGAGATGATAATGAAGCTATCGGGCAATGGTTATTCAAATATGCAGAAGCTTGGGTTACTCAGTTACGTGCATTGATGATTGAGCATCGCAACATTGGCCACGACTGGCAGTTTACCGAAGCCCAAAAAGAGAAATTGCAGCAGTACTACGATGCCAACAAGCTACTGGTCGATTGCCTCAACAGCGATTGCTACGTCACCAAGGTCACCCGGCAATATATCGAAGACACGCTGCTGTTGCCCATGAGCGAGATTGAGAAGTATCCGGTGCCTGGTCAGCATTAACGGTCAGCGATGACTCTCAGATAGGAGAAGGGAAAAGTACAGGATGAAAGAGAAAAGCTTTTAGACTGGTATAAGCGCGTAAGGGATGATTATGACTGCTCTGTTCTCCCAGACTTCCACTCCCATCTATCCTTCCGCTGACGGTGAGCCCGTGGCCGAAACCTTTGTGCATCTATACGCCATGCTGATCACCCTAGAGGTGCTGCGTCAGTATCTAGCCAGCCAGCAGGCGACCGTACTGAGCAATCAATTTTTGTACTATGCCCAGGGCTACCCCAAACTGCGGGTGGCTCCGGATGTGATGGTGATTTTTGATGTCGCCCCCGGTGGGCGCGACAACTACAAAATCTGGGAAGAAGGTCAGACCCCTGCCGTCATTTTTGAAATGACCTCGGCGGGAACTCAAGAGCAAGATCAGTCTTATAAGAAAACCCTCTATGCCCAACTCGAAGTTGAGGAATATTGGCTGTTTGATCCCAAAGGCGAGTGGATTCCTGAAAAATTGCGGGGCTATCGCTTACAGGGTGAGGCTTACGTAAGCATTACTGACAACATCTGCCAACGTCTCAATCTTCGCCTGGCGGTAGAAGATACCCTCATCGCTTTTTACCGTTTGGATACTGGCGAGAAACTGCTCATCCCCGATGAACTAGCCGAGTCCCTTCGCCAAGAGCAAGCACGGGTCGCCCAACTCGAAACGGAGCTGGCTCGCTACCGTCAACAGTTCGGTGAGCTGCCGCCGGATACTTCACCGTAAGCCATTCACCATTGGTTGCCTAGCAGTTTTGTCCTGTTTGGTCTAGGCAGCGCTCAATCTGCTACCCCATTTGGGGTGGTAGAAAGATGCATCGGCAACCGCACGGTAAAGGTCGTGCCTCGTCCGACCTTGCTGCGCACCGCAATAGTGCCGCATTGCAAATCGACAAACTGCTTCACAATGCTCAGCCCCAGCCCCGTCCCCGGAATGTTGCTCACATTGCGCCCCCGATGAAACGGTTCAAACAGGTGGCGCTGGTCTTCCTGAGGAATGCCCACCCCTTCATCCTGAACGTTGAAAATCATCGTGTTCTGCCGCTTGGCGAGCTTCAGGCGAATGGCCCGATCTTCGGGAGTGTAGCGCATGGCGTTAGAAAGCAAATTGCTGAGAATGGAGCGGCACAAGCGCTCGTCGAGATTGGCGGTAAGTTGGCGGCTACGGCAGATGAACTCAATGGGAGCGGCGGGACGGTGGTATTCCCGTTCGGCTAACAGGGTTTGGCAGAAAGCCACGAGTTCCAGGGGTTGGGGTGCCACTTCGAGCACTTTGGCCTCGATTTTGCCGATGACCAGAATGTCATCGATCATCCGGGTCATGCGCTCTACATTGGCGCTGATGGCTAGGAGATAATCGGCCTTTTCCGCCAGGCTGAGCTGAGTATCGTAGCGATTTAGCGACGATACGGACAAAGCAATATTGTTGAGCGGATTGCGAAACTCGTGACACACCATCGAGACGAAGCGCGATCGCATCTCACTCAGTTCCCGCAGTTGCTGGTTCGCCTCCCGCAGTTTCGCGGTGCGCTGCTGCACCTTGAGTTCCAGCTCTTCGTTCGTGCGCTGGAGAATTTCCTCGGCCCAGCGGCGTTTAGTAATGTCGCGAAACGTCACCACTGCTCCGATGAGCGCACCGTCCTCATCCCGCATGGGGGTGCTGATATATTCCACCGGAAAGCTGGTGCCATCTTTGCGCCAAAATACCTCGTTGGTAATGCGCCGGGTACTGCCATCTTGAAACGCCTGGTAAATGGGGCAGTCCTCCCGCTGATAGTGGCTACCGTCAGCATGGGAATGGTGGAGTACCGCGTGCATGGATTTGCCAATGAGCTCTTCGATGGGCCAATCAATCATGGCGGCAGCGGCAGGATTCACGAACGTCACATGGCCAGCCAAATCCAGGCCATAGACCCCTTCGCCCACCGCATTGAGAATCAGTTGATGCTGGCGACGGAGTTGCTCAAACGCTTGTACGACGGGGCCAGCAGCGGGCGATCGCGGCGGCATCTGAGGGGTTGCAGTCCAGTAGTAATCAGTCATGCGTCATGGGGGTTGCCGGGTTAGCGATCGCGGCACAATGCCCGCTAAGGAATGAGGATTAAATAACATCCCAATGGTTAGGGCAGGCATCTTGCCTGCCTTGGGACAGCCGTCTCGGCTGTCCCAACTGATTCAATTCTCATGCTTAAGCTCATTTGCCCATCGAGTCCTGGCCTTGCCCCATCGTTGAAATGTAGTCTAGGACACTACGGACGAACTTCTTAAGGATTACTAAAGAACCATATCACTTAAAAAATCACTAACCGCAATTATCTTTTGGATCGATTCTAGAGGGCGGCTGAGAGCCTGCCAAGAAAATTTTTGATCACCAAAATGTGCCTTCAGATCTTTGATTTGGCACCCCTTTTTTAAGTCTTAAATAGAGCGTCAGTCTCCAGTTTAGAACTGCGGACCGCTGATCCGAAGTCAGATCGATGGTGTCGCCATGAAGACAGTACTCGTCATTGAAGATGAGTTGCAAACCCGTAACGTGTTTTTGAAATGCTTAACGTTTGAAGGCTTTCAAGCATGTGGTGCGAGTAATGGCTCTGAGGGCATTCAATTAGCTCAAAAATATCGACCCGACCTGGTTGTTTGCGACATTATGATGCCGGACATGGATGGTTATTCGGTACTGTCTCATCTACGTCATTCGCCGGCGACGGCAGCGATGCCGCTGATATTTTTGACGGCAAAAGTGACTATGGCCGATTTGCGTCGAGGCATGGAATTAGGGGCTGATGACTATCTCACCAAACCCTGCACGGTAGAGCAATTTTTGTCAGCCATTACCACCCGACTACAGCGCCACGAAGCGATTAGGGCGGCGGCGCGATCGCCCCAACTCCTTGCCGCAACGGCATCCCCTCCCCCGGTTACCCAGGGGGAAGAACACACAATTGCCACCATTTTTCCTGACTGTCCAAAACTAGCTGCCGTTTTTGAGTTCATCGAGCGACATTATCAAGACCCCATTAACTTGAGTGATGTCGCTCAGGAAGCGGGGTATTCTCCGGCTTATCTCACCAACTTGGTGCAGGAAGAAACCGGGTTCACCATTAAGCGCTGGATTATTGAGCGCCGCATGGCCCAAGCCAGAACTTTATTGAAGACCACCCCAGCTGCCGTCCGCCAGATTGCTGAGCGATCAGGGTATAGCGATCCAGGCTATTTCACGCGGCAGTTTCGCAAGTTTCATGGGGTTTCTCCTCAAGCTTGGCGGCAACAGGGGGGCACAAAGGCAACTATTTGATCACGATAAATTTGGTAGTGACTAATGGCTTCTGTATCGAAAAGAACAGTTTCTGGCTTTTTTTTGATCGGCTGACAAGGTTCTAAAGAAAGTCCCATGATGTGCCAAAAATGATCCCATGCTTTCTTTCGAAGAGACTGGTAAGGTGCTCATTAACATGCACGCCAGCTCATCCTTATTTGGGTTTTTAGTCGAGTTGTTGATTAGGTTTAGGTAGGCAGCAAATATGGTATTTGGTTCAGCGACACAGACCGCCCGCAGATGGAATCACCTCAACTGCGATCGCGGCGAGCTTTCCGATCTCGAACTGGCGTGCATCCTCTGCGGGGGCACCCACTCCACCCTGGATCACTGGGAATTCATGCAAACCATGCCCAAAGATCCCCTGGACATGGTGGACGACCTGGTAAAAATGGGCGTCTACAAGCAAAATCAACTCCGGGCGGCGGACGGCGTTAACGCTTATGAACTGCGGAAGGCTCTCTTCCTCAAGCGCGTAGGCCGGGGGGATGCTAAACGCGAACAATTGATTTTGGGTCTGTGCCAGCAAGCGGGCGGTTTAGACAATGCCTTTGCCGCTGCGTTTGGTCCCCAAGCGGGACTCTTTTTTAACGACGCGATTCGCAACAGTGGCGCGACGCGGCGCGAGTTTCTCCGTAACATGGCAATTGGCGCTGCTCTGGTGAGCCTGGCCAGTTGTGGGGGCAATGAGCCTGCTGCTGATGTGCCAGAGGCCGATGCGGCTGCCGTTTCCACCGAAGGGCTTGAGAAGACCGACCTGCAAATCGGCTTCATTCCCATCACCTGTGCCTCGCCCATCATTATGTCGGAGCCGCTCGGGTTCTACGAAAAGCATGGCTTGAACGCCACGGTGGTGAAGATGCCCAGTTGGGGGGCGGTGCGCGATTCCGCGATCGCGGGTGAACTCGACGCTTACCACATGCTGGCTCCCATGCCCATCGCCATGACCCTCGGCCTTGGCTCCTCCTCCTTTGGGGTGAAACTGGCGAGCATCGAAAACATCAATGGTCAGGCCATCACCGTCGCCAATCGCCATCTGGGCAACATCAACGGCCCGGCAGACTTCCGGGGCTTCACCTTTGGCGTGCCCTTCCCTTACTCCATGCACAACCTGCTGCTGCGCTATTACCTGGCGACCGGCGGCCTCGACCCCGATGTGGATGTGCAGATCCGTCCCGTCCCCCCACCAGACAGCATCGCTCAGATGGTCGCGGGTGACATCGACGCCTACCTGATGCCCGATCCGTTTAACCAGCGGGCGGTCCACGAAGGGGTGGGTTTCATTCACATGATCACCAAGGATCTCTGGCCTGGTCATCCCTGCTGTGCCTTTGCCGCTAGCGACCAGTGGATCGAAGAAAACCCCAACACCTTCCGCGCCTTGAACAAAGCCATTATCGAGGCCACGGGCTATGCCAGTGACCCCGCCAATCGGGTGGAGATTGCCGAAGCGATTTCGGAACGAGCATTCCTCAACCAGCCGGTAGAGGTCGTGCAAGCCGTGTTGACGGGCAACTATGAAGACGGGCAGGGCAACACGATGAGCGTGCCCGATCGCATCGACTTTGACCCCTATCCCTGGCAGAGTTTCGCTAACTGGATTTCATCGCAACTGGTGCGCTGGGATCTCCAAGGTGAAGAAGGCACCACTGCGAGCAAAATCATTCCGGAAACCGGCTACGACGAAGTGGGCAAAGAAATCTTTTTGACGGATTTGGCGCGGGAACTGGCACGGGAATTGGGGCAAAATCCGCCCGAAGAGATCTACCGCACCGAAGAGTTGGCGTTTGACACCTTTGATCCGGCCAATCCTGACGCCTACATGCAACAGCAAATTGACGAACACGGTGTTTAGCCCCGTTGGTTAGGAGGTATCTCGCATGACCGTTAGCAATACAAGTACCGGTACCCCCTATTACGGGGGGGAAAAAGAATCCCTCTTTTTTACCGAAGGGGTGCGGGCGTTTCTGCTCTTTGTGGGGTCTTTGCTGACCTTCCTGCTGGTTTGGGAACTGGGGGCGCGGGCAGAAGTTTTTGCCTCGGGCATGCCCACCGCTTCCGCCACCCTGCAGGAACTGTGGTGGTGGGTGACGAATCCGTTTTTTAACAACGGCCCAAACGATCTAGGCATCGGGTGGAATCTGCTCATTAGCCTCCGGCGGGTGGCGATCGGCTATTTTTTGGCGTCCATCGTCGCCGTTCCCCTGGGCATTTTGATGGGCATCTCTGCCGTGGCCCGCAAAGGGTTTAACCCCTATGTCCAATTGTTAAAGCCCATTTCGCCCTTGGCGTGGCTACCCTTGGGCCTTTATATCTTCCGCGATTCCGAAATTACTGGGATCTTCATTATCTTTATCTCCAGCATTTGGCCCACCCTGATCAATACTTCGTTTGGCGTGGCCAATGTCGATCAGGAGTATCTCGATGTGGCTCAGACTTTAGGAGCGTCGCGGTTACGCACCATTTTCAAGGTGATCATTCCGGCGGCGTTGCCCAACATCGTGTCGGGCTTGCGCATCAGCATGGGCATTGCCTGGCTGGTGATTGTGGCCGCCGAAATGCTGTTGGGAACCGGCTTAGGCTACTTCATTTGGAATGAGTGGAATAACCTCTATATTCCCAACATTCTGGTTGCTATTTTCATCATTGGCATCGTGGGCCTGTTGTTGGATAGCATTTTCGCCGCCATCGAAAAATTTGTCGCATTTGGTCGAAACTCGTGAGTGTAGCACCCGTGAATTCAGCAACCCCGGTGGATACCTATTCGCCCACGGCGCAAGTGTCGATTCGCAATGTTACTAAGGTCTTTCGCGGCAAGAAAGACCTGTTTAGCAAGCTGTCGGGCAAAAAATCCACGGACTTCGTCGCGATCGAGAATATCAATCTCGACATTGAGCCCAATACCTTTGTCACCATTATTGGGCCTTCGGGCTGTGGTAAATCGACCCTGCTCAACATGATTGCTGGGCTGTCTGACATTACTGTCGGAGAAATTTTGCTCAACAATCAGCCCATTACTGGCCCTGGCCCCGATCGCGGCATGGTGTTTCAAAACTATGCCCTGATGCCGTGGATGACCGTTGAAGAAAACATCCGGTTTGCGGTCGAGACGGTGTATCCCAAGTGGTCGGATAAGCAGATGAATCGGACCATTAAGGAACACATTCAGCTAGTGGGCTTGACCGGCGCGGAGAGAAAGCATCCCCATGAACTGTCCGGCGGGATGCGGCAACGGGTCGGCATCGCCCGCGCCCTGGCTTTCAGTCCGCAGATTTTGTTGATGGACGAGCCCTTTGGCGCATTGGATGCTCTGACTCGCGGCTTTCTGCAAGACGAGATCGAGCGCATCTGGGAACAGGAGCGCAAGACCGTGATCATGATTACCCACAGCATTGAGGAAGCCCTGCTGCTGAGCGATCGCATCGTCATGATGACCCGTGGCCCCGCTGCCCGCGTCGACGAAGTGCTGGACGTGCCCTTCCCCCGGCCCCGCAATCGCGAAATCATTGACCAGCATCCCGCCTATCACGACCTGAAGGCGGAAATGGAAAGCCACCTGTTCCGCGAGACGCGGGCGGTCGAGGAAGCGCGGATTAGCGGGAAGTAGGGGAGTGGTTGGGTAGCTGTTCTCTTACCAACCAAGCCCTCTAGGTAGGTCGCCAACAAACCCTGCCACCCATGCCCGATGGGCAGGCTGCGCCAACATACCCTGCCACTCTCACACTCTATTTAACTTTTGGTTGACGTAATTTTGAGGATTTAACCATGGCAATTCCTGAAATCACTGAAAAGCTATTGGCGGCGAAGAAGAAATCCGGTTTGACCTTTGCCGATTTAGAAGCGAAGGTGGGCCGGGATGAAGTGTGGATTGCGTCGGTGATTTATCGTCAGGCCAGCGCTTCAGAAGAAGAGGCCAAGCAAATTGTGGAAGCGATCGGAGCCGATGCGTCTTTTATTGAACCGCTCACGGAATGTCCCACGAAAGGCTCCCTCGATCCGGTGATTCCGACTGACCCTTTTATCTACCGCTTTTACGAAATCATGCAAGTCTATGGCGTGCCCGTGAAGCAAGTCGTACATGAGCATTTTGGCGATGGCATCATGAGCGCGATCGATTTTTCCATTGACGTTGAGCGCGAAGCAGACCCCAAGGGCGATCGCGTGAAGATCATTATGTGTGGTAAGTTCTTGCCCTATAAGAAGTGGTAAGACGACAGCTGGGGCCAGATTTTTTCCTTTATTACTTTGCAGAGAGGAGACAGATGCGACAGTTTTGGTCTATTAAGGCAGTGCAGTCGACAATGACGCGAATGGGTGGTTTAGGCTTGGTGGTGGCCACTGGGCTCATGTTGGCCGCCACCCCCGCATTGGCCCACCATCCCTTTGGCGGCGAGGCCCCCACGAATGCCATGCAAGGATTTATGTCAGGTGTCGGACACCCCGTGATCGGCCTTGATCACCTGGCTTTTGTGATTACGGCGGGGCTCTTAGCCGCTGTCATGGGGCGCGGGCTGATGATTCCCGTCGGGTTTGTGTTGGCTTCCCTGGCGGGTACCGGCCTGCACCTGATGGCGATTGATCTGCCCGCACCGGAATTCATGATTGCCGCTTCGGTGTTACTGTTCGGCGCTTTGCTGGCGATGAAGCAACCGCCCCATACGGGAGTGGTCGTGGGGCTAGCCGCCTTAGCCGGTCTGTTCCACGGCTATGCCTACGGTGAAGCCGTCATTGGGGCTGGCATGGATACGGTGGTGGCTTACCTGGCGGGTTTTGCGGTGATTCAAACGGCGATCGCGGTGGCCGCTTACAGCCTCGCCACACGACTCACGGGTAACACCGAAGGTAGCGCTTTAAATCTACGATTTGCTGGGTTTACCCTGGCGGGTGTCGGTGCAGCTTTCCTTTCCGGCGTTGTCCTCGGCTAGATTGGCCTCGCATTTTGCAGATTCTTTCCCTTCGCTCACTGGCTGTTAGCGCCCTGCTGACAGCTTTTTTTTACCCTGATTTTTTGGAGTGTTCACGATGACGACCTCGGCTAAAAAACTAGTGCCGCCCTTTACGCAGGAAATTGCGATCGCCAAAGTCCGCATGGCCGAAGACGCTTGGAATAGCCGCGACCCCGATCGCGTCTCCCTGGCCTACACCGCAGACAGTTTTTGGCGCAATCGGGCCGAAATTTTCCAGGGTCGCGAGGCCATTCGCGCCTTTCTGCAACGCAAGTGGGCCAAAGAGTTGGACTATCGCCTGGTCAAAGAAATGTGGGCCTTTGGCGACAACCGCATCGCCGTCCGCTTCCAATACGAGTGGCACGACGATGCTGGGCAGTGGTATCGCGCCTACGGCAACGAAAACTGGGAGTTTGACGACAGCGGCCTGATGCGCCGCCGCGAAGCCAGCATCAACGATCGCCCCATTGCCGAAAGCGATCGGCGCTTCTTTTGGGACGCCCCCGGCCCTCGCCCCCAAGACCATCCCGGCCTGATCAACTCGCCGGAATAAAGGCAGAAGGCAGAAGGCAGAAGGCAGAAGGCAGAAGGCAGAAGGCAGAAGGCAGAAGGTCACTCACCCATCACCCCACCCACCTCACACCCTCACACTCCCTCACGCATACAGCGCGATCGCCTCCTTCGTCTTATACGAGTAGGCCTCAAAGTCGCCGATAAAGGCCGTGTGGGTAATCAGCCCCGTGGATTCGTGCCACAGGTGCAGGTGAAAGGCGGGCGGTTCCATGACGAAAGCAGGCGGGTGATCTTCCCCGAGTTTGAGGGCGACTTGGTGAGCCGTACTGGGGGCAACGGTACACAGCGTTCCGGCCCAAAGGGTTTGGATGGAGCGGTGGAGGTGGCCGCAGGCAATACGCTGCACGTTGGCATAGCGCTCAATAATGGCGGCCAGGGCTGCGTTGTTCCGGCAGCGCAGGCGGTCCATGCCGTAGAGTCCCGTCTCAAAGGGGGGATGGTGCATGAAAATCAGGGTGGGCTGATCCGGAGCGGCGGCGAGTCGGGCATCGAGCCAGGCCAACCGTTCGGCATCCAACTCGCCATACCCCTCGCCATCCACCAGGGTATCGAGCACGATGACGCGCAGGGGAAAGTCGTCGAGGGTGTATTGCACAAACCCCTCAGCGGGCAGGTAGGGCAAATCGGGAAATACCTGGCGAAAGGTGGCGCGATCGTCATGGTTGCCCATGACAAAATATAGCGGCGCTTTGAGCGGGGCTAGCAGCTCTTTCAGCATGTGGTATTCGGCCTCGGTGCGCTCATCTACCAGATCACCAGTCGCTACCACCAGATCCGGCTGGGGCGTGAGGCGATTGAGCTGCTGGACGGCAGCGGCTAAGTAGCGGTTGGTATCGACAATGCCGTAAGCTTTCTGACCCGCTGGTTGCACATGCAGATCAGAAATTTGCGCGATGATCATGCTGCGAAGTCTCCCAAACATTTGCCTCTGTCAGACTAGCCTTTGACCTGCGGCACAAACAATTGTTTGACATACCTGGGTGGGTGAGGTGGGTGATGGGGGGCGATCGCTCTCAAACTAAGGGAGTTCAACTTCAGACTGGCAGCTGTCCCGTTGATCCTTTGACCAGCATCAGGCATCACCCACTCACTCCACGGACTCCACTCATTCCCCCCCATTACGAGTCCTATCCCTTAGGCAAAAGTCGGTAAAAACCTTGTCAGAAAAGGATTCTGGACTCCGTTTGGGCGGGTAAACCTCACCGCCTGCGGCACCTCTCCTTGTCAAGGAGAGGGTTAGTCACAGTCTGCTCAACGATTTGACTCAAATGGAGCTGAGCCTCCGATCCCTCTTCTTCCCTTTGGCAAAGCCTGCCCAGAGGGCTTAGGAATCAGGATTTTATAAAATCCAAGTTTTGTCGGGCAGGCATCTTGCCTGCTCTTGGACAGCCGAGACGGCTGTCCACACTTAATTAAATTCCCATCCCTTAGGTGAGGAGAGGTGCTGCAGCCCCTAAAGGGACTACAACCGATCTTCCCAACCTTTGGTAGACGAGTGATACAGCACCTTATGTGTAATGGCTAGACTACGAGTCTGAGGGCGCTTGAACGATCGCGTCTTGATGTCCCATCACCATTTGCAGCACCATGGGCCGCCCCCCCGCTTCGTGATACTTGTCTGCCCAAGCGCGGATGCGTTCGTCCAGTTCCGCGATCGCTGCCGGTAGTTTTTCCGGTGGAATGTCGAGTTCTTCGAGCATTCTCACGGTGTCGCCTTCCTGTTCGGCCCACTCGCGCATCATGCGAAAATAGCGCGCCGTATCTTCCAACATGATCAGGGTGCGTTCCTCTTGATCAGCGGGGGCATAGGAGGGCCGCATCAGCGCGTAGAAAGACATGCCCCAGGGCGAGTCAATGCGGCTGACCGTGCCAGAATACATCAAGCGCCGACGAATGTGTTCCGCTAGGGCTTCGCTCAAGGGAGAACGGCGATCGGGGGGGAAATCTTCTTGCGATCGCTCGTGCAAAAATTCGATCAGCTCCAAGAACTGGAACGAATTGATCAGCTGCGCCTGGGGAATGTCCTCGGGGAGCTTGCGCTCCAGCGATCGCTTTTCTTCGGACGTGAGGCTGTTGCTGGCAATGCGAAACTTGCCAGGTTCCCAGGGATATTTCTCCAACCACACATAGGGAAACTGAATCAGATAGCGGGGTTCCTGAGAGCCCAGCATTTTTAAGAGACGTCCTTCGGTCAGGGCCTCTTGCAGTTCTCCGACGATCGCTTTAACTCGTTTCGGTTCGATATGGTGCAGATGCCCGGTCATGCGCAGGTTTTCGCCCTGCTCAACATAGGTCATGTAAATCGCACATTTGGCAGCCGTAGCCGCCGCATCTAAAAAGGCTCCGTGTCGATGACCGCCGGTTCTCATTGCGCTAAAGGCCAAATAGAGCAAAATTTGGTCAATTGCACTAGGACCAAGCTGGCGAACTAAATTCATGTCGTTGGTAACAGACTCTAACGCTTTTAACATAACCCGAAACCCAATACTGCCAATCGATTCGGAGCATAAAAGGGCAACGATATGGTGCTCTCAAGGAGGTGAGGGTTCATATCGTACCCATTTCAATCACGTCAGCTCAGGAGTATGGGGCAACCGCAGAGCGGAAACGCCCATGATGCTACTACTCCTGAGGCGTTTTTGCGACCCTTAATCGTCTTTTTGGCGTTGCTGAATAGCGGTATGATTTTGCAAAAATTTGAACGAGGTGCCAATACCTAGAGAAATTGGTTCATACCTGGAATCAGCAACGCCTCTTTTTTGATATGCCCTGTCCCCTGTCCCTGGTGGCTTACCATCGCCCGGCAGGGCTAATCAATCGAAGACCACCAGTCAGGGAACCATCGCGGGATTCGTTTACCCACGGTGTATCGGCGCTCATGGCCGCCTGCAAACACCGGATATCAAAGGTTTGAGCGATCGCTGTTATCACCAAACCCCAGCTAGCCGTCGCTAAGCCCACTCCACCGCTGGCATAGGGCTCGGCGCTACCCGACCACTGCCTCGATAGGAAAGGGTTGGCGGCGTTTGCCCATCTTGATTGACGCGCCCACTGCCGCGATGGGCGACAGGGTCTAGATTGCCCTGGTGCAAGCGCCCGGTGCCTCGGTAGCTATAGGGTTGCCCCGGTGTGCTGAACTGGGGCACCTGGGTGACTACGCGCCCACTGCCCCGGTGGCTACTGGGATCTGGCGGCGGTGTTTCTGTGTGCTGTAAGCTCTGACTAGATGGCAGACCGGTCAAACTCAGGCCGCCCAAAACGATCGCGGCCAAACAATATTTCGGCAAATTAGATAAAGAAAACATTTCTTAGAGACCCCTCTATGGCTTCTGACTCTTTTTTCAGAGGGGGCTCTTAAGCTTCAGGAAAGTTTATCTCCGTGATTTTTCTGAATCTTTGGCAATTAGGGTGATTTCGAGCACCTGAATCCAGCCCGCATACGCGTTTAAATATCCTCGCAAAATGGCTCTACAAGGAAGTTTCAGCTGCTGTAATTGAGCCGCTATCAGGGGATGGAGAGTGACTACAGACAGGGTGCGATTATCGGGCAAATTTAAATTCAAATTCCCGGTTTCGCCAGTTTGCGAACCGAATAAGGTGCCTTCACAAGTGCTCAGGGCGGATGTTTTTTGAGGGGGGAGAGGGGCGAGATCCGGCACCCATAATTCGGAGGAATGCTCGCCCAAAAATTGGTCGGGATGGCGCTGAATAGCGAGTTGGCGATCGCGCCAGTGTGGACTCCCAGGTAGGTGATCCAGCAGCGGAACGATCGCAGCAGGTGCGATCGGGTCATCCAGTAATGCGAGTTGGAGATCCCGCACTGCGAGGCGGCGGGGCTCACAACCTTGCTCGACGCAAAGCGCGGCGGCCATGCCTGCGGCTTGTCCAATGTTGAGCACTACGGGCTGTAGTCGGGTCGCCCCATTCGCGATATGAGACACGGCAATATTCTTGTCACAGGCCAACAGGCCATCAATGGCCAGCGGCACCAGGGCCTCATAGGGAATGGTGAACGGGGTGCCGGTCCAGCGACCGCCCCACCGCATCGATTTGGGCGCAAGCGGTAGCGCCCAGCCCGGATAGTGGTGATCGTTGGGATAGTTGCCGATCGCGATCGCACTCATGTCGCCGGTCTCATTAATCGGCAATGCGGCGGCGGTGCTGCCTGCTTGGGGCAGAATGTCCCACTCGGTGACTGTTTGCCGCCCGACCAACCGACGGCTCTCGCGGTAGTAGGGCAGCAGCGCTAACGCCCCGCCCCCTAACTGACCAGCAATTTGCGGAAAGGCATCGCTAGCGAATCCATACCTCAACCCCAGCGCTGACTGAATAAAGTGGGCAAAGTTTTGGCTGTGGGCGATCGCCTCCTCGGCCCATTCCTGCCAGGCAGTCTCACCCTGCACCAGGCGATTTAAGTCGCGCCCGTAGTCGTTGCCCTGTTGCGGCCAATTCAACATGAACTGGTGTTGCGGCAAGCGTCCATAGTTCAAAAACGCTTCGGCCCCATAGCCCTCCCAGGCTCCCTCAAACTGGCTGGGGTCATAGTCACCAGCGGGGGCAATGGGGGGCGCGGTGTTGCCCTCACCAACGTCTTGCAGCACCACCACCCACGTCGGCGACTGCACGGGATAAGTCTGGAGGATGGGAAACAGAGGATCGGCAGGGTCGGTGAGCGATCGCGGCGCACTCGGTTCGGCAAATTGCGATTGGTCTTCCCAGCCCCAGCGATAGGGCACGTCGCCCAGGGCCAACAGGTCGCCCAGTTCGGTGCCGTCCAGGGTGACTTGAGCGTGAATAGTCAGGTCGTCGAATTGCACCCCGAGAATGCGATCGCCCTGGCGGATCACCCCCCTCGGCACTTTGCCTGCAATCCACTGCAAGTTGGGCAACGCCTGCACCCAATCGGCAAAAATGGCAGCCCCAATCTTGGGTTCATAGGTAAAAAAACTGACCCAGGCGTGGTCGAGGCCACCGGGTTGCCGGTGCCGCAACTCCTGCAAAAATGCGCCCCAGAGGCCGGTTTGCAGGGCCATCAGTTCATTGCCATCGGGGGCGGCGACGCCAGCCGCCGTCAACATGCCTCCCAGCCAGGGCAACTCACTGACTAAGATGGTTTGGGCTCCCCGCCGGGCCGCTTGCATCGCCGCTGCGGTGCCGCCGGTGCCGCCACCGACCACTAAAACCTCTGTAGTAAGCATGACTGGGGTCATCGTTTCAGGCTCGATTAGCAAACAATTGCCGTCCTTGACGGCGATCGCATCATCTTAAATCGCGATGTGCCCATTGCTTTATACAAGCTGAACTTATCATTGAGTTTGAAAATTTTGGGGGTGGCAGGTGGCGCAAGCCGGGTCGATCTGACAAATTCAAGCATAAACTGAGAGGTATGGCTCGGGGCAAAACCATAGATTTCTATCTGTGTATTCGTCATCTATGCCCAGCTTGAGCGAAGACCAACCTCTTCTTGAGACGCGCTTCATCACAGGTGAATTTCTGACAGGTGTTTCCGTAAACGACGGGCTGTGGCTGGCCCCTCTACACACTCAATCAATCAGCATGGAGCGGACACCATGAACAAGTTTGACTCGACCCGATTGCGGACCAAAATTGACAATACCCGCGAAGGCTGGCTAGTGCAGGTCTATAGCCGCGATCGTCGCCTGCTCTGCGTACTCGAATCTTCCCACGCCTGGACTTTTCTCCTGGGCTGTGGGGTCGGTCTCCTGCTGGCGGTGGGGTGGTTCAACCTCGCCCGTGACAGCCCGTCCACAACTTATAAGCCGGCTGAGCCGACCACAACTTCCTCCGAAACGTGGATTGATTAACTCAGCCCCTGCTAGAGTATCGGTTCAGGATTGCGAGAACCCTGGTTTCTTCGTCGGCAAACTGACGAAATTTGGCCCCTTATGAAGTAGAAACTGGGGGTCTGGACCGGCGTTCTAGAAGAGGGGTGCCCACATCACTCACTCCTGTTCCCAACTGGGTTAGTCCCAGCTCGTCCTCTGATGAAAGCCAGCAGCGGCTGGCCGATTCGGCTGGACAAGTGGAATGGTGCAGGTTCTGGCTTCGCAGGTCCGGCCAGGGCGGCTGGAATAATGGGAAGTCAATGAAAAGCCCAGTCTGAGATATCCACGGAAGGCAAAATAGTTCGCCCTGTGCCGTAGAGCAAGGTGACGCTCTACGGCACTGAATTAACGTTAGTGCGATAGGCGGATTTTGCCCTCTCGCCAAACCTCTCTCCCCAGGGGCTGCCGCTTATCCGTAAGTTTCTGACTGACTGCTGCCAGTGGTTTAGCTTACTTTTCTGGTATGCCCGGAGGGCTTTAAGTTCTCCATGCTAGGGACTTCAAACTCCGGTCTCCCCCCAGAACTCTATACCTTTAGGCACAAGTCGACCAAAGTTATGCCAGACAGTGATTTCGGCCTACGCTTGGGGGGCAAAACCTCACCGCCTGCGGCACCTCTCCTTACCAAGGCTACGGTGTACACATAAGTCCTGAAACCCTTGTTTTCAAGGCTTTTCCCTCATCCCCCAACCCCTTCTCCCAAAGCGGGAGAAGGGGTTGGGGGAAAGTCTTG
>Ga0081535_100653_pt1 | contig 19537 bp, 19 predicted proteins | sample HotLakmasection3_FD_71020 | JGI IMG/M metagenome (GOLD analysis project Ga0081535, IMG submission 71020) | Hypersaline microbial mat communities from Hot Lake, Washington, USA - Section #3 (SPADES assembly) (version 2) | ecosystem: Environmental > Aquatic > Non-marine Saline and Alkaline >... | reverse complement strand
TAGCGTTTCACCCATGACGTGGCGCGGCCTCCGTTGCAGATCCAGCTCCCAACATCCTGAATCTAAAGCGGTTTCCGTGCCATGTCAGCCCCCTTCGGCCCCACGCCGTGAATAAGGAGGGTTAAGTTGACGATCGATGTCGCGAAAATCTCAAGGTCGGTTTCAGCGTTTTGTCTCACCATATGCCGACGAAGATTTCGAATGGGATCCGGTGAAGTCCGATTTGACCTTTGCGGAACGCGACATGATGTTTTATGTGGCGCGAATGGCGTTCCGCGGCCGCTTATTGCGACGCATGGATGCCCGGAAAAATTACGGAGAGACACGATATCAGGTGTTGGGTGAGGTTTCCGGGAAGGGCATTATTCACATCGTGTACACCCCTCGCAGGGGGAAATGTCGTATCATATCCGTCCGACCGGCAACGGTGGAGGAGAGGAATGTCTACTTCACATAGGCCGGCCCCGGCCGACAGCCTGCTGAAAGGGTTCTTCGAACTTCCGCTGTCGCGTTTCGATTGGGTGACGGCACCGCCGACGACAAGGGACGAGTGGCGCGATGCGGAGGAGATTGTTCCCGTACACGCCTGGCCGCTGACGGCGGACATTGTTGGCAGCTATGTGCGGTCGCATACCGTCCCGCCGCAGGACGTGCCTGATGTCGTCCGTTCGGTTCTGACGGCTTTGATGAACCTGGAGTTCCCGGCACCGGACGCAGCAGGAGAGCCGAACGACGCGATGCCGGCGCGCAATGGGGGCAAGCGCGGCCGAATGCGTCAGGACAAGGGAAACCAGGGGCATAAGGCGACCTCCAGCCGACGCCTCCAGAGGGCGCACGCAGCGGAGTAGCGCCGCGGCCGAGATTTTCCCCGGGGGCGGCCGGCGCGTGACCCGACCGCCGGCCACGCGGGAGTCGGACGACCCGCCCATGCGCGTTGCCTTCTATGCCCCCATGAAGCCGCCCGACCATCCGGTGCCGTCGGGGGACCGGCGCATGGCGCGGCTGTTGATGGCGGCGCTCGCGGCGGGCGGGCACGAGGTCATCCTGGCGAGCCGGCTGCGCAGCTGGGACGACGCCGCGGTGCCGGGCCGGCAGACGCGCCTGCGCCGACTCGGCGAGCGGCTGGCGGCGCGGCTGGTGCGGCGCTGGCAGGGCGCGCCGGACCGGCCGGACCTGTGGTTCACCTACCACCTGTACCACAAGGCGCCGGACTGGCTGGGCCCGGCGGTCGCCGACGCGCTGGGCATTCCCTATGTGGTCGCCGAGGCGTCCCATGCGGCGAAGCGGCGGCACGGGGCCTGGGCCGAGGGCTTCGCCGGCGCCGCCGCGGCGCTGGCGCGCGCCGACGCGGTGCTGGCCGTCTCGGCGATCGATGCCGCGGGCCTGGGGGCGGCGGTGCCGGCCGGGCGCCTGCACCGCCTGCCGCCGTTCATCGAGACGGCGCCGTTTGCCGCGGCGATCGCCCGCCGGGACGCCGCCCGCGCGCGGCTGTGGCGCGGCGATCCCGGCCCCTGGCTGCTGGCGGTGGCGATGATGCGCCCGGGCGACAAGGCGCAGTCCTACGCCGTCTTGGCCGAGTCGCTGGGGCGGCTGGCCGGCCGGCCGTGGCGTTTGGCGCTGGTCGGCGACGGCCCGCTGCGCGACGAGATCGTGTCCCGCTTCCCGCCCGGCCGGGTGTATGATCTGGGCCGGCAACCGCTGGAGGCGCTGCCGGAGATCGACGCGGCGGCGGACCTGTACGTCTGGCCGGCGATCAACGAGGCGTACGGGCTGGCGCTGCTGGAGGCGCAGGCCGCCGGGCTGCCGGTGGTGGCCGGGCGCACCGGCGGCGTGCCCGACATCGTGCGCGACGGCACCACCGGCCGGCTCACCCCGCCGGGCGACGCCGCCGCGTTCGCCGGGGCGGTCGCCGCCCTGCTGGACGACCCGGCGCGGCGCGCGGCGATGGGTGCGGCGGCGGCGCGGATCGCGGCCGCCGAGCACGACTTTGCGGCCGCTGCGGTGCGGCTGAACCGAATTCTGGACGGCGTGCGGCGATGACCGAACTGCTCATGATTCGCCACGGCCCCACCGGCTGGAACGCCGACGGCCGCATCCAGGGGCGCACCGACATCCCGCTGTCGCCGCCCGGGCGGGCGCGCGTGCGTTCCTGGCGGCTGCCGGCCGGGCTGGCCCGCTTCAACGGCGAGGCTGACTGGGTGACCAGCCCCCTGCAGCGGGCGGCGGAGACCGCGCGGCTGCTGCGCGGCCTTGCCGGCGGTGCCGCGGCCGCCGATGTAGAGGCCGACGTCCGGCTGGCCGAAATGGCCTACGGCGAATGGGAGGGCCGGCTGCGCGCCGAGATCGAGGCCGGGCTGACCGCCTCGCTGGGCGACTGGGGCGGCCTGGGGCTGGACTTCGCCCCGCCCGGCGGCGAATCGCCGCGCCGCGTCCAGGTCCGGCTGCGCCCGTTCCTCGCCGAGCGCGCCGCCCGCGGCCGCGCGACGGTTGCGGTGTGTCATAAGGGCGTCATCCGGGCGATGTATGCTCTCGCCACCGGATGGGCGATGACCGGCAAGCCCCCAGAAAGGGTGCACGACGACTGCGCTCATCTGTTCCGCCTCGGCGACGACGGCACGCCAGCCGTCGTCCGCATGAACATCCCGCTGCTGCCCGACGCGACCGCACCGTCATGAGGGTCCTGTTCCACGTGCAACACCTGCTCGGCATCGGCCATGTCCGCAGGGCGGCGCTGATCGCCCGCGCCCTCGCCGCCACCGGGGCCCGGGTCACCGTGGCGCAGGGCGGCTTTCCTGTGCCGGGGGCGGACTTCGGCGACGCCGAGGTGGTTGCCCTGCCGCCGGCGCGCAGCGCGGATGCCGCGTTCTCCGCCGTGGTCGGCGCGGACGGGCGGCCCGTCGATGCGGCGTGGGAGGCGCGGCGGCGCGATGACCTGCTGGCCGTCGAGGAGCGTGTCCGGCCGGACGTGGTGCTGGTCGAGACCTATCCGTTCGGCCGCCGCCGGTTCCGGTTCGAGCTGGAGCCGCTGCTGGACCGGGCCCTGGCGCGCCGGCCGCGGCCGGTGACCGCCTGCTCGGTGCGCGACATCGTCGTGCGCAAGGACGACCCGGCGCGCCACGCCCGGGTTGCCGAGGTCGTGCGGCGCCGGTTCGACCTGGTGCTGGTGCACGGCGACCCGCGCCTGGTGCCGTTCGAGGCCAGCTTCCCGGCGGCCGGCCGGATTGCCGACCGGATCCGCTACACCGGCTATGTTGCGCCGCCGGAATCCGAAGCCGAACCGCCGAGCGACGACGGCTGCGGCGAGGTGATCGTGTCCGTCGGCGGCGGCGCGGTCGGCGCCGGCCTGTTGCGCACCGCCCTGGCGGCCCGGCCGCTGAGCCCGCTGGCCGACGCGCCGTGGCGCCTGCTGTGCGGCCCGGACCTGCCGGCCGGCACGGCGGAGGAGCTGCGCGCCGCCGCACCGGCCGGGGTCACGGTCGAGCCGGCGCGACCCGACTTCCCGGCGCTGCTGCGGCGCTGCCGGCTGTCGATCAGCCAGGCCGGCTACAACACCGTGATGGACGTGCTGGCCGCCGGCTGTCCGGCCGTGCTGGTGCCGTTCGCCGCCGGGGCGGAGACCGAGCAGACCGATCGCGCCCGCCTGCTCGCCGACCGCGGCCTGGCGCACATGGTGGCGGAGCACGACCTGAGCCCGGCCGGCCTGGCGCGGGCGACCGCCGCCGCGCTGGCCGCGCCGCGGCGCCCGGACCCGGCCGCACAGCCGGCGGTCGACGGGGCACGGCAGACAACCCGCCTGCTGCGGGAGGCTCTGGCCGAACGTCGGGCGGACTGCAATGCGGTTGCCGCCGCCGCACCGGTGGGTCTTAAATAGTTTGGTGGATCGTGTGGCGAGCCGGCCTGTCATGAGCGAAGCGTCCCCCATCGCGCCCGGAGCAGCCCATCCGGATCCGGCTGCGGTCGAGTCGCCGGCGGACCCGTGGGCGGCGTTCGCGCGCGAGCTCGACGCCTGGGCCGCCGCCGGCCGGGTCGCGACCCTGTGGTGGCGCGACGACGATGCCGGCGACACCGCGCCGGCGCTGGACGGGCTGCTCGCCCTGGCGGGGCGGCACGGCGTGCCGGTGGGGCTGGCGGTGATCCCGGCGCGCGCCACGGAGGCGCTGGGCGGCCGGCTGGCGACCGAGCCGCTGACCGTGGCGGTCCTGCAGCACGGCTGGATCCATGCCGATACCGACGCGGACGCCTCCCGTCAGATCGAGCTGTCCGATGCCTGGGCGGCGGCCGAGGCCGACCGCCGGCTGCGTCGCGGCTGGGAGCGACTGCGCGGGCTGTTCGGAGCGCGGGCGCTGCCGGTCATGGTGCCGCCGTGGAACCGCATCGACCCCGGCATCGCGGCGCGGCTGCCGGCGCTCGGCTACGCGGCGGTGAGCGGCCTGGGCGCGCGCCGGCCGGACGATCCGGGCCCGCCGCGCCTGAACGTGCACGCCGACATCATGGACTGGAGCGTGCGCGGCTTCCGCGGCGAGGCGCCGGTGCTGGATGCGCTGATCGCCCACCTGCGCGACCGCCGCGCCGGCCGCGCCGACCCGGCCGAGCCGACCGGACTGATGACCCACCACCTGGACGCCGACGCGGCCTGCTGGGCCTTCCTGGACCGCCTGTTCGCGCAAACCTGCGCCCACCCCGGCGCCGCCTGGGCGGACACCGCCGCCGCCCTGGGCGTTGCGGCGGGGGCCGGGCCTGCCGCCGGTATCCTCCCGGCGGCCGGAGCGACATGAGCGAGCACCGTTACCCCACCGCGACCCTGGCCGGCGACTATCTGCGCGGCGGCGCCGGGCTGGCGATGACGGCGCTGCCCCTCGCCCTGCTCGACATGCACTGGGTGCTGACCGCGGCGTTCGGCGCGGCGGCGGCGCTGTTCGCGGTCTTTCTGGGGCGCACGGTGCTGCGCCACCTGACGGTGGTCGAGGCGGGCGAGCAGGGCATTGCCGCCCACGGCCCTTTCGGCGCCGCGATCGCGTGGCCGCAGCTCGCCGACCTGCGGCTGCGCTACTACTCGACGCGGCGCGACCGCGAGCACGGCTGGATGCAGCTTACCCTGCGCGGCCGGCGGCGCGCGCTGCGCCTGGAGTCCACCCTGGACGGGTTCGACGAGGTGGTGGAGCAGGCCTGCGCCGCGGCGCGCACCAACGGCCTGACGTTCAATAACGCCACCGTGGAGAACCTGCTGGCCCTGGGCGTGGACCCCGGCCGCGGCGCCCCGCGCACGCGCTGGGACCTGTCCGGCCTGGACCGGGAGCCGGCGGAGGACGGCCACGACCGGGAGCGGGACCGCGCCCGCCAACCGCGCCGGAGGGCGGCGCGATGACGGCGCTGTTGACCGTGCGCGACCTGCACGTCCGCTTCGCCGTGCACGGCGGCACCATCGACGCGGTCAAGGGCGTCTCGTTCCGGGTGCTCCCCGGCGGCACCGTCGCCCTGGTCGGCGAGAGCGGCTCGGGCAAGTCGGTGATCGCCCAGTCGATCATGGGCATCCTGCCGAAGGCCGGGCACATCGCCGGCGGCCAGATCCTGTTCGCCGATCCGGAGGCCGGGGGCGCGGTCCGCGACCTCGTCCTGGTGCCCCCCGAGAGCCGGGAGTACCGCCGGATCCGCGGTGGCCGCATCTCGATGATCTTCCAGGAACCGATGACCTCGCTGTCGCCGCTGCACACGGTCGGCAACCAGATCGGCGAGGCGCTGCGCCTGCACCGCGACGTGACCCGCGCCGAGGCCGACGACCTGACCGCGGAGATGCTGGGCCTGGTCGGCTTCCCCAACCCGGTCAAGGCGCTCAAGACCTATCCGTTCGAGCTGTCGGGCGGGCTGCGCCAGCGCGCGATGATCGCGATGGCGCTGGTCTGTCACCCCGCCCTGCTGATCGCCGACGAGCCGACGACCGCGCTCGACGTGACCATCCAGGCGCAGATCCTGAAGCAGATCCGCGACCTGCAGGATGCGCTCGGCATGGCGGTGCTGGTCATCACCCACGACCTGGGCGTGGTCGCCAACGTGGCCGAGGAGGTCGTCGTCCTCTATCGCGGCGAGGTGATGGAGTCCGGCACGTTGCGGGACATCTTCCACGATGCCCGCCACCCGTACCTGAAGGCACTGCTGCGCGCCGTGCCGCGCTTTAACATGGCCGCCGACGAGCGGCTGGTGCCGATCCGGGAGATCCGCTCGGAAGGCGGCCGGCTGCTGGCGGACAAGGAGGCGTGGCCGTCCGGCACCGATACGTCCCTGCCGCTGCTGGAGGTGTCGGGGCTGACCAAGCGCTACACGATCCGCAAGCAGGGCTGGGTCGCGAAGCGCGAGTCGAGCGTGATCGCGGTCGACGACGTCGGGTTCACGATCCGCCGCGGCGAGTGCCTGGGCCTGGTCGGCGAGAGCGGGTGCGGCAAGACCACGATCAGCAAGATGCTGATGCGCGCCGTCAAGCCGGACGAGGGCTGGATCCTGTTCAACCAGCGCGGCACCATGATCGACGTGCTGGCGCTCGACAAACGCGCGCTGAAGAGCTTCCGCCAGCGCATGCAGGTGATCTTCCAGGACCCGTACAGCTCGCTCAACCCGCGCATGACGGTGCTGGACATCGTCACCGAGCCGCTGCTGATCCACGGGATCGGCGACGGCGCGGACCGTCGCGAGATGGCCAAGGAGCTGATGGGCCTGGTCGGGCTGGACGTGCGCCACCTGCGTCGCTATCCGCACAGCTTTTCCGGCGGCCAGCGCCAGCGCATCGGCGTCGCCCGCGCGTTGGCCTTGCGCCCCGACCTGCTGATCTGCGACGAGCCGGTGTCGGCGCTGGACGTGTCGATCCAGGCGCAGGTGCTCAACCTGCTGCGCGACCTGCGCGAGCGGCTCGGGCTGACCTACCTGTTCATCAGCCACAACCTGGCCGTGGTCGACTACGTGTCGGACCGGATCATGGTCATGTGCCGCGGCCGCATCGTCGAGATCGCGCCGCGCGAGGTGCTGTTCCGCAACCCGGTCCATCCCTACACCAGGGCGCTGCTGGCGGCGGTGCCGCACCCGAACCCCGACGAGCCGCTGGACCTGGCCGCGCTGATGGGCGGACGCGCCTCCGACCCGGCGGCCTGGCCGCACCCCTTTACCATTGCGCCCGACAGCCATCCGACCATGACCGGCCTGGGCGGCGGGCACTACGTCCGGGCGCACGCCTGAACCTCTCTGGGAGGCAACGAGAAATGACAACGCCGCGCATGACCATGATGGCCGCCGCGCTTGCCTGGGGGACGGCACTGACGGCCGCCGGCACCGCACCCGCCCAGGAGCCCGTCAACCCGTCGGTCCCGGTGCCGGAGCCGGTCGAGACGCCGATGCTGGCCGACGCCGTGGCGGCCGGCGAGCTGCCGCCGGTCGAGGAGCGCCTGCCCGACACCCCCCTGGTGGTGGACTTCGATGCGGTGGGGATGGAGATCGGCCGGTCGGGCGGGGAGATCGCGTGGCTGGCGCGCCGGTCGCGCGACATCCGCATCATGACCGTGTACGGCTATGCGCGGCTGGTCGGCTTCGACCGCGACTTCGAGCTGGTCCCGGACATCCTGGAGCGCATCGACGTGCAGGGTGGCCGCAGCTTCACGATGCACCTGCGCCCCGGCCACCGCTGGTCCGACGGCGCGCCGTTCACCGCGGAGGACTTCCGCTACTACTGGGAGGACATCGCCCGGAACGAGGAGCTGAAACCCTTCGGACCGGAAGCGCGGCTGTCGGTCGAGGGCGAGTGGCCGGAGGTGGAGATCCTCGACGAGCATACGGTGCGCTACAGCTGGTCGCAGCCCAACCCGGAGTTCCTGCCGGCGCTGGCCGGGGCCCGGCCGCTCTACATCTATGCCCCCGCGCACTATTTGCAGCAGTTTCACGCGGACTACGCCGACCCGGCGGCGCTGGCACGGCGGGTCGACGAGTCGGGCGAGCGCAACTGGGCGGCGCTGCACCTGGTGCGCGGCAACCTCTACGAGGCCGACAACCCGGACCTGCCGACGCTGCAGCCGTGGCGGAACACCACCCCACCGCCGTCGCAGCGGTTCGTCTTCGAGCGCAACCCGTATTTCCACCGCATCGACCCGGTCGGCAACCAGTTGCCCTATCTGGACCGGGTCATCGTCAACATCTCGGACTCCTCGCTGATTCCGGCCAAGACCGGCGCCGGCGAGAGCGACCTGCAGGCCCGCAGCCTTCGTTTCGATAACGTAACGTTCCTGCTGGAGAACGAAGCGCTGCACGACTATACGGTGCGCCTGTGGCCGACGGCACTGGGCTCGGAAATCGCGCTGTACCCGAACCTGAACGCCGAGGACGAGGTGTGGCGCGCGCTGAACCGCGACGTGCGCTTCCGCCGCGCCCTGTCGCTGGCGATCGACCGCGACGAGATCAACGAGGTGATCTTCTTCGGGCTGGCCCAGCCCGGCAACAACACGGCCCTGCCCGCCTCCCCGCTGTACGACGAGGAGCGCACCGAACTGTGGGCCTCCTACGACCCGGACCGGGCCAATGCGCTGCTCGACGAGATCGGGCTGACCGAGCGCAACAGGGACGGCATCCGGCTGCTGCCCGACGGCCGGCCGCTGGAGATCGTGATCGAGACCGCCGGCGAGCGCACCGTCGAGATCGACGTGCTGGAGTTGATCGCCGACCACTGGCGCGCCATCGGTGTCGGCCTGTTCACCAACCCGTCGCAGCGCGACGTCTTCCGCACCCGGGTGTTCTCCGGCCAGGCGATGATGTCGGTGTGGTTCGGCTTCGACAACGCGCTGTTCACGGCCAGCACGGTGCCGTACGAGCTGGCTCCGGTCGACCAGAACTGGCTGCAGTACCCGATGTGGGGCCAGTACGTGCAGACCGGCGGCGAGGCCGGCGCGCCGCCCGACATGGAGTTCGGCATCCGCCTGATGGAGCTGTACGACACCTGGCGCACCACCACCGACCGCGAGGAGCGCCTGGCGATCGTGGACGAAATGCTGGACATCCACGCCGACCAGGTCACGTCGATCGGCACGGTGCAGGGCGTGCTGCAGCCCGTCGTCGTCAAGAACCGGCTGAACAACGTGCCGGAGGAGGCGATCTACAGTTGGGATCCCGGCGCGCACTTCGGCATTTATCATCCGGATGCCTTCTGGGTGTCGGACTAGCCGCGCCCGCCCCCCCCTCCGAACGCGGAGACCGGCGATGCTCGCCTATATCGTCCGGCGGCTGATGATCATGGTCCCCACGCTGATCGCGATCAGCGCGATCAGCTTCGCCATCATCCAGCTGCCGCCGGGCGATTACCTGAGCACGATGATCAACGAGCAGCTCAGCCGCGGCGAAGGCGTCGACATGAGCCAGGTGGAGTTCCTGCGGCGCCACTACGGGCTCGACAAGTCGCTGGTCGAGCAGTACTTCCTGTGGATCGGTGGGATCCTGCAGGGTGACTTCGGCTATTCGTTCGAGCACCGGCTGCCGGTGACCGAGGTGGTCGGCGACCGGGTCTGGCTGACCGTGCTGCTGACCGCGGCGACCACGGTATTCATCTGGGTCGTCGCCTTTCCCATCGGCATCTATTCGGCGACCCACCAGTACAGCTGGGGCGACTACGGCCTGACCTTCCTGGGTTTCATCGGGCTGGCGACGCCCAACTTCCTGCTGGCGCTGGTGCTGCTCTACCTGGCCAACGTGCATTTCGGCACGTCGATCGGCGGGCTGATGGACCCGCAGTACATCGACCAGCCGCTGTCGCCGGGCAAGGTGCTCTCGGTGCTGGAGCACCTGTGGGTGCCGGTGATCGTGATCGGCACCTCCGGCACGGCGGCCATGATCCGCCGGCTGCGCGCCAACCTGCTCGACGAGCTGCAGCGCCAGTACTACGTCACCGCGCGCGCCAAGGGCCTGCCGCGCCGGCGGGCGCTGTTCAAGTACCCGCTGCGCATGGCGCTGAACCCGTTCATCGCCGACATCGGCAGCATCCTGCCGGAGCTGATCTCGGGCGCGACCATCGTGTCGGTGGTGCTCAACCTGCCGACCACCGGGCCGATTCTGCTGGCCGCCCTGCAGAGCCAGGACATGTACCTGGCCGGATCGTTCGTGCTGCTGCTGGCGGTGATGACGGTGATCGGCGTGCTGATCTCCGACCTGCTGCTGGCGGTGCTCGACCCGCGCATCCGGCTGGGCGGGGGGGCGGTGAAATGACCGTCACCGACCGCCAGCGCGGGGACCGGCCGGCCGACGGGCCGCCGGCGCCGGCCGGGGACGGGCCGCTGCCGCACTACGTCAATACCGCGCCGTGGAACCCGTACCTGGAAGAGCCGCTGACGGCGAAACAGCAGGAATATTTCCTGGCGTCGCAGTGGAAGATCATGTGGTGGAAGCTGCAGCGCCACCGGCTGGCGATGGTCTCCGGCGCGCTGCTGGCGTTCTTCTATGTGTCGATCCTGTTCGTCGAGGTCCTGGCGCCGTACAGCCAGGAGAGCCGCGACCGCACGCACATCTATGCGCCGCCGCAGGTGATTCATTTCTTCCACGACGGGCGATTTATCGGGCCATTCGTCTATGGATACGATGTCGAAACGGTCCTGGAGCTGAGCGGCCGGGCCGGCACGCGCACCATCCGCCGCGTGTTCACGCCGGACCTGGAGGACGTGCAGCCGGTGCGCTTCCTCTGCAGCGGGGATCCGTACGAGTTCTGGGGACTGATCCCGATGCGGTTCCACATCATGTGCCCGGCGGAGAACGGCACGCTGTACCTGCTCGGCACCGACCGCCTCGGGCGCGACCTGCTCAGCCGCATGATCTACGGCGGGCGCATCTCGCTCAGCATCGGCCTGTTCGGCATCGCGGTCAGCTTCACCCTGGGCATCACCTTTGGCGGCATCGCCGGATATTACGGCGGCTGGGCCGACAACCTGATCAACCGGATCATCGAGATCTTTCAGAGCTTCCCGCAGCTGCCGCTGTGGATGGCGCTGTCCGCCGCGCTGCCGCCGACCTGGAGCCCGATCCTGATCTATTTCGGGATCACCATCATCCTGGGCCTGGTCGACTGGACCGGGCTGGCGCGCGCGGTGCGCTCCAAGCTGCTGTCCCTGCGCGAGGAGGACTTCACCCAGGCCGCCCAGCTGATGGGCGCCTCGTCGCGCCGCATCATCGGCCGCCACCTGCTGCCCAGTTTTATGAGCCACCTGATCGCCTCGGCCACCCTGGCCATCCCCGCCATGATCCTGGGCGAAACGGCGCTGAGCTTCCTGAACCTCGGCCTGCGCCCGCCGATCACCAGCCTGGGCGTGCTGCTCAACGAGGCCCAGAACATCAACGTGGTCGCCCTCTACCCCTGGCTCATGCTGCCGGTGGTGCCGGTGGTGCTGATCGTCCTGGCCTTCCAGTTCTTCGGCGACGGCCTGCGCGACGCGGCGGATCCGTACAAGTAGGCGCCCGCTGTTCACGCCGCCCATCCGGCACGCGGGCGGGGCGCCGCGCCGCCGTCTCCGGCCCATGATCGCCCGGAACACCTTCGCCGACGCGGCCCCGGGGCCATATCACCCGGCCGGCCGTCGTGCACGGAGTCCTGCGGTTCGGCGGAACCCTGCCGGTGCCGGCCCCGTTGCAAGGGTCCGGACGCCCACCGGGTCCCCGCGACGCCGCGGCGGGTCCGGCGGCGCCCATCGCATTCGCAGGGAGGACAGTCTCATGAACAGCCCCGATCGGCCGGAGCGCGGGCCGGAAAAGGCCGGCGTCTATGACCGCGAGCCGAAGAAGGCCGGGCCCAGCGTCGGCCGCGCCACCCTGATCGCCCTGATCGTGCTGGCGATCCTGGTGGTCGTCTGGCTGGTCTTCTTTTCCTGACCGGCCGCCGCGCCGCCAGGCCTGGGAAGTCCATCGCTCGCGGCGGACGCCCCGCCGCCGCCACCCCCCTGACAGCCGACACTCCCACGGGAGGACCCTTGCCATGAAGACCGCCGTCGCCCTGTACGACGATGCCCTGGCCGCCAACGCGGTGGCGCAGGACCTGCTCGATGCCGGCATCGAGCCCACCGCACTCAGCCTGGTGCTCAGCGACGCCGCGGCGCGCTCCGCCCCGCCCGCCCGGCTCAGCCAGGAGCTGAAGGGCCCGCTGGGCAGCGGCCCGATCGACATGGACAGCCTGTACAACGACCTGAACCGCGTCGGCGTGCCGCCCGACGAGGCGGAGGCGTACATGGAGGGTGTCCGGCGCGGCGGCAACCTGATCGTGGTCCGCGCCGAGGACGAACCGGCCGAGCGCGCCGGCGAGATCCTGAAGCGCGGTGCCGTCGACGTCGCCGACCGCGAGCGCCGCTGGCGCGAGCAGGGCTGGGCCGGCTACGACCGTACCGCGGCCCCCTACGGTGTCGAGGAGGCCGAGCGCGAGCGGACCACCTACACCACGCCCTGACTCCCCCCGGTCCCGCCCGTCCGGAGTCCCACCGGCCGGGGCCGGCCGGGGCCGGTTCAGGCGGCCATCACCACCAGGTCGACCGGCTCGGCCACGCCCTCGATCGGGCGGGCGGGCCGGTGCGGCTTGTCGTCCGGCGGACGGTATCCCTGGTCGAGCGCCGTGCGGTAGGCTTCGCGCGTCGCCAGCGCGCGCACCCGCTCCCGCTTGTTGTGCTTTTCCAGCTTGGAGGCGAGGTTCACGGCGCCGCCGATCACGGTGTATTCGAGCCGGTCGGCATCGCCCACGGCGCCGAACACGACGCGGCCGGTGGCGACCGCCGCGTTGACCTCCAGCCGCGGGCCGATGCCCTCCGCCGCGCGCGCCTCGTTCCAGGCCTCGGCCGCGGCGACCAGTTCGTCCAGCGCGCGCAACGCGTCGGCCGCATGGGTCGGCGAGCGGCGCTCGGCGCCGAAGGTGGCCATGATGCCGTCGCCCAGGAACTTGTCGACGCTGCCGCCGTGGCGCCGGATCACCGGCACCATGAACGTCTGGTACTCGGCGAGCTGGCGGATCACTTCTGCGGCCGGGCGGGTCTCCGCATAGGTGCTGAACCCGCGGATGTCGACCATCAGGACGGCGGCGTCCCGCGTCTCGCCTTCGCCCGCGGCGATCGCCTGATCGGCATCGGTGATGGCGCGCGCGATTTCCGGCGAGAAGAACCGGCGCAGGTCCTGTGCAGCCATGCTGTCGCGCACCGAGGCGACCAGCAGCCGTCGCGCCCGGATCAGCGCCGCGGCCAGGATGCCCGTGACCATCAGGATGGAGATGACCTTGTCGAATTCCGCACCCAGCAGGATGTAATTGCCGGTCGAGTAGGCGATATAATTGCGGGTGATCTGCTCGGCCGGGCCCTCGACCAGGGCATAGCCGACCAGCGCCATCCAGAACACCGCGGCCACCGTGCCCGCCATGATCACGTAGCGCGCGTCGTAGCGCAGCGCGCGCAGGGCAATGAATATGAACACGTAGAGCAGCGTCGGCGCCTTCAGGTAGAACGCTGCCGGCTGGTCGTACTGGATGTGGAAGCTCCAGATCAGGCCCATGAGCAGGCCCATGTCGATCACGATCGACAGGTACAGGAACCAGGACGGCATGAACCGGCGATAGGCGAGCACCAGCCGGATCACCGTGAACCCGAAATACCCTCCCAGGAACAGCGGCACCGGCTGGAACATGGCGACGGCGCTGTCGGCGGCCTGCGGGGCCGCGGCGTACAGCACGGCGAAGGTGCAGACGATCGCGAACTGCACCCAGCCGATCAGGATCTCGCTGAGCTCCTCCTGCCGGCGGATCGTCTGCGACACGCGCGCGGGCAGCCGGTCGCTCTCCGGCGCCTGGGCTCGCCGAAGGTCTCTGAAGCGCGGCATCGCGTCGGGTGCGGTCGATACCATCGTCGGCGGCTCCCCTTCCAGGTCCCGATCCTAAGGCTTACCCGGACACACGGGGCGTCAACCCTGCGTGAAAGCGCCGCGACCGGCCGCGCCGGTGGCGCCGGCCGGGCAGACCGGCCCCCGGGCCGGCACCGTCTTTTCCATCCAGAGGCTGGTCTCCGGTACGCCCGGCCACAAGGGCAGCCGGGCCAGGACCGTCCCGGCCACGGCCTCGGTCAGGCGGGTGGCGGCATACCGGCTGGCGAACAGCGGCGCATAGCCGCCGCCGGCGAGCAGGGCCGCGACCAGCAGCTGCTCGTTGTAGCCGCGCCGGCGCCAGGCCGCCGGATAGCCGTCCGGCAGGAACACGTCGTGGACGTGGACCAGCACGCCGGCCGGCAGCGCCGGCAGCACGCCGTTGAGCAGCAGGTCCACGTCGGTGCCGGGCATGGCCACGTGGCTCGAATCGATGAACAGCACGTCGCCCGGATTGAGCGCCGCGAACGGTGCCGGGTCGGCGTGCTGCACCGGCGCGGCGACGTGGTGCACGGACAGGCGGCCGAGATCGGCCCTGGGGGCCGGGTCGATCGCCGTGATCCGCGTCGCCAGCCCGCCGTCGGCAACCGCCCGCGCCAGGAACCGGGTCGAATGGCCGGAGCCGACTTCCACGATCCGGGCCGGCCGGCGGTCGCGCACGATGGCATAGGCCGCCGCCGCGTCCAGCCGGGGGAACCAGCCCTGGCCCCAGCGCGGCGCCGGCGGTCCGGCGTCCTCGCCGATCGCGGCAAGGGCTGCGGCGTAAGCGTCGATGCGCGCCAGCACGGCCCGGAAGGCGGGCTCGGCCGCGGCGAACCGCGCCGCGACCGGGGCGTAGGGCGGCGGTGCGGCCTCCGCCGCGCCGGCGTGGGCGTAGGGGATGAAGAAGCCCTGCGGGCGGTGCCCGGCCAACGTGGCGAGCCCCATCCGCCAGCGGCGCAGCTGCCGACGGGAAATCATTCCGGTATCGGAACGCAAAGATGGACCCGGAATATTCCGCAGGCGTAACGTTCCTGTTCCGGAACGTGCCGGCTTCGATACGAACCGGGCCGCATCACGGCCGCAGCACCGCCCCCTCCCGGGCCACGATGGTGCCGGGGCGCATCGCCTCCGCCGCCGCGGCGATCCGGTCCATGAAGTCGTCGTCGTGGCACGGGTCGTGGTGGAACGGCACCACCGTGCGCACGCCCGCGGCCTCGCCAAGACGCACCGCCTCCTGCCAGGTCGAATGGCCCCACGTCACGTACTTGGGGAACTCCTCGTCCGTGTACATGGCATCGTACACCATGATGTCGGCGCCGCGCACGAACTCCACGATCGCCGCGTCGCGCTCCCCGACCCGGTGTTCGGTGTCGGTGATGATGCACACGCTCTTGCCGGCGAAGTCGATGCGGTAGCCGCAGGCGCGGTTCGGGTGGTTCAGCGCGCAGGTATCCAGCCGCACCCTGGGGCGCGGCTCCAGCGTCGTGCCGCAGACGAAGTCGTGATAGTGGCAACCATTGAAGACGCTCAGCGGCACCGGGAACAGCGGCGCCATCATCTGGTCGACCAGCACGTCCTTCAGCGTGCGCTCCGGCAGCATGCTGCCCGCCCAGAAATGCACCTCGCCGCGCTTCATGTAGCACGGTGCGAAGAACGGGATGCCGGCGATGTGATCCCAGTGGGCGTGCGTCAGGAAGATGTCGACGCGGTTCGGCGCCCGGGCGGCCAACTCCCGCCCCAGGGCACGCAGCCCGGTGCCGCCGTCGATGATCAGCGTGTCGTCGCCGCAGCCCACCTCGATGCAGGTCGTGTTGCCGCCATAGCGGACCGTGTCGGGGCCCGGGCAGGCGATGCTGCCGCGCACGCCCCAGAACTTGATGAAGAAGTCCGGCGAAAGGGTCATGGCGAAGCGGTCATGGCGGTCCGGTCGTCCTCAGCAGGGCCTGCCGCCGGTGCTGCCCCGGTTGCAGCCCTCGAAGTGTCGCACAACGGTTCCGGCAAGTCGAGCGTCAAACGGATCATTCCACAGCCCCGTATGCGGCGGCGGCAGTAGACCTTTCGGATTATGGAAGACCGCGGGACAACGACCCCGCAGTGTCGGCCGTCACACCCCGGCCCGCCGGTGCCGGCCGTCTACGGCACCAGCCGGTAGCCGCCCGGCTCGGTCACCAGGATCTCCGCGCTCGAGGGGTCGCGCTCGATCTTCTGGCGCAGGCGGTAGACGTGCGTCTCCAGCGTGTGCGTGGTGACGCCCGCGTTGTAGCCCCAGACCTCGCCCAGCAGGGTGTCGCGGCCGACCACCTTGTTGCCGACGCGGTACAGGTACTTCAGGATCGCGGTCTCCTTCTCGGTCAGGCGGATCTTCTTGCCCGTCGCCGGGTCGGTCAGGGTCTTGGCGCTCGGCTGGAAGGTGTACGGCCCGATCGTGAAGACCGCGTCCTCGCTCTGCTCGAACTGGCGCAGCTGGGCACGCAGCCGGGCCAGCAGCACGCCCAGGCGGAACGGCTTGGTGATGTAGTCGTTGGCGCCGCTGTCCAGGCCCAGGATGGCGTCGGAGTCCGAGTCCACCCCGGTCAGCATGATGATCGGGCTGCGCACGCCGTTGCGCCGCATCAGCCGGCACAGGTCGCGGCCGTCCATGTCGGGCAGGCCGACGTCCAGCAGGATGCAGTCGTAGTAGGTGTCGCGGGCCAGCTCCAGCGCCGCCGACGCGGTCTCGGCCTCGGCGGTTTCGAATTCCTCATGGAGCTGGAGCTGTTCGGCCAGGGAGACGCGCAACGCCTCGTCGTCGTCAACCAGCAGAACCTTTCTGTTCTGTGTCATGGAGCCCTCGGCAATCGACACTCCATCTTATGGCTTTTCCGGAAACCGATTTCCACCCTCCACGGCGCTCCGCGATCCGGCCATGCCCGATGGACGCCCGGTCCGGCGGGCCCAGCGGCCGGTGCACCGCGCATCCTTGTTTTTGGCCGCACCGGCAACGAGATCCCGCATGAGCGAACGGAGGCGAACGGGGCCGCGGCAACGGGTTTACTCCTCTTGCCGGCCGTATTGCACTACAATAGCCCATCGGGCGGTAGCCTCCCAGCCATCGCCGACGGCATTGCCAACATGGGACCGACAATGGATGAGGGACAGCCCGACGCTGCAGGCGAGACCGTCGCCGAGGTCGTCGGCCGCTTCGCCGATCGCGAGCATTTCGCCGCCGCCGTCAAGGACCTGCTCGCCGCCGGTTTCGAGGAAGGCGACATCTCGGTGCTCGACTCGCACCAGCCCCTGCCGGCCAGCGAGAACCCGGAGGAAGTGCGCCGCAGCTGGCTGGCCGGCCTGACCGACGAGATCGTCTATGTCGGTCCGATCACCGCGGCCGGACTGATCATGGTCGCCTCGGGACCGATCGGCGCGCTCGCCGCCGCGGCGATCGGCGCCGGGCTGGCCGGGGCGGCCGTACACGACCTGCTGACCGAGATCGGCGCCACCTCGCGCACCAAGGAGTTCGCCCAGGCGCTGGAGAGCGGCGCGGTGCTGCTGTGGGTGCGGGCCGAGGCTCCGGACCGCCGCCAGACCGCTGCCGACATCATCGGCCGCCAGGGCGGGGAGGACGTGCACGTTCACCACCGCCGAATCCGCCGCGACTGAGGCGCCGGTCGCCCGGCCCCCGCGTCGCCCTCCGGAGGCTCGCATGACGGCTGGCCGCGACGACATCCTGACCGACGCCGCCGCGCCCGCCGGCCCGGCCGGCGCTGCAGTGCATACGGTCGTCCGGCACCGGCCGGACCGGCAGGCTTCGCTGCGCGCCGTCGACCGCGCCAGCGGCGACCTGCGCCGCGGCGATTTCGTGCTGGTGCGGCCCGACCATGGCCCGGCCCTGCTGATCCAGGCCAGCGAATCGGCGACGCCCGACAGCATCGAGCGGATGCGCCGGCTGACCCGGCTGCCCCCGTCCGTGATCGTCACCCAGCAGCGCGCCGCCGCGCTGGGCCTGACTGGCGAGACCCGCGGCGTCATGCGCCTGGACCCCGGCGAGGGGCTGACCGCCGAGCTGGTCCGCGACCTCTCCGATCCGACCCATGCGGTCAATCCGGCCGCCCTGGCCGGCCTGTGGCACACCCCGATTCCCGCCGACAGCCGCGACGGCGCGATGGCGGCGACCCGGCTGGCCAAGCTGGCCCGGCTGCTGCCCTCGGTGCTGGCCGCGCCGGTGGACCGGCCGCTGGCCACGGCGCGGCTGGTCGCCGAGCACGACATCCTGTCGGTGGCGGCGTTCGACATCGACAACTACCAGCTCCACGCGGCGCGCAGCCTGCGCCGCCTGGCCGAGGCGCGGGTGCCGCTGGACGGGGCGGAAGACACCGCGGTGATCGCCTTCCGCCCCATGGACGGCGGGCAGGAGCACCTGGCCATCGTGATCGGCCGGCCGGGGCCGGACGACCCCGTGCTGGTGCGGCTGCATTCCGAATGCTTCACCGGCGACCTGCTCGGCTCGCTGCGCTGCGACTGCGGCACCCAGCTGCGCGGCGCGGTGGCGGAGATCGCCCGCCAGGGAGCCGGCGTGCTGCTGTACCTGGCGCAGGAGGGGCGCGGCATCGGGCTGATCAACAAGCTGCGCGCCTACCGCCTGCAGGACGCGCAGTTCGACACCGTCGATGCCAACGAGATGCTGGGCTACGACGCCGACGAGCGCATCTATCTGCCGGCGGCGGAGATGCTGCGCCAGCTCGGCTTCCACCGGGTCCGGCTGATGACCAACAACCCGGAAAAGGTGGGCCAGCTCGGCGCCTGCGGCGTCGAGGTGGTGGAGCGGGTGCCGCACGTGTTCCCCGCCAACGGCCACAACGAGTTCTACCTGAACACCAAGAAGCGCCGCAGCGGGCACCTGCTGTAGGACCGGCCCGGCAGGACCTGCCCGGCGGCAGGGCTTGCCGGGTTCGTGCCGGGGGGCGCGGCGCGGCCGGACGGCGGGAGTCCGCGGGAGTCCGGCCCGCAGCGCATGGCATGCCGGTTGCTGCGGGACGGGCCGAGGAGGACCGCGGCCATGTCTTACGGCGGTTACGCACATGCCGGGATGCACGCCAACGGGTTCGGGCCGAACGCCGACCCGGGGCGCTGGCACAGCCGATACGAGCCGGCGCGGACCGCCTGGCACCGGTCGCAGCAGCCCGAGCAGCTCCGCCAGCCCGAGGCGCCGCCGGCGGAGTTCGGGTTCCATGACGTCCTCGACGTGATCAACCCGCTGCAGCACCTGCCGCTGATCTCCATCGGCTATCGGGAACTGACCGGGGACGAGATCGGCGGCACCGCCCGCGTTCTCGGCGGCGCCCTGTACGGCGGGCCGCTCGGCCTGTTCGGCAGCGCGCTCAACGCGATGCTGGAGCAGGAGACCGGCCACGACATCGGCGGCCACCTGATGGCCGGGATCACCGGCGAGGAAACCGAGGCGTTCGGCCCGCAGGTGGCCGAGGCGCCGACCGGGCCCCTTCTGAGCGGCCCGGCGGCCGAGGCGCGGCTGAGCATGGGCCCGGCGGCCTACGGCGCGGCGTCCGGCCTGCCGGCCGGGTACGGGCCGGTCCGCCCCGTGGTGCCGGACGCCGCCGCCATGGCGGACGGAACCGTCACGGCCGGCGCGCCGACCCCCCATGCGGGCCCCGCCCCCGCGACCGAGGCC
>Ga0081535_100649_pt1 | contig 19678 bp, 9 predicted proteins | sample HotLakmasection3_FD_71020 | JGI IMG/M metagenome (GOLD analysis project Ga0081535, IMG submission 71020) | Hypersaline microbial mat communities from Hot Lake, Washington, USA - Section #3 (SPADES assembly) (version 2) | ecosystem: Environmental > Aquatic > Non-marine Saline and Alkaline >... | reverse complement strand
CCATTCATGCTGCTCGCTTGGGGCAGGAGCCTCCTTCGATATTGCCTCAAACTTCGGTAGAGGATGAAACCCCTTTGGCGGCGTAAACCCCTGAATCTTTACTGTATTTGTACCTGAAACACCTCCTACTCGTGTTGCTCGTTTTGTTTTACTTGATGAGAACGATCGCCCAGTCTTGAATGAGTTAATTAGTATTCGATTACATGACCATCCACGGTTTGTTGAGTACTCATTACCTGTTGAACTCAGCATGGATAAGGTATATAGCTGGTATTTTACGGTTATTTGTGATTCCGAAAAGCTTTCTCGCAATTCTGGAGTTCGAGGTTGGGTACAACGGGTAGAAACAACTCCCGAACTGCAAATGGCTTTGCAAGAAACCTCTGTCCTGAAGCTGTACGAGGCTTATGCCAGTAATGGAATTTGGCTTGAAACGGTAAATTCAATCATGGTAATCCGTCGCCAATTTTCCAGCATCAATCAAGATGTTTGGAATGGATTGCTTGAATATTTCGAGCTTGCTGGGGTAAATCAACCGGACATATTGGAAGATACAGAGCCTTCCGAGAGGGAAGTGGTTAGCGGCAACCAGTTACCTGCCAATATGTAGGGTGCCCAGTAGCGAGGGTGTTCGTAGCGGGCATCCTGCTTCAATGTGAGTACAGCCTGACGCAAGGCTTCGGCTCTACTCACATCGGGCTTACTTAAGTTCTCATAGAGGTATTTGGTGAAGTCTACGCTGGGGGTGTCGTCCAGGGTCCAGAGGGAGGCGATCGCGCTCTTTGCCCCTGACCGAACGGCAGTACCTGCAATGCCGAGGGTTGCCAGGTCGTCACCTGCAGCGGTTTCACAGGCATTCAAAACCAGCAGTTCAATAGAGTCCAAGCGGATTTGTCCCCGTACCCGGAATAGACTTGCCAATTCATCCACATCAATCAATGCACTGTCGGATGTGCTGTAAGTGATGAGAAACGTCTTTTTCGGGTTAGCACTGAACTGACCGTGAGTTGCCAGATGAACAACTGAAAACCTGTCCTCATTTATGCTGGCATTGAACTGTGCCGTCGTGAATTGCTCATCAGGAAGGGTTGTTACCGATATCCCTTGCGATGTTAGTTGATTGAGTTCTTCCAGTTCATCAATGACATTTGTGAGAGGCTGAAAGTTGTCACGAATCTCCTTCGGCAGGGCCTCCGGAATGATGGAAAGCCCAGCAGCCATAATTTTTAGATCGGCTTCGGGGATAGGGTCAGCATCACCCTCAAAGGCCAGACCCAGAGCTTCAGAAATGGCATACTTGTCAATTAGATAATCTATTCCATCATAGAGAACAGCCATAGGAATCGACCGCAGCCGCAGATCCAGGGTAAAGACCAGAGTATCTACCTGATTGGATTGAAGTTGGGTTTCTGCGGGTTGAATCAGCCATCCATAGAGCCGCTGGGAAAGTTCATTGACCGCTTGATAGGTATAGTCTTCTTCCAGAGCTAGCTTTAAGTCACGGACGACCTGCCGAAACTCATCCTCTTCTACAACCTGGCGGTAGTGGAAGGCATTACCGTCACCTGGCAGTTTAACGACGACTTCTAACCGATCTGGCAACACAATGGGGTAGAAGAGGGCTACCTTTTGGTTCTTTGCCTGAATGATAGTATCCACCTGTTGTGGCGTTGCAACGTTACAGGGTTCCTGCAAGAAGCTCGTCAACTGGGTTTCTAGAAGTGATGAACTAACGGCACGCACTTCCTCCAGTTTCTCTTGACTGGGTTGGGGATCTCGTAGCAATAAATCCATTAGTTCCCGGTGGACAGGGTCTTGAGCGTCCAGTCCAAAGGAGAATTGATAGTTTAGGTTACTAGAAGCCACATCTAATCGAAGACGATCCTGCAACATCTTTAGCGCACTTTCGTAGGCGGCGATCGCCTCCTCTTCATTGCCCTGTTTGTCGCGTAGTTGCCCAAGTTGTCGTTGCCAGCGATAGGCTAAATCCACATCGTTGACAGTCTGGGGAAGGTTGTTTACTGAAACCGCGTTCACTTTCGTGAGGGCTTGCCGTGTCAGGTCTTCGGCTTCAGCCCATTGCTGGTTGCGCTGGTACACACTGCCCAGCAGTCCCAGGGCATAGGATTCAGCCTGACTATTGTTGAGGGCGATCGCCTGTTGACGGGCTGTTGCCAAAACTTGTGCTGCCTGCAGCAAGTTGTTGGATGAACCGAAGAAAGTACCCTCCTCCTCCTCTCGATCTGCCAGGGTAATCAGGCTTTGGGCAAAGTTGATATGGGCATCAAAGGTTGCCCGGCTTATGGGTAACTCGCTGAGCAGGGCAGTGATGGAAGGAATGGTCGCATCAGCCTCAGACCATCGTTGAAGGTCGATCAGGAGCTTCAGACGGTTTAGTTGTGCCTGGGTTTGGGTGAGCGGGGGATTGGTATCCTGGGCAGCTTTCTCGTAATAATCCAGCGCTACGTTCACTTCCTCATAATAGTTTTGAGCGGTTTGCGTCCGCCTCCGTTGCAATTCCCGATGGATGGGACTCAAATCTTTGCTGAGCTGGGCTAAGGCATCCTTAACCTCCATATTGTTGAGCCGCAAATGGGCGATCGCCTGGGTGTAGGTGATGTTGCCCAGGCTCAGTTGGGTAGCAGCGATCGCCTCTGGCAACGACAAGCTTTCTGCCATCGCTAATCCATATTGCAAAATAGTCGCCGCCTGATCCAGATTTCCCCTCACTTCCAGTCCTTCACCCAAGCTCCGCAATGCTGCAACGGTCATTGGGGAAGCCGGCAATGCCTCAAGCCGTTCCTGTAATTCGACGAGAGCACTTGCCTGTTCCCAGGTTTGGACATCATCTAACGCTTGCAAAAGAGGAGGGGATTGGGCTGTAGGTTGTAAAACAGCTTGTAGCAGGTCGATCGCCCGACTATACATGCCCAAACTTTGTAGTGCTCTAGCCTGGTTGATCTGGCTTTCCTGAGCCTGCTCTAGATTCCCTAGCTGCTGATGAATGGTGACAGCTCGTTCCCAGGTATCAATGGCATTCTCGGACTGTCCCTGGGTGAGTTGCAGCGTGCCCCAAATATCTAAAGCTTGAGCCAGGGCTGATTGGCGGGCGGGGGAGTTTTGAATATCGGCTTCGGCTTCAACCAGGGCAAGGCTGCTGGCGATCGCCTCCCCCGCTTCTTCCCACCACCCCAGTTGTTGATAGGTTAGGGCAAGATTACTCAAGTTAATAGACTGCCGCAGAACATCCCCCTGGGCGGCATACTGTTGGGCGGCTTGCTCAAAGGCGGTAGCCGCTGCACTCCACTGGCTTTCTGCGTAGTAACTTCTAGCTTGTTGTTCTAGCTGCTGGGCGCTTGTGGTAATGGGGGACGTTTGGGCGATCGCCTGTCCAGGTGACGGTAGCGGTGGTGTTTGGGATAGGACAGGAACCGCAAAGGCACACAGGAATGTCGTGAGCAAAAACAGCCCCACATATCCCACCAGAAATGCCCCCTTTCTTGGGGAAGATTGCCCCTTTCTGTACCGTTTTTCAGGCTTGAGAGAGCTTAGAAAAACGAATAGCGGATGGAAAAGTACACGCCGTTTTCTTGCCATGTGTTTTGACTATCTCCATCGTTATTAATGTCAATGAGCGGAATTCCCCAGTCCAAGCGAACCGTTAAATCATCTCCCAGTTCCCACAGCACACCAAGCCCTGTCCCCAGTAATACCTGATCTTCGGGATCGGTTTCTGAATCTGCGTTCCAGCCAATTCCCGCATCGAGAAATGGAACAATTGACAGTTGAGCATTTTGTTCAGGAATACGGAGCACAGGGAAACGTACTTCCATGGTTCCATTGATGCCGTTGTCGGTGAGCAGGGCATCCTGCCGATAGCCACGAACGGAGTCCTGCCCCCCTAACCCAAATTGTTCTAGAGGCAGCAAAGAATCGCCTGTCAATTGCAGATCAGACCGCACCAACAACAGCACGCCAGAGTCATTTAACAGCCGAACCCATTGCCCCTGCCCCCGCCAGGCGAAGAAGCGGCTGTCGGGCAAGGGATCATCATTGATAGTGGCATCCAGCGCATCCACTCCCACACTGAACTGGGAACGAAATGCCAGAACTTGTCGGGGATCGCGCCGGAGCCATGTCTGGGTAAAGCGAATGGCAGATACGCGGGTGCGCCCTTCGTCATCGGCTCCTCGGGAGAGGGGAAAGGGACCAATATCATCGATGCCCAATTCTGTTTGGCTTTCTTGATGGGAAAGGGTGAGTCCCAGGACAACCTCTTCCGTTGGACGCTGGAACACGGGTTGGAGATAGCTGGCTTCGTAGAAGTAGGACTCTGAAGAGATTTCCAACACATCGAAGGGTTCTTCAATGACTTCGCTGCCGGTGTAGCCAAAGCGCAAACCAATGGTGCCGTTGCGAGGATTGATCGGAACGGTGTAGCCCGTCTCGATGCCGTTGCTACCGTCGGTGTTGTTGTAGTTAAAGTAAAAGGCATCGCCAAACCCCAGCAGGTTGTCCTGGCTAAAGGTAACTCCCCGCTGAAAATCTCCTACGCTGGGGGAGCGGTTGTTGTTGAGATCAAGGGTGATATCAAAGGTATCGGCTTCGGTAACATTGACTGCAAGGATACTGGTGCCGGGACGAGTTCCCGTCTGGAGGTCGGCGGAGATCCGCTGAATCAGAGGGTTCAGTTGCAGCAGTTGTAAGCCCTCTACGAGTTGTCGCTGATTCAGGGGAGCCGATCCGGCGATCGCCAACCGACTTCGCACATAACTGGGACGGAGCCGATCCAGACCTGTCACCGTTATGTCTTCCAGTTCCCCTTCAATCACCTGGATCGTCACAATGTTGTTTTGGTCTTCTGGAGTTTGGGGTGGCAGGATGGCTCCAGATGTGATGTATCCGCAATTAATATAAAGCTGGGTGATGGCAGAGCGGGCACGGAGGAGTTGTGTAAAATCTAACGTCTGCACTTCCATAGGAACAGGAAAAGGCAGGGTTAGGTTGGGGTCTGTTGCCCCCAAATCCTGTGGGGTGTCCTCTGCCACTTGTATAGCTGTGCGGGGACAGTACTCATCCAGAACACCGGAGTTACGAATTAATTCGGCAATAGCTTCGTCGTTGTCGAGGGTCGTAGCCTGCCATGCCAGGGGGATTAGTTCCTCGTCGTCAAAGACCGTGTTGCCTTCGATTTGAAACTGCTCTACAAAAACGGTGAGCGGGATATCATCGGGTGGAGGATCCGGGTCTAGAGGGAGCTGGTCTGGAGGCTGAAACAGGTCTTCTGGCGGGGGGAGGGGTTCCTGAGGAAGAGGAAGTGGTTCGGGGGGAATGGGATCTCGTGGAATAAGCGGGGGCAGGTCATCGCGGGGAACGTCCTGGGGAAGTTGTTGGGCGATCGCTGGCTCCACGGCTATAGCCCCTTCTGCCAGAGGTGGCGGAGGATTGGCTAATTGCAAGCCTGGGAAGGATGGGGAAGGAGTTACAGGTAACTCTGTAGCAGAGACCTGAGCAGATAGTGAAGGAAGGGTGAGAAGAGCCGTAAGAACAGAGATCGCTAACCGTGGGGAAGTAGATGCAAGAGGGTTAAGCAGCATTACAGGTCATTGAATAATACAAGTGGTGGGGGACAGCCCGGAGGAAGTGGAGGAAGATGTGGAAGTAGTGGGAGCGGTGGGAACTAATGAAACCTTGCCACTCTCATCAAGCGCCAGACCTTGCGCTTCGACTAAAGATTGAGCTTGATCCTCTGGTGGAATTGACGGGGCGGAACCGGATTCTGCTTGATCCAGGGTGGCTAGCTGATCAATCGGAGATGTATCCGTCAAAGCACCCGATGGACTGGGAGCCTGTCCCCCACGTCCCGTGCGCGTAAATTCGCCTTGCCGATCTACACCCGTTCGGTCGCTACCAATACATCCTTCAGCCACGAGGTTGGCAGCATTAACAATTTCAATGGGTAGTTCACCCAGTCCGCGAGTGGGATCAATATTGAGGGTATTGAGGGTGATTGAACCACTTGCGTTAAATTCTGAAGCAGCGTTGATGTCACTTAAATCTGTTAAAGGGTCACGTTCTTCCAAACCAAAAATGGCGAATGCAGTAATATCAATATCCCCTCCCCTTCCCTGAGTAGCATTGGCGAGAATATCACTATCTCCGTAGGGATCCGCCAGGATAAAGCCATTTCCTGCTGATATATTCACGTTCCCACCGCTGCCTTCGTTTATGCCTCCTGCTGAAATTAAGCTGTCATTATAAAGTTGAAATAGTGTTTCTGACAGAGCGATCGTGATATCAGCTTGTTCTCCTTGTCCGGCGATCGCTGTCAGTTCTCCATTATCTAACTCAATTGAATCAGCATTAATAGTCAAATTACCTGCGACTCCCCCACTACTAACTGTAGCTTCAGCCCCCTCTCGAATTGCCAAATCATCAGTTGTAATGGTTAAGCTACCTGCTATACCTCCTCCAGTTGCTTCAGCAGCTATGCGACTACCTGTTCCAACAATTTCGACTGAGTTACTAGAGAAGATCTCCACATTTCCTGCTTGCCCGCTTCGTGTAGAAGCAGAAATCACGCTATTTCTGAGAAGCAGTTGATTAGCATCAACAGTAACATCGCCACCTCTAGTTCTTCCAAAGGTATCAGTGCGTACTGAAGAATTGTCAGTGACATCAACTAAGTTACCCCTAATACTAACGTTGGGTATGTTTCGCAGTCCTTCAAGCCCAGCATTTGATTCTGTATTACTGAGCACCGTACTATTATCATCTATCAAAATATTACCTGAATTAGCATTCAAAGTAATACTTCCAGCGTTGATCCTTGGTGACAACGTTGAAGTTGTCACCTCTGAGTTATTCAAGATATTAATAGAATTACCAGAAATTTCAATATTTGGAGTGCCTACTCTGTTGCTTAGGTTGCCAGATCCACGGTTGGTAACACTGCTTACCGTACTGCTATCAGTAATCGAGATTCCTCCTAAAGGGGAAGACAGAAGAATGCTTCCAGCATTGACTTCAGGTGAATTAGTGGAAGCTGACAGGAGCGAATTCTGGGAGATTTCAATTTCTCCAGCCGTAATCTCAATAATACCTCTAGGAGAGTCAATCGTAGAATTCCGGAAAGTTTCGGTGGTTAAATTACTATTTCTAATGACCACGTGACTAATAGGATTTTGTGGGTCTGTACTACGGATAAAAATACGCCCAGAAGAACCTTCACTTTCAATAGTACTTCCAAAAACTTCAACGGTATCGCCATCAATAATTATGTTTCCTGCAAGTCCCCTACCTTCATTTGTTGTAGTAAGACGTACTCCATCCAAAGTGATATTCCCTTGCGATGCCCTTAGAGAAATCTCACTGAAGTTAAGACTACTATCACTACTGAAAGCCAATAAAGCTCCTGTCCCTGGAGTCTCTAGCAAAATATTTCCGCTCCTCGAAGTAAGGCTAATATCCCCTGCGATTCCATCCACAGGAGTTGCTTGATTGGGTTTAGCTTCATCAAAGTCCCCAGCAAATGTAAGAGCAGAGCCAACTCTAATGTTTCCTCCTGCATGAAGAATAACGTCGCCTGCCGTACCACCAACACCAACATAAGAAATAGCTCTGCTAAGAATGATAGCTTCCCTGGCAATTAAGGTGATGTTTCCAGCAATGCCAGGACTTCCGAAGAAGCTACTTAAACCCGGTGCACTAAGATTAAAACTACCTGCTGACGAGACGATATTAGCGGCTCGAATTCTACCGTTTCTAGCTTCTAAGAAGACTGTCCCTCCTTGCGCATCTTGTGGATCATTCCCGCCTATCGCGAAAGTCGTAATTCCACCTTCACTCGTAATTGAATCACCTGCTATAAGGGATAAATTACCTCCCCGCCCTATACCTGTGAAGGAGTCAACTCCACCTTCTACTAGAATATGTCCATCAGCTTCTATAGTAATATTCCCTCCATTGCCAGCACCAACCGTTAAGATAACATCTCCATTCTGAAAAGTGGATGTTCCTACAAACGATCGAATACTTCGTGCTCTTATGTCTCCCTGACGAGCCTGCAGAAGGATATCTCCACCACTTCCTTGATAAGTAGAAATTGATACTATATCTTCGCCTGTTGCCCTAATCGAACCACTTCGGCTGATAATGGTAATGTCCCCCGCATCTCCAGGACCCACTTCAAGATCTTCGCGATCAGATTGAACTGCAGAAAGTACACCTTCTGCTCTATCAGAAATCCCTATAGCTCTGTCACTTCCGGTAACAATGTCGCCAAATGCATCAAGCGTAATATTACCCGCACTACCTGAAGTATTGCTTGCCCTTCCACTAGCATTAATAGTTGCAGATGTTACACTACCTCTTGTATGTATGGATCCGTTTCTACTTACAATCCTAATGTCTCCATTGTTTGCAACTCTTCGCTCGCCGCCTGAATCACTCCTTACAGCATCAGTAGTTATATTGCCGAATGCATTCAAGTACACTTCTCCTCCACTACCTGCAGTGCTACCATTCGATACAATACCGCCTGTTACAATACCTCCTCTACTTAAAAGATGAATGACTTGCCCATCGCCATTTGCGTTACTGCCGTTAATTCCGTTTGTGATTCCAATATCACCTCTAGAATCAATTACTACTAAACCTCCTGGGATGACAATAGATTCACCGCCAGATGAATTTCCAACCCTAATAGAACCAGGAAGTTGATTAGGAAAGTATTGATTAGTCAGAAAGATTTGACCAAGAACACAAACGGGGCTGCAAAAGCTAATACCACCAATCGAAATATTAGCTGTTCCATTGCTATTAAGTACTGGTGGGGGATTTGGAACAATGTTGTTTCCCTCTATAAAAGTCGGGACTGAGGGAGTCCCGACTGCTGTTGTTCCTGCTCGAATATCAAGAGTTGGTTCTCTCGTCCCGTCAATCATCACTGTTCTTGGTTGGTCCATATGCTGTCGAGGGTCGATCGGATTACGTAGAGTAGACAACTCTACTGTTTCAGCAGGAAGTCCACTGGTTGTGTCTGCGCCTGTTATAGTGATAGATTCGTTAATGGTGACACTTCCCCCTGCAAAAATATGCAGTGAAGCTCCCTCATAGCTATTGAAGCTAACATCACCATTAGAACGAATCACTGGATCATAAGGACTGAATAAATTACCCAGGTTGCCATTTAACTGTTCAATCTGAAATTTTCCGCCTGTCCAATAGTGAGCATCCCCTCCAACGGTGTTAGCCGATCGCAACACCATATCCCCACCAGAAACCAGCCCACTGGAGGGATGATTCAATGCAAAAATATCAACGTTTTGATTACCCTGAACAGTTAAGCTTCCACCCGCATAGGCAACAAAGGGATTCGCTATACTATCCCGAATTCGCACCGTATTACCTGCCAGCAGATTCATAGCTCCTGCGGTCTGAAGCTGGCTTTCCTGCAAAATCAGATTGTTGCTAGCCGAAAAGGTTGCTGTTTGTGCCGCTGCCTGCCGAATCTGCACATCGCCTGCCACCCCTTCAACACGCAACTGCCCGGAGGGTGCTGCCAGTAAACCCGTGCTATCTACACTCCCCCCCGCCAACCGCAAATTTTCCCCAACTGTCAAGTTTCCTGCATTGGTAATGGAGCCAGGTTGCGTTGGACCATACTGCACCCCTAACGGCACATTCACACTCAACAGGGTTAAGTCCCCCGGATTGCTAGCACTAAATTGAGTTCCATCTGGAAACGCAATACTGTCGCCCGTACTCGCAAAAAATGAGCCGCCAATATCTAAACGAGCATTGGGACCAAAGATAATGCCATTGGGGTTGAGGAGGAATAAATCTGCATTCCCATCCACCCCCAACGTGCCCATAATGTCAGAAACATCCGTTCCCGTTACACGACCAAGAATATTTGAAATACCTGAGGGATTGGCAAAGTAAACCCGTTGCCCCTCATTCACATTGAATTCAGAAAAACTGTGGAAGAGATTTGAGCCACGAATAGCGCCCCCATCAATGCGATCGCCATTCGCCCCACGAATCGTCACATCCTCTGTTACACGGGAGCTTTCACCTCCCAAGGTACCATCGGGCGTAATTTGGGCGATCGCACTCTGGGAGGCGAAAGCTCCCATCAGCCCTAAGAACAAAAGAATACGAACCTTCCAACCCTGATGAACGCTGACATGGCTCATAGTCGATTTGTCCCTGATGAAGGTAGTGCCACAATAATATAGCTAATAGAGAAAAAGTCAAATAATTATATTGACCATTCCATAACAACAATATGCTCATGGTTAGAAACCCAGAAGATCAGTACTTAATCTCACTGGAACCTTACTCAAAAATTGATTGAATCTCATCTAATTCGAAATCATTAGGATCTTGTATTAAAGGGTTAGCAAATAAATAAAATCCCAGAGAGAGGGGGTGCGGGCGAAGCCCGCACCCCCTCTCTCTGGGATTTTATTTTTAAGCAAGTCCCTAAACAACCTGTAATTTTTGTTTGTGATCCTTAGAGTATTCCAAGGGGAGCTAACCTCCCCTAGTCGAACCTCCCCTAACCGAATCCCCGCTACCCGAACTGCCGCTACCTGAACCCCCTGGAGGGGGTCCCCCCGGATCTCTAGTGTTATCTTCAGCATCAAATGCTAGTTCCAGAGTGTTGCCGCGCCATTCTTTGCCATTCAATGCGCTGATTGCAGCATCCTCTTCTTGATCTCCACTCAGCGTAACGAAGGCAGCCGTTTTATCTACAAAAATCTCAATCCTCTCAATAGAGCCATACTCCGAAAAAAGCTCGGTCAGATTCGCCTCAGTGACCTGAGGCGGTAAATTGTTGACGCGAAGAGTCATAGAATGATGCTCCTTGATGTAGTAGATAACCCAGAGTAGTGCTCAGTTCATGCTATTCCAATCCAAGCTTCCTGCAAAGGTGGCGATCGCCCTCTTCTAAGGCTCGATTCGTCTTCAGATAATCCCTGACCCAATCGCAGTTATAAACCAGCAGTTGGTGCAAATTTAGTACCCGATTCAAATGCCACAGAATAACGGTTTGATCATCACTAACGGAGGCGATCGTTTGACTGTTGGGGCTAAAGGCAATCCCATTTACTCTGCCGCTATGACTTTTTAATGTATTCAGCAACACCCCATCTCGTCGCCAGAGCCGGATGGTTTGATCATCACTGGCAGAAGCTATCATCTGACCATCGGCGCTAAACGCAACCGCATTCACCTTTCCCTCATGACCGCTCAACTCCTTGATCAGGGTTCCATCTGGTCGCCAGAGTTTGACCGTCTTATCCCAACTCGCCACCGCCATTACCTGACCATCGGGACTGAAGGCGATCGCCCTTGCCTCTGCATTGTTGTTATCAAAACTTCGGATCAAGCTTCCATCCAGCCGCCACAGGTGGATCGTTTTATCTCGCCCAGCGGAAGCAACAACGTTACCATCTGGACTGAAGGCCACCCCAAAAACATCACTGACGTTGCCTTCCAGGGTTTGTAGGAGCCTGCCATCCCGTTGCCAGAGCTTCACCTGGCGATCGCCTCCAGCCGTAGCAATAATCTGATCATTAGGACTGAAGGCAATAGCATTAATCAGAGCCCCGTGACGCAGAGTTGTGTCGAGTCGGGTGCCATCGGGTCGCCAGAGCCAGACAACCTGATCCTGTCCTCCCCCTGCAAGGATGCCATCCCCAGAAAAGGCACCACTTAGCATCTTTCCAGTGGATTCATTAAACTGATGCACTGCGTCACCATTTAACTGCCAAACTTTGACTGTATTGTCTTGGCTGGCAGTAGCAATCCGTTGTCCATTTGGACTGAAATCTACAGCCCAAATTTCCGCATCATGCCCCACTAAAGTGGTTAGTAAATCATTTTGCTCCCACAACCGCACACTCTGGTCGGAACTGGCAGAGGCAAGGGTTCGACCATCCGGGCTAAAAGCAACAGCCCAAATTTCTGCATCATGCCCGTCTAATACCGATAGAAGCGAGCCATCCGGTCGCCAGAGTTTTACCGTTTTGTCCCGGCTGGCAGAGGCTAAGGTTTGACTATCCGGGCTAAAGGCAATGCCAAAAACCCTGTTCGTATGTCCCTCAAACGTCTTAGCAAGTGTCCCCTCCCGTGTCCAGAGTCGAATGGTGGTGTCTTCCCCCGCTGCAGCAATCCACTGGCGATCGGGGCTGAAGGCTACTCGATAAACATTGCCCACATGACCCGACAGCGTTTTGACAAGCGTTCCATCCAACTGCCACAGTTTAACGGTCCCGTCTCCACCAGCGGTCGCCATTTGTTGACCATCTGGGCTAAAAGCTACATCGAAAATGGCTCCGCTCTGCCCTGCAAATGTTCTAATTAAGCGGCCATCCCGTTTCCATAGTTGGATTTGACCATCCACACCGACCGTGGCGATCGCCTCTCCATTGGGGCTGAAATTTGCTGCATAAACGGCACCCTGATGTCCTTTGAGGGTTTTGAGCAGCGTGCCATCCCGTTTCCATACTTTAGCGATACCATCCAGACCAGCGGTGGCAACCCATTCACTGTCTGGGCTAAAGCTGACCCCATAAAACCCATCTGTGCGGTCTGTGAGTGTGGAAAGCAACGTCCCATCCCTTTGCCACAGCTTGACAGTCCGATCGCCACTAGCCGTCGCAATCAGTTGATTATCGGGACTGAATGCAACGCCGTAAACAATGTCTTGATGCCCGGATAGACGATTCCGTTCATTGGCTCCATAGGTCGCCTGCCGCACGGCTCCCTCAACCTGAGCCGCAACACTACCATCAACCCAGGCTAGCCTTTGTAGTTTCTGCCATGCTCTGAGAGCTTCTACGAGCGCATCCAGGCGTTTACTTGAGACAAAGAGTGCATTCGATGACGTACTGAGTGCCCTGACTTCACTCACAGCAGCATTCTGCCATCCCCCCCAGGCGATCGCCGCCAGCATTAAAGCCACAAGTAAGCCTGTAATTAAGCTCATCAGCACTAGCTGTCTTCTGCGCCTGCGCTGTTTATGCTTGCGCTCATGCATGGCTAAGCTGTGCTGAATGAACTGCCTATCTCCAGCACTCAGATCGTCCAGACGGTTTTCATACCACTCTTTTGCATCTGCCAGTCGTTTGCTGCGAAGGAGCATCTCTTCGTCGCGATCGCTCTCCTCCCATTGCTGTCTAGCCCGACGCAGATTCTCCTGCCAGTAGCGAAACTCCCCATTGCTTTGCAACCAGCCTCTCAGCCTTCCCCAACTGATGATCAACGCTTCATGAACAATTTCTACGGTTTCTTCTCCTGTTATCTCATTACGATTGGTCACGACCAGGCGAGCAGAAGCCAGGTGAGAAACCAGATCCCAATTCTTGTCTCCGACGTCATCCCTTGTTGCGATACGGCGACTGGGATTTGTACCAGTTCCTGGCTCCACCAACTGCACAAATACCTGTTGCATTCGTTGTTGATCACGTTCATGAAATTGAGCATACATCCGCTCTGCATGGTTTGCTAAAGCCTCTTCTACCCCACCAATGGCGTTGTAGTCCGTATGGGTTAGCCATCCAGCTCGTTGCTGTGACCAGAGTTCAGTCAGGGCAAACTCCAGTAGAGGCAAGCGTCCTGCATAACTCCGGGTTGCCTGAATCAATTTGTCCGTCAATCCCGATTCCAGACGTACCTGCATTTGAGCCGCAGGTTGGACAATTGCCCTCTGCAATTCCTCTCGGCTCATTGGTCCTAAGTTGTACACTGAACCTTGTAGCAAGTCATTGAAGCGGCGATCGCTCAGTGCATAACCATAAAAATCAGCCCGTAATGTCAGCACCAGGGTAAACGCTGGTGCATATTGCACCGCATCCAGTAACTGGTCGAGAAATGGCTGACGATCCTCCTCGGGACAAAGCGTGTAAAGCTCCTCAAACTGATCCACAATCAGGAGCAACCGAGTGGTTGGATTATCTTGATGCAGACGCTCAATGAGCTGGCAAAGCACTTGATGCTCAGTTAGCAAAGCAACAGATAGCTCCAACACACTTAGTCGGAATGGGCGATCGCTTACAGCATTACCATTACTTACAGCGCTACCATTACTTACAGCGTTGCCATTAAAGGACCTTACTACCGACTTTTCCGATGCACATTCTATGAAAGCTTCGGCTAGCGCATTGAGTGGTTTCACCCCAGGGCGGCAGGAAATAATCTGCCAGCGTGTGGAGCCTCTGCTACTTCGTAAACGCGGCACTAACCCTGCAAACACAACGGATGACTTCCCACTTCCCGAAGAACCAACCACTGCAATCAGGGGCTTTTGCTGTGTCTTCACAGCGGTCAATAAATCATCTGTAACCTGCTCCCGTCCAAAGAAAAGATGGGCATCTTCTTCTTGGAACGCAAACAAGCCACGATAGGGGCAGGGGGCTATCCCGCCCAAGCGTAGCCAGGTTACAGGTTCTGCTAATGGGTTCTGACACACCACAGGTAACCAGGAGGCACCGGGAAAGTCATCCTCCATCCCTTGCAACTTTCGCCGGGCTTGCCGCATGGCCTGGTGTAAGGGCAACCTTTCTACTGCAAACGCTTCAAGAAAATACTTCAAAAACGTCTGTGCCACACAGTTGGGTACAGGTTCCCGCATCACAATAACTTGGGCAATATGTAATTTTCCCAGCGCCTGGGCTAATCCAACACCATCACAGGAGTTAAATATGGCTAGCTTCAAACCATTATTAATGGCAGCATGGAGGGCTTCCTCTAACTGCTCAATGGTCAGACTGTTGTGGCTTGAATTTTCATTGATATAAATACGCCCGGTCTCACCTTCTGTTTGGCTATGCCCCGCAAAAAAGAGCAGATCCCAGCCAGTAGGATCCCACAGATAATGATCAAATTCCTGGTGGGAGGGAGCAACTAGAAACTCAATTTCAGCATCGACTAAGCCTTGAAGCAGTTGTTTTTCCGCCTCAACATCAATGCCTCGGCGATCGCCAAGAATAGCTAATATTCTAACCTTACCCCGATTTGGATGACGGTCTGCTTCGCGTCGTCTGTATTCCGGTCGGCTCAGCAACACCTCTGCATAAGGATAATGATGAAAAAAATCCCAACAGTGCCAGGGTAGGCGATGCAGCAAATCATCTGCGGCTTCAACGATGACTTGGATTTCATCAGAGGGATGCAGGTGCGATCGCAACCGCCGATCGATTTTAAGAAACCCATCAGATTGCAACCAGGTATTCACGCGCTGTTGGAGCTGCTGGCTAAACGTTTCAAAGCTTTGCTGTGAGACCTGGGTAATGCCTCCCTCATCAATCTCCAATTCATCCTCAGATCCTTCAGATGAAGGCAGCCGTAACACTAACCGACTACATAATGCCCGATAGGTAGACTGCCAGATACGATAAAATTCCACTAAATCGGGAGCAGCGGGTAGACTACCAATAACCTGCTCAGCTTGTACGGATGGATCTGTCCATAGCCGAACCGTGATGTGTGGAAAGCCTTGCAATAGGTTCCCACTGCCTAGATTGATAACAACAGTCTTACTCGGCCTAAAGTTCAAAAGCTTCTCTGACCCTGATGTTATTCAGACTGACTTCAATACTGAATCCAGTTCCCGTCCTACCTTTAAATGGCTTTAACTGGATATAGTTATCATGCTCTCTAGAATCCACCTCTTGAAGAATCTTATCGGCGGTAGATAATAAAGTCAACTTTAGCTGCGGGGGTAATACCTGTGCCCCTGCGACGGGTAGAATCTGAATATTAATGCCCACTTTCCCTTCACTATCTGGTGTAACAGTAACCAATAATGCTACAGACTGGTTTCCTAACTGCATTCCAAAATTAATTAGCTTTCCACCTTGTACCCCTGAAAGTGTATGACGAGTACTCCAGGCTAGATTTTCTTCTGGATTAATCAGGGCATCAATAGCTTGCCAGCCTTCATCTAGAACTCCCTGTAACCACTGACTTAACCGTGTTCTTCCACCATTGAAATTGAGTTCTAGAGATACCTCAGGAACCTGAATTTGACCGAATGGAACGTCGATAGTAGTGGGTTCTAAGTACTGCACATAGGTGATTAGATGATTAATCTCAGTATCTAAAACTGATAGGGGAAGGCAATAAGAATCGTCAGTTTGTGATGAAACACTAGAACCAATCTGGTTTAAGAGTTCACTATATTGACAAAACCCTCTGATGATCGCTTGTTCCTCCTCCTCTACTATTTCAAATACCACATAAAAGTGAGCGGCTAGATTTTGCTGTTCAATAGTACTTCTGGGAACACGCACCACTTCATCTAAAACATGTTCTGTAGCGATCGCGCACAACTTAAATTCGCCAATGCTTACGTAACTGGTATTAACCACCTCCTGAAAATGATGGTGGATGGGATAGTGACTGGGAAACCGTTCTTTTAACCAAGCTTCAAAGCCAAGAACCGCCAGAGTGTTGAGGTAAACTTGCCACTGTTGCGTTTCATTGTTGAAGCGATCGCTCACCTCTTTAGCTAGTTGATAATGGTCTGGTTCTAGCCAAAAAGATTCTGGTAGAAGCAGCCTCAAATCCGTTGTATCCGTTGCATAATCCGTCATAATGTTCATTTTTATGGGTGATGTGTAACGTATTGCTTCAAGTGTTGAGCGTAGACACTATCCATGGAACGGTTTTTCCCTGCCTTGATTTCGGATACAGCCTCTTCAAAAATTGAGGTATCGACATAGGCTTCAATCTGTTCTGTTAAGGCTTTGAGGTAGGTTGGTTCGGGGGGCTTAGAGGCCAATCCTTTTGATTGAGCTTTCTCTAAAATAGGCTTAAGAAGTTGCTGTACAGTTAATCGCCGGACATTGCTTAGCAGCTCACCTGGATTGAGAATCCGTCGGCTTTGATCTCGGCTGCTCATCCCTAATTGGGGACCAATATCCTTCAAAGACAGCCCCTCTCCATAGTAGAGCTGCAACCCAGGGATGAAGCAGGAAGCGAAAGGGGCATATCGCTTACTCTTTCTCAGATACCTAAGGTGAGCTTGAATGGCTTCTTCAATCGCTTTAGCGAATATGATTTCGAGTTGCTGACGAAGAAAATCCAAAAACTCCTGCTCTTCTGCATCAAATGCATCGGAAGAATCAGAGGGTATATCAATTTGCCGATCATAAAGACCCGTTTCCTCGTTGTAGCTTCCTAATGGCTTTATAGAGTGCCAGACATCGAACTGTCGCAATTGCTTTGCTATGTGTTTGAGTGCGTCTGTCAACTCGTCTGCTTTCAACGAGAGACTATACTGCTGGAGCAGATTTGCCATCTCCACCAGTTGGGAGTCGTCAGGAGCCGGACATCGGCCCACTTGTTTTTGTTGACGGCGATCGCGCCGATACACCGCATGAAAAGCTTCAACTAAGCGGCGATCGCGGGGAGTTAGCTGCTCAAGCTGTTGAACCCTAACTCGATTCAGCAATGCCCAATCACTAAGGTGCTGAAATCCGAACTCCGAGAGAAAGTTTTTAAGTTCTGGGTACTGCTTGGTTTGCAAAAATGCCCAATTATCCAGGCTCATGCTGGAAGGCGAATCCGATTTGAATGACCGTAATATCTCAACAGTAAGAAGTTTGAATGTTACAGGTTGCGCGTTACCATCGCTGTCCAGCTTCAAATGCCCCTTACCGTCACTACCGAGAATAATCAAGTCTTTGCCGTCATCGGTGAGTACAAGGGGAAGCAAGTCACGGTAAGTGAAATAGCCGTTACTACTGTATAAGCTACCAATTTTTTGGCAGGCTTTGAGAATTGGATAAGACACACTACACCGTAGGCAAAGCCCTGCTTTGGCACGGTTACTAGGGGCGGTTGCTGGTTGCTGGTTATGGAAGTGTGATAGTAGAGCTTTTTGGATATCCTCTTGTGTAGGTAAATCAAATAATTGAGATTGAATACATTCTTGAGCTAGCGGGAGAAAACGGTACTCATACCCCTTCCGCTCATGGGTAAGGCTAATTTGACACATCTTCCAGTATTTTTCTGAGACTTGCATGTGGCGATCGCTCCTTAGCCTTTTTCTAACACTTGCATCTACTCCCATAGGTAAATAGATGTATGGGATCCAAACTCATGCAGTTTGCTCCCAATTTCTAGACAGTTTTATAATCACTAACCCGATCGGTTTCTTTTTCTTTCATGCTGTGATGCTGGCTCCTGAATTGCTAGGATTTTAGACCGCTTACACGAAATAAAGCAGGTTCAGCCTTTTCAACTATCCATTAGAGCCAGTTACCGAAGAGAACGTAAGGTGCCCAAAAGAGAGGAAATAACTGTTTGCTTATTACCCAGAGTGTCATCAGCAATTAGTTGGGCGATCGATAAGGAAAGTGAAACGAGAATTACTCTACTAACAAGTAGCGATCGCTACATCAAATACCTATGCAAATTATGGAGAGCCGTCCAGACAGTTACCTCCTTAAACCGATCGCTACTAGCAAAATAGTCTACTTACCCAAAAAAGCCAAGTGACTTTATAAATTTCTGCTCTGACTATATCTGTAACCCTTTCTGATTGAGTGAAGTATAGGAGAGGAGTATAAACCTGCATCGTACGCTACTCCACTCATCTTTTATACGCCATTCGTATTGAAAGTTCTACGTATGCTGTTATGCGCTCATCCCAACTGCATTAGTTGAAAGCACTACCACCTATCTATTAAGTGTAACCGACTAAACCTGATTGAGATAAACCGTTCCTGTTGATATCTATCTGTAATTAAGCATGTTTATTACAGAGATGAAAGTGGGATAAAACGCTAGCGTTGTGGCATTTCGCGCCTTCAGATCTTAAATGATACCAATTGAAAGGCGCGATTGCTCTATTACGGGCAACGGTTATTTACTTACATAAATGTGCTTTCCCTTTGAACTTTTCCTTTGAAAGTTATGCCCAATCCTCCTAAACACTTGATTCAAAAAGTATTTCTTGTCCTTTTCGGCGCAGTGTTAATCATTGCCTTGTTTGTACTGACCGCTTCCAGGGTATGGAATGAATTCTCACAGGCAATCCAAACCCGCTAATTTACCCATCCTTATGGCAATGAATACCATCGTTTGCTTGTATTTCTTCCCCGTTAAGCCCCGACGGAGGTTGAGATGAAACGCCCTTCAAATATTTCAATAACTCTTCAGTCTATACCGCAGGGTTCGACTCAGTCTACTGATTCTGCGTCAACAGATTTGTTTACTAGCTGGATGGCGATCGCCTTTCCCATTTTTGTTGTTATTGCGATCGTGATTTACCGGAAGCATCAGACCAGGATAAGACGACAGCGAATTCAACGGTTAAAACGAATTTGGCAGCTAGATTCCAGCAAAACCCTGTTTTTTTACTCAAAAAATTCTCCACCTCTCGGCAACAAATTCTATACGGCTTTTCCCTGTCAGGGCGACAGCGGGCTCAGAACGTAGACATAGCAAGCTCTATAGCCCGCTGTCCCTGCTTGTAAAAGTTGATCCAACGACGGTTAATACGCAAAAGCTCGTCCAATGTTTCCTGACACAATTGCTGTAACTGGAGCCAAATCGGTAACTGTTGCCCCACATAAAACGCGCTATGTCGGCGTTGGTGGCTAGATGGGATTTCTGGTCTGACGACATATTTTTGAATTCCCATACGCTTAATCTGTCG
>Ga0081535_100648_pt1 | contig 19705 bp, 17 predicted proteins | sample HotLakmasection3_FD_71020 | JGI IMG/M metagenome (GOLD analysis project Ga0081535, IMG submission 71020) | Hypersaline microbial mat communities from Hot Lake, Washington, USA - Section #3 (SPADES assembly) (version 2) | ecosystem: Environmental > Aquatic > Non-marine Saline and Alkaline >... | reverse complement strand
TATGCTGACTTTTCTGCGTTTAAGGAGGCGATTACGGTTTGTCTCGACCAGTGCCATACGACGTATAAATCTGAGTTAGATTCACTGTTAACCTTGCGTTTTCAGTCCTTCAAGAAAGTAAAGGCTATTCCCTGACAAAGTATAAAATAGAACCCGAAATTTTTGATGAGAAGCGTGGCAATGCCGCGCTTCTCATCAAAAATTTCGGGTTCTATTTCGTACGTGCTCCAAAGCAAATTTTCCTGTTGATCTCAAACTTCCGTGAGATTGCGGTCATTTTTTCAAGTATCAACCGCTTATTTTTGAGGACAAGATTTGGAATTGATTTGGTGACATCACAACAAAAAATCAGAACAGTCCTCTTGATTGATGCTGATAATGTCGGTGCGTTTGAAGCGATCGCAACTATCCTCAAGCAGCTTCAGACCCACCATCACTTCATCATCAAACGGGCGTATGGCGATTGGTTTGCACCGCAACTAAAGAACTGGAAAGATTTTCTATTTCAACAAGAAATCGAACCTATTCATTCCCTGCCAACGGCGAGTAATGGGAAGAATGCTACCGATATTTGCCTGACTATCCATGCAATGGATTTGTTGCAAACCCCTGATACTCAAGCCTTTTGCATTGTGAGCGGCGATCGCGACTTTGCCCCTCTGGTGCGACGACTCAAACAAGCCGATAAGCAGCTGATTGGGGTCGGTCGGCAAAACACGCCTAAAATCTTACGAGAAGCGTTTACCGAATTTCATACCTTTCCTGAAGTCAAGAAATCGAAATCGAGTCAATCAGCATCGGCTGAGAGTAAAGCCAATACGACTGAGAGTAAGACCAATACTAATAGTCAGAAAACTTCAGCAAAGTCAGGACAAACGCATCTAACCCTGGTGAATGGAGCGAAGGCAAGCCAAACAAAAGCAGATACCCAAAAGCCATTCTCAAACGAGCTGAAACAGATTTTGCAATCGGCGTTTCTACAATTTCAGCCGCAGGATGGGTGGCTGACCCTTGGGCAAATTGAGTCAAAGCTTCGGGAACAGTGTCAGCAAGTGTTGAAGCAAAACTTCTCTTGCAAACTCTTTGGCTGCAAAACGATGGTTGAAGTCATCAATCAAACGGGACTTTTTGAATTCGACGCCCAACAAGACAAGAAGACCAACTCAAAGGAACGCCGAATTCGTTTGCGTCAAGCGGCCTGAAGGTGATGAACCCCTGCGGGGTTTAGTGCGTAGCATGGAGGTAGTGCAGGCTAAACAGGTTTTGTGGATCGGTCCAGACTTGCTTGGGTTGGAAGCCAGCGGCGATCGCCAACTCCTGAAATTCCTCAATGCTGTACTTGTAGGAATGCTCGGTGCGGAGGGTTTCTCCGGCGAGGAAGGGGATGGTTTGCCCGTCCAGATGCACGAGCTGCGCGGTCAGGCTGACGATGCTCATCTCGATGCGCCCGATGGGGTTGTAGAGGGCGCGGTAGGAAAACTTGTCGAGGTCGAAGTCTGCCCCCAGTTCGCGGTTGATGCGGGTGAGAAGGTTCAGGGCAAACTCGGCAGAAACCCCTTCGGCGTCATCATAGGCGGGTTCCAGAATTTCCTTATCCTTTTTCAAATCTACGCCGATCAGGAAATCGCCCTGGGGTTCGAGGATTTCGGCAGCGGTTCTGAGGAAGTCTACGGCTTCGGCGGGTTCCAGGTTGCCGATGGTGGAGCCGGGGAAGAAGCCAATTTTCTGGCGATCGCCCAGGGCTGGATGGTCCGGCAGGTGGAACGGCTGGGTATAGTCGGCGCAAACGGCGATCGCCTCCAGTTCCGGATACAGCGCCGCTAACTCGCAGCAGGACTCATGCAAATGCTGCTTGGAAATATCCAGGGCAACGTAGACCGCATCGGTGGGCATGGCATCGAGCAAGATGCGGATTTTCTGGCTGCTGCCACTGCCAAACTCGACGAGGGCGCGATCGCCAATCAACTCCGCGATTTCTGCCGCATTTTCCTGCAAAATCCCGATCTCTGTGCGGGTGAGATAGTACTCGTCGAGTTCGCAAATGGCGTCGAATAGCTCAGCGCCCCGCTTGTCGTAGAGGTACTTGGCAGAAAGCGCCTTTTGGGGTTGGCTCAAGCCCCGCAACACCTCCGCCCGAAAGTCATCCAGGGGCGGATGCAGGTCATAGAGCGGCACGGTTGAGGGGGTGGAAGTCGGAAATCGGCTCATGGGGAAGTTTCTCCAAGTGAAGATTAATGAAATGGACATGGCGCGGTTGCTCTGCGATCGCTCCGATCCAGAGAAATGCTCATTGCAGTAGGGTCTGCCGGGGGGTGGAAAGCCGGACTCAGCTTAATGCGCTAGCCGAATGCCGGAAAACTGCCAGCGGGCAGAGGTCGGGAAGAAGTTGCGGTAGGTGGGGCGAATATGTCCCGGAGGCGTCGCACAGGAACCGCCCCGCAGCACCATCTGGTTGCACATAAACTTGCCGTTGTACTCCCCGATCGCCCCACTCGCCGCCTTGAAGCCGGGGTAAGGCGAGTAGGTGCTCTGGGTCCATTCCCACACATCCCCAAAAAGCTGGTCGGGGCGGCTGATTCCGGTGGCGGGAATGGGGTGAAGATAGCCCTGCGCCATCCCGTTGCCTGCGGGCTTGACCGAGGCGGCGGCGACTTCCCACTCTGCCTCAGTGGGCAGGCGCTTTCCTGCCCAGGCAGCATAGGCATCTGCCTCGAAGTAGCTGACATGGCACACCGGCTCATCGGGGTTGAGCGATCGCATCCCTCCCAGGGTCATCACCTGCCACGCGCCATCCAGCTTTTCCCAGTACAGCGGCGCATTCCAGCCCTCTGTCTGCACCGTCGCCCAGCCTTCTGCCAGCCAATATTCCGGCTTCTCGTAGCCCCCCGCTTCCATAAACTCCAGATATTCGCCATTGGTTACCAGCCGCGAAGCCAGCCAGAAATCCTGCAAGTAAACAGGATGCCTTGGACTTTCGTTGTCAAAGGCGAACTCTGTACCTTCAAAGCCGATGGTGTAAAGGTTTTCGGGATAGTCTAACCAGGTTTCCTGGCTGGGACGGGGAGCGGCTTCAAACCGGGGCAAATCCTGGCGGTAAGCCGGTCGCAAGGGATTAAGCGCCAGCACATGCTTAATATCGGTGAGCAAGAGTTCCTGATGCTGTTGCTCATGGTGGAAGCCAAGGATGGCGCGTTCCCGTACATCGGGATGGTCGGCGTGGGTAGTGAGGAGCGATCGCATCGCCTCATCCACATACGCCCGATAGCGATACACCTCTTCCACTGTGGGGCGCGACAGCAACCCCCGCTCTGGTCGGGGATGGCGCTGCCCGATCGCCTCATAGTAGGAGTTGAACAGATAGCCAAACTTGGGATGAAAGACGGTATAACCTTCCAGGTAAGGCACCAGCAGGAAGGTTTCAAAAAACCAGGTCACATGCGCCAGATGCCATTTAGCCGGGCTGACATCCGGCATACTTTGAATGCCATAGTCCTCAATCGCCAGGGGAGCGCACAATGCCTCACTGAGCTGACGCACCTGGCAATACCAATCCACCAGAGACAGGCGATCGGTATGGGGCTGAGACAGAATATTTGAACGTGTCATAGAAAACCTGAATCTACAGCAAAAGACTCGTCACAGGCGGGAACCGATTGACCTGGACGGGCTGTGAGCATTCGTAATGCTGCCTATTCGACTGCGGAACACGAATAGCTGCAATGACAACAGACGCAGAACGCTGTCGTCAATCGTGGCTATCTTCTCACATCGCTGCAAGTTTACCGGGTGATGTTCGTAACTTTGCCTGTCTCAGGAAATATATTTTTTCTCGCTAAAACTTTTGTGTGGGGCGATCGCATAGGTCCCCCCATAATCTCTGGGAATCGCTCGCTCGAAATACTTGGGACATTTCCAAGAAAGAATATCCCGATTTTTTGAAAGAGGGCGCGGCTAAGCCGCGCCCTCTTTCAAAAAATCGGGATATTCTTTCTTGGAGTTCGCCTTGGCTCCATGATGATTTCCTATGATTATTGCAGTGCCTGACCAAACATGATCCGGTGTCCATCTACGGTACGAATCCCAAACTCACGCATTTCCCAGGGTTCGTCGCGGAGGGGTTTGATAATGTCGAGGTTGTGCGATCGCACCCGCTCATACTCGCTCGCCGCATCATCCACCACCATATAAGCGAAGTAGGAATGATCCCCCAACTCCGCTGCTGGGATGGCATCCGGGCAATGCCCCGCCATAATTCGACACTCATCCCGCACAAACATTCGCCACCCCGGATCACCAATTTCGTGAACCGAAAACCCCAAAACATCTCGATAAAATGCCCCCGAAGCCTCCAGGTCCGGCACCGCCAAAACATACATCGTCCGCTGAATCACTCCTGCCTCTCCCGTTCTTGATCGAATAGTTGATAAGCTACATCGAATACGGAAGTTTACGTTGTAAGAATTCTGAAGAATTAGAATGAGCAAGTTTTCCTGAAGTTGTGGTGGAAGCCGTAGTGCGGGCTTCTAGCCTGCGCGGGCAAAATGCCCACCCTGTAGAAAATTTTGTCTTGCTAATCATTTGGAAATCAGGAGAGTTGATGAGAGCGATCGCCCCCTCCCCCAAATGCTTTCCGCTACTTCTATGGCTTCACTTTATGCCTTGGGCAGCGAAGAATAAGCAAGCTTGAATATCCTCTAATTCAAGGTCAGGAAAGTCTTCCAGAATTTCCTTGACGCTGATATTTTCCGCTAGCATTTCTAGAACATCGGTTACTCGAATTCGCATTCCTCGAATGCAGGGTTTGCCTCCACGTTGACCAGGAATTTGAGTGATGCGATCGAGTAAGTGAGTTTGTAAAGTCATCGATCAATCTTGGAATGACTGAGGCTATTTCATGAGTAACAGATCCCAAAGATACCCCGATGAGCATCTTTGGGATCTTGACAGGTTTTGGGCGTTTTCTGGTGAAAGCTACCTCCGTCATTCCCGCGTATGCGGGAATCCAGCGAGGGTTAATGGCAATAACCGAGAAGCGTTCGATGGATGCCCATTTGCATGGGCATGACAAAATTCCCATGTATGGACAAATGGACAGATCTGCCATCGTCATTCCCGCGTATGCGGGAATCCAGCGAGGGTTAATGGAAGTAACCGAGAAGCGTTCGATGAATGCCCATTTGCATGGGCATGACGAAATGCTCCTCTCTACTCTGCTCAAACTGTCACGCTGGAACGGGCTTTCACAAAAACCACCTCAGCCCTTGACGCAGACAACTTGCTTCAGGGTGGCGACGACTTCGACCAAGTCGGACTGGTTTGCCATCACCTCGTCGATGGGCTTGTAGGCACCGGGGATTTCGTCCAACACGCCGGGGTCTTTGCGGCACTCCACTCCGGCGGTCTGTTGCACCAGATCATCCAGGGTGAAGGCTTTCTTTGCCTTGGTGCGCGACATCAGACGCCCTGCCCCGTGGGAGCAGGAGCAGTAGCTTTCGGCAACGCCCTTGCCCTTCACGATGAAGGACTTGGCTCCCATTGAGCCGGGGATGATGCCGTAGTCCTCCTGGCGGGCGCGGACGGCTCCCTTGCGGGTAACGTAGACCTCCTCGCCAAAGTGGACTTCCTGCTCCGCGTAGTTGTGGTGGCAGTTGACCTGGAGCAGCGGCTTGGTGGGCTTGCCCCCTGCCAGGTGCTTTTCGACAATGCGGCGGAACCGCTCCATCATCACATCCCTGTTGTAGCGGGCGTAGTGTTGCGCCCACTGCAAATCGCGCCAGTAGGCGGCAAACTCCGGCGTCCCCTTGACGAAGTACGCCAGGTCGGGGTCGGGCAGGGAGCCATCTGCCAGCTTTGCCAGGGTTTTGGCGGTGTTGATGTGGCACTGTGCCAGCTTGTTGCCGATGTTGCGGGAGCCAGAGTGCAGCATCAGCCACACCTGATCTTCGGTGTCGAGGCACACTTCGATGAAGTGGTTGCCGCCGCCGAGGGAACCCATCTGCCGCAGCGCCTTGTTTTCCAGGTCTTGCACGCCCTTGTGCAGATCCTTGAATTGCCGCCAGCCCTGCCAGTTGGTCATGGACTTGTCCACATTCTTGTTTTCGTTGAAGCCTGTGGGAATAGCGGCTTCAATGTCCTGGCGAATCGGCTTCAGCTTGCCCTCCAGTTGGGCTGCCGTGAACGGAGTTTGCACTGCACACATGCCGCAACCGATGTCTACACCCACCGCAGCGGGAATAATGGCATCTTTGGTGGCAACGACGGAACCGACCAGCGCCCCTTTCCCCAAATGCACATCGGGCATGAGGGCAACATGCTTGAACACAAAGGGCAGGGAGGCGACGTTTTGCGCCATTTTGATCTCGTTGGAACCCAGGTCGTGGTTTGCCCAGGACAGGACAGGAGCCTGAGTTTTGAAGGGAACTGGGTTGTAAGGCATAGAAACTCCTTCGATTTTAGATTTTATGATGTTGGATTTTGGATGAATGCCTGGGTTATGAGGGGGTTAGAAGTTCGAGATTTTCAAAATCTCGAACTTCTGGGCTATGGCTACCGCTGGTTGTATTTGGGGTGGTGGCGGAGGGATTTGTGGATTTGCTTCCAGCGGCGTTTTTCGGCGAGTTGTGCCTGGTGGTCTTGCTGGCGGGCGAGGTGTTGGAGTTCGCGCTGGAGTTTGTGGTAGCTGGCGAGGCGATCGCCCCCCAGTCTCCCATCTTCCACCGCTGCCTCCACCGCACACCCCGGCTCTCCCTAATGGCGACAGTCGCGGAAGCGACAGGCTGCTGCCAGTTCTTCGATGTCCTCGAAGGTGGCGCTGAGGCTGTCTTCGCTGCCCCAAAGCTGGAGTTCGCGCATCCCCGGTGTATCCAGCAACAGTGCGCCGGATGGCAGGAGGAAGAGCGATCGCCCCGTAGTCGTATGCCGTCCCCGGCTGTCGTCTGCCCGCACCGCCTGGGTTGCCTGCACCTCCCGACCGAGAAGGTAATTGGTGAGGGTGGATTTGCCAACCCCAGATGATCCGAGTAGCGCTACGGTTTTTCCTGGCTGTAGATAGCGATCGAGGGCATCAAGTCCCTGGTGGCTGTGGGCGCTGATGGGGTGGATGGGAGTATTGGGCGCAACGGCTTGCACCGCTGCCACTAACTCCGGTAAACGCTCCGGTTCTACCTGATCCATCTTATTCAACACCACCACTGCTTCGGCTCCACTTTCCGATGCCAGCACCCGATAGCGCTCAATCCGTCGGGGGTTGAAGTCGTGATCCAGCCCCGACACCAGAAACACGGTATCGACATTGGCGGCGATCAACTGCTCTTCGGTGCGGGAGCCGGGAGCCATGCGGGAAAACAGGCTTTTGCGGGGCAACACATGGTGAATGACCGGGGCATGTTCGCCGCCCACCAGCACCCAATCGCCCACGGAGGGGAAGTCTTGGGACAGGGTGGCTTGGTGATGGAAGCGCCCGGATACTTCAGCGACACCATTCATTGCCTCGCCTTGCAGATGGTAGAGTCCCCGCTGCGCTTGCATCACCCGCGCCGGAAACCATCCCTCCGTTTGAAACGGGAGATACCGCTGGGCAAAGAAATCATCCCAGCCCAAAGTCTGAAGATTCATTGTGAGAAAGTCCTCTGGGAAATCGAAATAATCAGTTGTGAAGTTCGTGAAGGGTGAAGCTCACAGGAAACTGACTTCGCCAGAGATGGAAGCCAGTTCCGCTAGAACCTCACCGGGGTACGGTTTGAATAAGTGCGTTGGGGAACCGACTCTGCCATAAACTCTCTCCTTTTTTCATAAATTGAGGAATCGCTTTCGTGTATTACATTGATACTACAAGTAAAACTCGTTTGTCAACGTCCGTGGCTCCAGATCTTCGACTTCATCCGTGGCTCCAGATCTTCGACTTCTGTGGCAGCAGTCTTCAATCCCGGATGACAGCGGAGAAGAAGTCGAAGATCTTGGCTCCCCTGACTTCTGCCCCAGCTTTAGATCTTCGACTTCTTGCAGGCTGTCGTCCAAAGCTCAAGACTGCCGCAGAAGAAGAAGTCGAAGATCTTAGCTCTTATCCCCTGCCCCAGCTTCAGATCTTCGACTTCTTGCAGGCTGTCATCCAAAGTTCAAGACTGCCGCAGAAGAAGTCGAAGATCTGGCTTCACCCAAATTTACTCCTGGCTAAAGCAAAACAATAAGAACCTGTAATACGAAACGTCGCCCTTTGGTTTTGTAGTTAAAACAAGGTGAGAGGGGCACACTCATTTCACAGCCTCTCGTTCTTGCTTTCTCGTTTTTGCTTTAAAGATTGCGACAACTAACATGTCCTCCAAAAAAAATGAAATCCCGGCTCTGCTGGTTGCTCTGGTGTGTACCGCTGCATTGACCTGGGGTTGTTTTTTGCTACTCCGAATTAGTCTGCGGGTCGGCGATGGAATTCTGACGCGCGATCGCTCCACCGACACGCTAGCTGAGGTATCGGAGGAATCCCCTCGTTCGGCACTGGTAGAACGGCAGAGCCCTGGAGGTCAAGTATTTTTTACTCAGAACCTCACGCCGGAAAAGCAAGCGGCGACCGAAGCCCTCAGAGCCGGAAACGATGGGGAAGCTGTACGCTTATTGGAAGCCTCGTTGCAGCAAAACCCCAACGATCCAGAAGCCCGGATTTATTTGAATAATGCCCGTGTGCTGCAAGAAACAGGGTATTCGTCAGAGCTCAATTCCCTGATCGATGCCATTTTGGTATCGGTGCCGATCACCAGCGACCCCAATGGCTCGCTAGAAATTTTGCGGGGTGTCGCGCAGGCACAGGAGGAAGCCAATGCAGCGGGTGGGCGATTGCTCTTCATCTGGATTGCCGATGACGAGAACGATCCGGCGATCGCCGAGGAAATCGCCAACTTTGCCGTCGAAGCCGACTTTATTAAGGGGGTAGTGGGGCACTATGCCAGCGATGTCACTCTGACAGCGGCTCCCATCTACGAAGAGGGTAGGGTCGTCGCCATTTCCCCGGTCAGCACTTCGGTCAGGCTGAGCAACTACGGCGACTATATCTTTCGCACTGTGCCCAGCGACTTTGTGGCGGCGCGTGCCCTCGCCAACTACCTGCTCGAAACGGTACAACAACGGCGGGCAGCGGTATTTTTTAACTCCGAAAGCGCCTATAGTCAGTCGCTCATGTCTGAATTTTCCTCCGCCTTGTCCTTGGGCGGTGGGCAGGTCGTGAGCCTGGTGGATCTGTCGGATAGCGGTTTTAGCGCCGCCGCCAGCCTGGAAGAAGCCACCCAAAAGGGCGCAGAAGCCCTGGTCTTACTGCCCAATACGGGTCGCCTGGACGAAAGCCTCCAGTTGGTGCAACTCGCCCAGGGACGCTTCACCCTGCTGGCAGGCGATGATGTCTACACCTCAAAAACCCTGGAGGTGGGCGGTCAGGCAGCAGATGGGATGGTGGTCGCCGTGCCCTGGCATATCCTGGCGCACGAAGGGTCGGGGTTTGTCTCGGCTTCGCGCCAGCTCTGGCGGGGGGATGTGAACTGGCGCACCGTCACCGCCTACGATGCGACACGGGCACTGGTGCAAGCCTTTAGCCGCGAGGGGACATCCCCCAGCCGCGAACAGGTGCAGCAAGCTCTGCGATCGCCCACCTTCCAGGCAGACGGTGCCACCGAAGCGGTGCAGTTTCTCCCATCGGGCGATCGCAATATGGGCATCCAACTGGTGCGCGTGCAACCCGGCTTCCGGTCAGGACTCGCCTTCGAATTTGTCCCTATCAATGCTCGATAAAACGAACAATAGTCCCCAAAGGATGCTTTTTGGGCGTGTGAGCACTACCCACACGCCCAAAAAGCATCCTTTGAGGATGACCTACTCAGGCAGTTGGCGCTGTTCAGCGGCGTCCTGAATCTGTTCTTCCACATCATCTGCCCGCTCGATCGCATTTTGCCCCGGTGCGCCCTCATTGGTGATCGGAGCCGTGGTGGAGGAGTTGAGCGATCGCACCGTCAAATAACCGACAATTCCCAGAACAACGAGCAGCCCAACAATAGAAAATCCTTTAAACATAAGTACGACGATAGATTATGACGAATAGACAGGATGTATGTTATCGATTCTAGCCTTTCGGTTGGGGTTGTCACCTCCAGGAAAAGGGGGGCGATCGCCATCCCCTCAAACCTTCCCCTGCTCCACCTCCTGGCACTGGTCGCACAGCCCAAAAAACTCCAGCACATGATAGTAAGTCTTGAAGTGGTAAGACTCGTCGAGTTTTTCTTCCAGGTCATGCACCGGGCATTCATTGATGGCGATGGAGTTGCCGCACTGGACGCAGGTGAAGTGGTGGCGGTCTTCCTTGATGGAGCTGTAAACTGACTCGCCCGTGCTGAGGGTGCGCGATTGCACCAACCCTTCCCGCTTCAGCGTTTCCAGGGCACGATAGACCGTGGCTAACCCCATGCGCTTGCCCTCATCCCGAAGCTGCACATAAAGCTCCTGCGCCGAGAGGGGTTGATCGAGTTGCTTCACCAGATCGAGGATGTGCTGCTGATTGCGCGTCAGGCTCTGGGTTAGCTTTTCCTGGTGGGAATGGCTCATAGGGCGGAGGTTGAGGATGGGTTTGGGTGGGAGCGTTGGTGCGTTGGTGCGTTAGGGCGTTGGTGCGTTAGGGCGTTAGGGCGTTGGTGCGTTGGTGCGTTGGTGCGTTGGTGCGTTGGGGTGTTGAGGGGTGTGGGATGGATGGGGCTTTATTCAGTTTATCTGGTGTGCTTGTCCTCCATCATGGGGATTCGCCGCAGAAGTGGATTCCCGTCATAAAATGAGAAACGTTGCGGCGAGTAAATGGCAGTGAATTCATCTCTTTTGACGACGTTTCAGGCAAAGATTTACGTTACCTTGCGTCCTTCGGTGTTGGATCCGGCGGGGACGGCTGTGCAGTCTGGGTTGGAGCACATGGGGTATGACAATGTGGAACAGGTGCGAATTGGCAAGTATGTGGAACTGAGCCTGGTGGCGGAGAGTGAAGCCGCAGCGGCAGAGCAGCTCGATCGCATGTGCGACCAGTTGCTTGCCAATCCTGTGATTGAGAATTATCGCTTTGAGATTAGCGTCGCTCATTGAGGGATAGGTGGGTTAGGTGTGACCCGTCATGCCCATTTTTTCAGCACTTAAATCTGCTTCCAGTTTGGGTTTGAACAAATTTAGCGACAGCGTAACGGCGGAGTCGAGTTATGAAATTTGGTGTAATTGTGTTTCCGGGGTCGAACTGCGATCGCGATGTGGCAATGGTCACGCGGGATTTGCTGGGGCAACCGACGCGGATGGTGTGGCACGAAGAACGGGATCTGTCGGATCTGGATGTGGTGATTGTGCCCGGTGGCTTTAGCTATGGGGATTACCTGCGGTGTGGGGCGATCGCCCGCTTTTCCCCCGCTATGCAGGCGACCATCGACCATGCCCAGCGGGGCGGTCTGGTGTTGGGCATTTGCAACGGCTTCCAGGTGTTGACAGAAGCGGGCTTGCTACCGGGGGCGCTGATGCGGAATCAGAAGTTGAACTTTATCTGCGATCGCCTCCCCCTCCGCATCGAACGCACCGATCTGCCCTGGACTCAGGGCTACGATCGCCACGCCATCATCACCCTGCCCATCGCCCACGGGGAAGGCTGCTACTATGCAGACGCCGACACCCTCAAAGCCCTGGAGGACAACCAGCAGGTAGTCTTCCGCTACTGCACTCCCGATGGCAACCTGATGGATGCGGCAAACCCCAACGGGTCTTTAAACAATATCGCTGGCATCTGCAACCGTCAGGGCAATGTGCTGGGCATGATGCCCCACCCTGAGCGGGCTGCCGATGGAATGCTGGGCTGCACCGATGGGCTGGCACTGTTTGAAGGCTTGCTCAAAGCCGTTCAAGCGGTGGCTTGATCAGAGCTGGGGCACCACAATTCATCTCTAAAGGCAGGAAGTATAAGCGCTTTCTTGTGCCTTAAGAATGACGGCTGTAAAGGCTTTCCTTCTTAGGATGACAGCAATATGTTTGTGTCATCTTTGTGTCATCGTAGAGGTTGATATGGTCAATATTTCAGAAGCCATTACGCGTTCCAACGACAATCCGAATGATCCACGGAATCAGGAAGCTGTTTTCCCCGCGCGATCGCCCGAGGTCGGCAATCTAGAAACCCCCCTCAATTACTCCCATTTCTCCCGAATTTTCATCAATAATTTGCCTGCCTACCGTCAGGGGTTGTCGCCTTTGCGACGTGGTTTGGAAGTGGGTTTAACACATGGTTTTTGGTTAGTTGGTCCATTCGCCTGGCTAGGTCCCCTGCGGAATACAGATTTTGCAAATCTAGCAGGATTGCTCTCCACAATCGGCACCATCGTAATTTCGACACTGGCGATTTCTCTATATGGTGCGAGCAATCCACCAAAGCCCACTTCAACTGTTACCACTCCCAATCCCCCTAAAGAATTGAATACAGGTGAAGGGTGGAGTGAATATGCTGGAGGTTTCTTTTTAGGGGCAACCGGAAGTGCTGTTTTTGCCTATTTAGTCCTGTCTAATTTTGAGGCGATTCGTAATCTTCTTTCTGTTTAGGAAGGCGATCGCTTTACGCCCAAAATAATCCATCCCATTGGCTTTCCTCAAATGGCAAATTTTGCCCGAGGGAAGCCAAAATTTTGAATGGTCGCCCAATAATCCAATCGTTTCATCATGGGGATGGATTGGATTTTGCCGGGGCGGGTTGACCCGGCGGGGTTGCGTGGTTTTGCCGGGGCGGGTTGACCCGGCGGGGTTGCGTGGTTTTGCCGGGGCGGGTTGACCCAGCGGGGTTGCAGACAAAACAGGTTGCCGCGAAACCCGCCCCTACGTTGATGGTTGGGCGAACGTTGGTGGAATAGGCGATCGCCCCACCAAAACGTAGGGGCGGGTTTCGCATCAACCAATGCCCACCGTCACAAACCCCAAACCAAACCCGCCCCGACAAACGCAACCGATCCGGGGTTGGGAAATTGCGGATGATGGGCGATCGCCCCACCCACCCCATCGCCCCACCAAAACGTAGGGGCGGGTTTCGCATCAACCCATATTCCCCACCGTAACCATCCAACCAAACCCGCCCCGGCAAACGAAACCGATCCGGGGTTGGGAAATTGCGGATGGGCGATCGCCCCACCCACACATCCCACCGTCCGACCCATCGCCCCACCCACCCGTAGGGGCGGGTTTCGCATCAACCCATATTCCCCACCCCAACCATCCAACCAAACCCGCCCCGACAAACGCAGCCAACCCAGGGGACGGGTGCCTTCAAGGCACCCGTCCCCTTAACCCCTTCGCTTTTACCAGCCTTTGGCGATCGCCTGATACCCAATCAGCTTGTACACCAGCTTGGCAGCGGTGAACTCGGAGACGACAGAATCCTGGATGGGAGCCAGTTCCATCACATCGCAGCCGATCACATCATGGGTTTCGAAGACTTGGCGGATGAAGGTTGTGAGGGAGTACCAGTTCAGCCCGCCGGGTTCGGGGGTACCGACACCGGGGATGAGGGTGGGGTCGATGCCGTCGAGGTCGATGGTGAAGAAGACCTTTTCGGTTTGGATGGCGGCGAGCGCCCGTTCCATCCAGTCAGACTGCATGGCGATTTCCCGCGCCCGGAAGACGGGGAGGTGCTTTTCTTTGATCAAGTCGGCTTCTTCTCGGCAAATGCTGCGAATGCCGATCTGGAGGGTGGGCAAGCCCATATCTACGACGCGGCGCATGATGCAGGCGTGGTTGTGGATAGAGCCTTCGTATTCGTGGCGCAGGTCGCCGTGGGCGTCGATTTGCACCACGGTGAAGGGTTCGGTGTTGGCTTTGCGGTAGGCTTCAACCAGTGCGGTGGTGATGCTGTGTTCGCCGCCCAGTCCGATGACGAATTTGCCTTCGGCAATCAGGCTGGCGACCGTTTCTTCTGTCACCTGCAACATTTCTTCGGCGGTGTAGGGGCGATCGCGCGTGTCCGCTACGGGTTCATGGGTGTAGATGCCCACCTCCCAAAACTCCCGATCCAGTTCTTCGTCGTAATACTCCACCTGCTGCGAGGCGTCGAGGATGGCAACGGGTCCATTTTCACAGCCTTTGCGGTAGGTGGTGGTTGCTTCGTAGGGAATCGGCAGAATCACCACACGGGCATTACCCTGGGTTGCGGTCACATCGGCTCCCAAGAAGGGCAGCATCGCGGTAAATGTGTTGGTCGGCATGATTAGAGGTTGTTGAAGTTTTTGCGGAAGTCCAAGATTGTATCCCATGATCGATCTTGGCACAGCCGTTCGTATATTTCCTGGAATCTCCCACTTCTGATAATGGTCGCCGGGGCAAACCGGATTACGTTGTGAGAAGTCGTGTGAGATGTCGAAGCGTTTGTAGTTTCATCCCAACCCCATGCAGTCTTCTCCTTTTATTGCTAAAGATCTTGTGTTAATCGGTGGCGGTCACAGCCATGCGATCGCCCTCCGCGCTCTGGGGATGAACCCCCTGCCCAATGTGCGGCTGACGCTGATCACCGATGTGCTGCACACCCCCTATTCCGGGATGTTGCCCGGGTATCTGGCAGGACTCTACAGCTTTGACGAGTGCCACATCGACCTGCAACCGCTGGCAAAATTTGCCGGGGCACGGCTGATCCACGACCGGGCGATCGCCCTCGACCTCGCCCAAAACCAGGTGCAGTGCGCCGATCATCCCCCCATTTCCTTCGATGTGCTGTCAGTGGATATTGGCAGCACCCCCATGCTGGCGACGGTGCCGGGGGCAAAAGACCACGCCATCCCCGTCAAGCCCATCTCGAAGTTTCTGCGGGTGTGGGATGGGATTGTGGACGATATGCGGCAAAATCCCCGTCCCATGACGCTGGGTGTGGTGGGTGGTGGCGCAGGCGGCGTGGAGCTGAGCCTGTCAGTGCAGGCACACTTGCAGACCCTCCTGCGGGAAGCGGGGCGATCGCCCACCGACCTGGAGCTGCACCTGTTCCAGCGAGGCCCGGAGCTGTTGCCCGAACGGAGCCGCTGGGTGCGCCACAAGATGCAGCGCCTGATGGCGCAGCGGGGCATCCATCTGCACCTGGGCGAAACGGTGGTGGAGGTGCAGGCGGATCGGGTGCGCTGTGAGTCGGGGCTGGAGGTGGGGTGCGATCGCCTCTTCTGGGTAACGCAAGCCTCCGCTGCCCCCTGGATTCGCGGCTCGGGACTCGCCACCACTGAGCGGGGTTTTATGCAGGTGAACGATTGCCTGCAATCCCTCTCGCACCCGCAGGTGTTCGCCGCCGGGGACATTGCCACGATGGTCAACCATCCCCGCCCCAAGGCGGGCGTTTTTGCCGTGCGCCAGGGCAAGCCCCTCACCGAGAACCTGCGCCGCGCCCTCCAGGGCAAACCGCCCCAGCCCTTTTCCCCCCAAAAGCGCTTTCTCATCCTGATTGGGCTGGGAGACAAAACCGCTGTCGCCTCCCGCGATCCCTTTGGCTTTGGTCCCACGGAATGGCTCTGGGCATGGAAGGACAAGATCGATCGCCAGTTCATGGAAAAGTTCAGCGATCTCCCTGCCATGTCAGCATCGGAATCACCGGAAGGGGCGATCGCCCCCGACACCGCCATTCCCACCATGCACTGTGCCGGATGTGGCGCGAAGGTGGGCAGCGGCGTACTGGAACAGGTGTTGACCCGCATCCAGACGGAGCAGGGGAAAACGGCTACCGTCCAGCTTGGGCTGGATGCCCCCGATGATGCCGCCGTCATCCAGGTGCCCGCCAATCGCCTCCTCGTCCAGACTGTTGATTACTTCCGGGCGCTGGTGGATGACCCCTTCCTCTTTGGGCAGATCGCCGCCAACCATGCCCTCAGCGACCTGTTCGCGATGGGAGCCGAACCACAGAGCGCCCTGGCGATCGCCACTCTCCCCTACGCCACCCCCGAAAAGCTCCAGGAACAGCTCTATCACCTGCTTTCCGGTGCAACCAAAGTGCTGCAAGCCGCTGGAGCCACCCTCATTGGCGGGCACACCACCGAGGGCAGCGACCTCGCCTTTGGGCTGACCTGCAATGGTGTGGTGGAGGGCGATCGCCTCCTCCGCAAAAACGGGCTGCAAGCGGATCAAACCCTCATTCTGACCAAACCCCTGGGGACGGGCACCCTGTTTGCCGCCGATATGCAGCTCAAAGCCAAGGGACGCTGGATTGAAGGGGCGATCGCCGCCATGCTCACCTCCAATGCCGCCGCCGCCCACTGCTTCCAACAATATGGAGCCACCGCCTGCACCGACATCACCGGGTTTGGGCTACTGGGGCATCTGGTGGAAATGGTACGCGCTTCCCACCGCACCGTCTCCCTCAACCTCAACGCCCTCCCCGTCCTGGAAGGAGCCGCCGAAACCCTACGCCACGGCTACCTCAGCTCCCTCCACCCCCAAAACCAACAAGCCGCCACCTGGCTCGCCAACCCCCAAGCCGCCCAACGCCACCCCTTCTACACCCTCCTCTTCGACCCCCAAACCTCCGGCGGTCTCCTCGCCAGCGTCCCCACCCCCCAGGCAGACGCCTGCCTCACCGCCCTCCACGAGTCCGGCTACCCCCACAGCACCCCCATCGGCACCACCCTGGAAGCAACCGATTCTCCCAAAGTCCACCTCCAGGGGTAATAAACCACAGAGTCACAGAGAGCACGGAGGAGTTTTTTACGAATCCAGGATCGAGCCTGCACGAGTCGTCAATGTTTCCAGTCTGCTTGAAAACTGTACCCATGAGACGGGTCTGAAGCGAGACAACTCTGGGACTTTGAGGCATCATGGAGAGTCAAATGTATTGATTCCTACTTTTGCTAATCGCATGTCCTTTTCCAACTTCACCAACCCGTACCAAAATCCAACCGATGTTCCAGAGGAGTATCGGAATCATCCCAGTTTGTCGAAGTTGTTTAAAGCAGACGGTTCCTATGTTCGTCCGGCAGAAGACCCAGTGACAATGTGGGCGATCGCCCTCTTAACCGAAGACTATGGTGTACCACTGGATGCGTTGGAACTGGAACTGTATGCCGATTTTTCTGAAGGAACGTATCAGGGCGGGCGGCGCTATCAGGGACGGGCAGATTTGATTGTCTATGATGACCGCTACATCGGTGCAGGGGGTGGGTTAGATGTTGCCTTCATTATGGTGGAGGCGATGGAGCCGGGGAAGAAATTTGAGGGAACAGAACCGGAAGGATGGGTAGAGCACTTAAATCGCCTCAATGCTTATATGAGTGCATCGCCCTCGGCTCGTTATGCGATCTTGACCAGCGGCACGAATACCAAAATCTATCGGCGCGATTTGGAATACCCTCGCCTCCTCCAAGAAATTGGGGATCTGCCAAAGTATGAAAGTGCGCGATCGGCAGCAGAGCACAGTCCTTATAGGGTCGTATTGAATCCCAGTGAGCCGGATGGAATTCAGACAGGTTTGCAGCCTCTCACCCGTGACAAGTTTCGGGAAGTGTTGGGAGATACGCGATCGGGTTGTCACTCGATTTTGCGGGATAACGAGGGATTGCAACCCCAGGAAGCGGTGGATGCAATGGTCAAGTTTTTGTTTGCCAAGTGGTATGACGAGCAGGCAACGATTGATCTGGTGAAGAAGACGGGGGAGATGCGCTCCTATGTGTTTAGCTACAAGCATGGAGAAACTGACCCAGAGCGTTTGATGGTGCAAGTACGCACCACCTTTGAGCAAGCAAAGCAGTGGGAACGGAAGACGCTCACAGAAAAATTTGGCGATGATTTGGGCGTTCGGTTGGCATTTACAGAATCGGAGGCGTTGGAGTTTAAGCCCCACACAACGCAGTTGATTGTGGAGCGACTACAACCCTGGAGCTTACGAAAGTCTACAGCAGATGTGAAAGGGGGCGTGTTTGAGGATTTTCTGGGTAAGACATTTCGGGATGACTTGGGACAGTATTTTACGCCAACCCCGGTAATTAACTTAATGGTGGGAATTTTGAAGCCGACAGTGCATGATTTCGTTGGTGACCCGGCGTGTGGTTCAGCACGGATGTTGACCCATGTGTTGGATTATGTACGAAAGCAAGAACTGGAACGGGCAGAAGCGGAAGGCTCGGAAGTAACGAACCCCGATGAACCCACACAGGAGTTTTTAGAGTTCCGTGAAAATCGGTTATTTGGGGCGGAGATTTCCCGCAATGTGATGCATGTGGCGCGGGTCAACTGTCTAATGAATGGGGCGCAATATGCAGATTTGAAGGTAATGGATGCGCTGCAACCTTTGGGTAGTATTACAGGTGGCATTATGGAGGGATTACCGGAGCAACCAGGATTTTATCCAGGTGGGTTAACAATGATTTTGACGAATCCACCGTTTGGAGCCAAGGTGACGAGTCAAGGCATCTTGAAAGACCTTGCGGGCAGAGACGGGGTAACAAAGAAAAATGGCAAGATAGTAAAAACAATGCCTCAAGAAATTGTTTTTCTAAACCGTTGCCTTGAATTCTTAAAACCTGGAGGTAAACTTGCGATTGTCTTACCAGATGGAGTTTTAGCCAATAGTCAAACTGAGTATGTTCGAGATTGGATCTTCCGTTGGGCAAAACTGAAAGCCGTTCTTAGTTTGCCTCAAGAGACATTTGCACCTTATGGAGCAGGTGTCAAAACCAGTATTCTTGTTTTGCAAAAGCGAGAAATTCGGCTCTCTTCTGGACAACTCAAAATAGGTCAGGATGTAGTTGAGGAAGAGGATTATGAAGTTTATATGGCAAGAATAGATGACATTGGGTATGACGCAACCGGGCGATTAAACGTTTCAGAAGATGAATCTCATTACCCTCCAGATATTTCTTGGACAATTATGAAGTTTAATGAGTTACTAGAATGGCTGTAGGCAAAAATAAAAGCGATCGCACACATTTTTTAGTCAAACGTAGTCAATTAACTACGTCAAAGCTTTTCGTTGAATTTTACCTACCTGAATATCAAGAAAAGCTTGATACTTTGACCAATGCCCCATATCCCCTGAAGCCACTAAAAAAGGTTGCTGCTCGATTGTTTGACGGTCCCTTTGGTAGCAATCGAAAAGTGGATATGTACCAAGATGATGGAATCCCCTATATCCGAGTCAAAGACGTTTTTCCCACAGGTATTGACTTAACTAATATTACCTATATTTCTGAAGAGAAGCATCGAGAGCTGAGCCGGAGTAAAGTTATTCCTGGCAACGTTTTAATCACCATTGCTGGAAGAGTAGGAACGGCTGCTGTTTTTCCAGACACTTTAGAAGAAGGCAACATTACAGGGCACATTGCAGGAATTGAGCTACCAGATGATATCAACCCTCATTATGTTGCAGCATTTCTAAATACTCAATTTGGTGAATTTCAGATTGTTCGTTTGTCTCATCGAACAACACGACCTGAAATGAACTTAAGAGAAGTTGGTAGCATTTTAATCTGTCAGGGCGACAGCGGGCTCAGAACGTAGACATAGCAAGCTCTATAGCCCGCTGTCCCTGCTTGTAAAAGTTGATCCAACGACGGTTAATACGCAAAAGCTCGTCCAATGTTTCCTGACACAATTGCTGTAACTGGAGCCAAATCGGTAACTGTTGCCCCACATAAAACGCGCTATGTCGGCGTTGGTGGCTAGATGGGATTTCTGGTCTGACGACATATTTTTGAATTCCCATACGCTTAATCTGTCG
>Ga0081535_100646_pt1 | contig 19723 bp, 14 predicted proteins | sample HotLakmasection3_FD_71020 | JGI IMG/M metagenome (GOLD analysis project Ga0081535, IMG submission 71020) | Hypersaline microbial mat communities from Hot Lake, Washington, USA - Section #3 (SPADES assembly) (version 2) | ecosystem: Environmental > Aquatic > Non-marine Saline and Alkaline >... | reverse complement strand
GGGGGGTGGTGTTGCTCGGGGGGGGCACAGGTTTGCTCTCCAGAATGGTCGGCACTGGCCCACGCCGTCAGCGAGGTCAATCCCTCTTCGCTCGCCATGGCAGTGCGATCGCTGTGCATCACCGTCTGCTCCTCGCTGGGCAGGTCAGGATGCAGCTCAAAGGCGGTCTCCGAGGTTTCGGCAAGGGCTGACCCATATAGGCCATGGAAGGCTTCGGAGATGAATAAGGCTAGCTGGGTATAGCGTTCCTGGCGATTGAGGCGCTTGATAATACGCTCCAGGTGATAGCTTAAATCTCCCTCAGTGGGGGCAACCTGGTGCACATCCGTCACCAGTTCGGTCATGGTGTGCAACCCTAGCGTGGCGGGATCGTTTTCCCAATTGGAGTGTAAGACGGCGTATAGGAGTTTTTTGATGCGCAGGCGATCGCTGTGCTGAGCCAGCTGATCCGCAATCTGCTGATAGTGGGTGGCTAGACTTTGGGGAGAAACGGGGGCGGCACCATTGCTGAAGTCGGATTGGTCATACACCGGTTCCAAGACGGTCAAAATGGTTTCGGCGATCGCCAGATAAATGTCTTTGTGATTTAACCGGGAGGCCATGGTCTGCAGGGCTTTTTCCAGCGAAATCAGGGTGTGGTGTCGCTGATGTAGCTGTTCTAGCATGACCATTAGATCAAATTGAGCGAGGACTTTGAGATCGTTTTCCCAGGTGCCTTGATAAGTGCCAAATATAAGTTTTTTGATGCGTCGATATTGCGGATCTTGTTCCAAGGTATCGGCTGCGATCTTTAAGGACGATTGGGAGTCGGTAGCGATCGCCCTCGCTTGATGGGGCACCACCATCGTCGCCGATTGGCCGTAAGGGGGAATTTGGTAAACCGTGACGGGCTCTTGAATATTTTTGAGTTTGAGGGGGCCTAAAAAACTCGCGTTGATATCGACCCGAGCTTTCACGACATCGTAGACTGTCTGGGAAATGCAGATGCCACCGGGAGTCGATTTGGTTTGTAACCGAGCGGCGATGTTGACCCCATTGCCCAACACATCGTCATGGCTAAACAACACATCGCCTAGATGAATGCCGATACGATGTTGCAAATATTCTTCGCGGGGCAACCCTTCCGCCAGTTTGGCAAACTGTTTTTGCACCTCCTGACTGCACAGCACCGCTTGCACCGCACTATAAAAGGACATCAGCAGTCCATCGCCGGTTGATTTGAGCACTTTCCCCCCAAAGCATTCGCATTGTTCCGCAATCAGGTCTAGATCGCGTTGAATCAACGTGAGAGTCCCTTCCTCATCAACGGACATCCGGGCGCTGAAGCTCACTGCGTCGGTCAAGACAATCGCCGCGAGAGATCTTTCTACTGAGGAATGGGGACTGCTGGGCTTCATGCTCATTCGTGACTACTGTATGCCCGCCTGGGAAAACCACCCTTAGCTTTCCCTAGTTGAGATGCGGATTCTGCAACTTATGGGTTAACTCTATCGATTGGCAGGGTTTGCCAGAGTTAGGGAGACAACCAAACCAGAACATCAGCCCCGCTGACGGTCGATTTGGCTAGATTTCACGAGCCTTGGGAGCGCAGTCGTCCGGCCTGCCCAGATCAGGGGGCCAGCCAGCCAGTCCCGAAACGATACAAAAGGATGCTAGGGGTCTCTGCCATTGATGATGTCGCCCCCCCAAAATAGCTACCGCTTATACATAAGTTTCTGACTGACTGCTGCCAGTGGTTTAGCCCCCTTTTCTGGTATGCCCGGAGGGCTTTAAGCCCCCAATTCTGGAGGACTTCAAACTCCGGTCTCCCCCCAAAATTGGGGGGACTAAGGGGGGCGAGTGCGCCGGTTGAGGTGGCAATCGAGATGTGTATAAGCGGCAGCCCAAATAGTCCATGGAAACCACGGGCTGCTTGGGGGCAGCGGCTCCCCGGAATAGTTGGGGGGCTGCCCCTGAGGGCAGTGAGGTCACGCCACCAGGGCGTTCTGCCTACTGTCGGCAGGCCGCAGGCCGTAGAACCCGCCGCCGCTTTAGGATTTGATATCCGCGATCGCACTACGGGCCATGGAGGCGATCGCCTGATCTGTGGCTTTCGGCAACTGGTAGTACTTGCCGCCTGCGGTTTTGGCGAGTTCTTTACCAAAACCTGTGGAGACAAACTTCCGTTCCGTATCGATCACCAGCAGTTGGAAGCCCGTGGTGCGGATGCGGGCGGCAATGTCCAGCAGTTCTTGCTTGATATCGGGCTTTTCTTCCGGCTCCATCGTTTCGCCTAGCGATCGCGCCAGGGGAATGTTGCCCCGACCGTCGGTAATGGCCACAATCACCACATTACCGATGTCTCCAGACTGTTGCGCATTGGTGCCAATCCGGACCGCCTGCGTGAGACCGTGGGCCAGGGGCGAGCCCCCGCCACAGGGCATCCGTTCTAACCGGCGACGAGCCATCGAGATCGAGCGGGTGGGCGGCAACAGCACTTCGGCCTGCTCTCCCCGAAAGGGAATTAGCGCCACCTCATCACGGTTTTGGTAAGCGTCGTTCAGCAGTTGTAAGACCGCCCCTTTGGCCGATTGCATCCGGTTTAACGCCATCGAGCCAGAAGCATCGACGACAAACACAATCAGCGATCCCGCCCGCCGGGCCAGCTTTTTCGCCCGAATGTCGCCTTGCTCCACAATCACTTTCCGGTGGGGTTCACGAGCCCGTCGCGCCTTCTGATAAGGGGCCGAGGCTCGCAGCGTGGCATCGACGGCAATCCGGCGGACGGGGCCTTGGGGCAACATCGGTTTGATATAGCGTCCGCGATCGTCGGAAATCACAAGACTCTGGCTGCCCGATTTGCCCTGTTGCGTCAGCGACTGAGCAAACATGAGCAACGAAGGATCAATCATCACTCCTTCGGGATCAAAGACAAATTCCTCAGGCAAACTGGGCGGTGGTTCCTCTGTTTGCTCGTCGTCATCGCTGTCGTCGTCCTCCTCATCGGACTCGTCGTTGTCGTCTTGAGAATCTTCGGGTTGGTCGTCTTCGTTTGGGTTTTGAGGGGGCGGTGGGGGCGGCGGTGATTGCTCGTCTTCCGGGGGCGGCATTTGGATCGCCCGAGGCAAAATTACCAGCTCTACCGCAACTCGCAAGTCTTCAGCGGTAACGGTGGCGCGGCCATCCAAGGCGGCATGGGCCTTGGCCACACGGACGGCAAACAGCTCCGCCCGGTGGCCTTGCACGCCGCCCCGCAGGGCTTCCGTGACCAAATATTGAACTTGCTCACGGGTGATGCGGACATCCTTGAGCCATTCTCGCGCCAGGATGATCTGGGTTTTGAGGGCGTCAATTTCGTCGGCATATTCCGCTAAAAACGCCTCGGGATCGTTGGTAAACCGGGTGAATTGATCCACTACGCCAACGCGACTTTCCAGTGAGAGGGCTTGGTCGGCTGAGAGGGCGATCGCAATTCGATCTAACAAGTGATCTCGCAGGGGGCCTTCTTCGGGGTTATAGGTCGCAATTAACAGCGTTGTACAGGGATGCTGAAAGCTAATCCCCTCCCGTTCGATCTGATTGCGCTGCTCTGTCAGGGCCGCCAGGAGCAAATTGCTGATTTGCTCTTCCAACAAGTTAATTTCGTCAACGTAAAGCACGCCCCGGTTGGCTTCCGCCAGGAGTCCGGGTTGAAAAACGGTTTCCCCCGCCTGAATCGATTTCGCCACATCGACCGAACCCAATAGTCGATCTTCAGTCACCCCTAGGGGAATCTGGATAAAGGGAGCCGGAATGACTTTGGTTGGCAGCTCCTCCAAGAGTCTGCCTTCACTCCCAAATCGCTGCAGGGTTTCGTCATCCCACTGCAAAGGATCAATGGGATTAGCATTGCAGCAAGCCCCCTCAATGACCTCAATGGGGGGCAGCAACTGGTGTAGCGCCCGCGCCATGACTGACTTTGCGGTGCCCCTACGCCCCGCAATGACGACGCCTCCTAAACCAGGATCGACCGCCGCCAGTAGGAGCGCCAACTTAATCGCTGCTTGGTCAACCACCGCCGTCAAGGGAAAGACAGTAGGCATTTCAGAGCGTTCCGCCGTCAGCATTCGATCTTCCTTATATAACCAGTGTTCACAGATGGGTCGTAGCTGCTAAACCCGTCAACGAGGGAGTGGTTAGCCAGGTATCGACTCAACCTATGCTAAATCACCAGCGCTTAGCATAGACCTTCAGCGTATCAGGAATCTTTGTCCAGCCCCATGACTGGCAATAGCTTGGCGAAGAACCGGGTGCCTCAGCAAGTTGGGCAATTTCAGAAAGCGGGAATTCCCGCTTATCGGCACACCAGTTGGGTAGGCAGTTCACGTAATATTTCGTCTTGATTCGAGCTTGTGATTCTCCGTAGGCTGTTATACCTGTAAGCAAATACGCCCTTTCTCCGCCCTAGAGACCCCAATGACGCCTGCAATTCAGTGGTATCCCGGTCATATTGCGAAAGCCGAAAAAGCCCTTCAAGAGCAACTGAAGCGGGTGGATGTGGTGTTGGAGGTCAGGGATGCCCGGATTCCCCTCGCGACGCAGCATCCCCACATTGAGCGCTGGATTGCAGCTAAAGCCCATGTGTTGGTGGTCAATCGAGTTGACATGATCGCAACATCTGCCAAGACGGCCTGGGAAGGCTGGTTCCGCGAGCAAGGCGCGACACCGTATTTTGCTAACGCGCAACAGGGCCAAGGGGTGGCGGAGATTGCGAAAGCCGCTCAAGCTGCAGGACGTAATATGAATCAACGACGGCGCGATCGCGGCATGCGCCCGCGAGCAGTACGTGCCGTGGTCATCGGGTTTCCCAATGTCGGTAAGTCCGCCCTGATCAACCGCCTGGTGAACAAAAAGGTGGTGGAAAGTGCCCGCAAACCCGGTGTCACGCGCCAACTCCGCTGGATTCGCATCTCCGACGACCTGGAATTACTCGATGCCCCCGGAATTTTGCCCGCCCACTTGAAGGATCAAGAAGCCGCTCTCCGGTTGGCAATCTGTGACGATATTGGCCAAGCTGCTTACGATAATCAACGTATCGCTAGTGGCCTGGTGGAGTTATTCAAATCCCTAGATGGGAATACTGAAGGAGCCTCTTATCTGTCAGCTTTAGCCCAGCGTTATGACTTACCCGTTCAATCAGCCACCGGAGAATCCTATCTGCAACATCTGGCGGAGAGCCGCTATCAGGGCGATCTCGAACGCGCCGCCCGCACCCTCCTCCGCGATTACCGAGTCGGTCACCTTGGCACCCTCCCGCTGGAATGGCCTAAGTTCGCCAACGCAAATTAACAACTTATTGTGAATTGGAATGCTGAATATACCTTTCAAATTCAAGTAAGAGTCTGGGTATTCTAAACGGGAGGCAAATTGCCAGCTAAAAAAGTCTTCGACAAGTCTCAATTTTCAAATTTTGTTTTGTCAAGATCTCCAGGGCTCTTTAGCCTTGAGAGGCTAAGTATCATATTGTATTGAACTCAAAAATCAATTCCTTGAGTGATTTAGCATGACTTATAGGCGTGAAAAATTAATAAATGTATCACGCTAACGCATAAATTTCTATAGATTAGGATTGTGCTTCTTAGAGAAATTCAAAACTATCATCCGAAATTAGTCTTTGAGTATTTGCTCAACACAATCTTTTTTTTTGAGTTTCGATTTTTTGTAAAATTGGTAGCTAATGAGTTTCGATAATTGTTTGGATTCATTAAAGATTTCGGTAGTAGCTCCAGACCTTTCAGGTGGAGGGGTTACCCGCGTTTATATTCTTAGTCAGGCTTTGAGAAAGTTGGGATGCACTGTGGAGGTGGTAGGATTTCGCTATGGCAATGCTATTTACCCTCCTCCTCCTGCCGGTCTACCTGTGTATTCTATTCCGGGAAATTCTTTGCCTTTATTATTCAAAGATACTAGAAATCTACTTCAGCATATAAAAGGAGACTTGGTTTATGCTGTTAAACCTCGTCTAACTAGTTTTGGCGTAGCGCTGCTTCAGAAAGTTATCTCATCTCGAAATGTTCTATTAGATATTGATGATTGGGAGCTTAGCTGGATGGGCGGAGACGATAATACTTATCAGCCGACTGTTAAACAACTGGCAAGAGATATTTTTCATTCTAATGGAGCACTTAGAAGTCCGGAGCATAGGTTCTACATAGAGCAGATGGAAAAACTTGTTTCCAAAGCTGATGCCATCACAGTCAATAATCGATTTTTGCAGAAACGTTATGGCGGAACGTATTTGCCTAGCGGCAAGGACACGGATTTGTTCAATCCGTCCTATTACAACCCGAGTGTTTGCCGATCAAAATACGGACTCTCAAACTATAAAGTTTTAATGTTCCCAGGTACAGTTCGGCCACATAAGGGGGTTGAAGATGTTTTACGTGCGTTGGACTTACTCGAAAAACCTGAGCTTAGATTGGTGATCGTGGGAGGCAGAAAGCCAGATGATTATGAAGAGTATCTGATGAAAAAATGGAACAAGTGGCTGATTAAACTTCCTCAACTGCCGAGCGAGAAGATGCCAGAGATTATTGCAGCAGCTCATATCATTGTTGTACCGCAACGGGATACACCAATATCGCAAGCTCAAGTACCCATCAAATTAACTGATGGCATGGCCATGGCAAAGCCAATTCTTTCTACCAGTGTCGGTGACATTCCCACCACTATTGGCGATACCGGTTATCTCGTTGCGCCCGGCGATAGTCCGGCAATGGCCTACCAGATTACCGAGATCCTGGCAAATCCGGAGGAGGCTCATAGGCGGGGCGCTCTCGCCCGTGATCGCTGCATCCAGCACTACAGCATTGAGGCGATGGCCCAAGCCTTGAAGGGGGTTGTGTTCCCGTTGATTGCTTCTCATACATCATGCGAGTAAATCAGCTCTAGCTCGTTTTTAGCGGTAAGACATTTGTGAACTTTACTATGGTTAACCAGCTACAGGCACCAATGACCTCTCAATCCTCGACTGTCGCAGCATCACCAGAAGTAACCTTCACTCCTCGTCAAATGCTGTGGAGGGTTGCGAAGAAATATCCCTTTAAAATTGTGGCAAGCATCGTCACGGGGTTCTCAGGAGCTCTCTTCAATGGTGTGGGCACGGCACTGGTTATCCCCATCATGCTGAGTCTGCTAGGGCAAGATGCCATTCTTCGCGAGGGGCCGCCGATCTTCCAAACGCTATTGGCTCCGTTTGAAGATCTGCCCGAAACCTATCGCTACGTGGCGATGGCGTTAGCAGCCCTGCTACTCATGATTTTGAAAAATGCCAGCAACTATCTGAGCGCGCTGGCTTCTGGAACGCTCTCTCGGGCCATGACCTCTGACTTGCAGCGGCAGGGGTTAAACATGATTTTGAGCGTCGATTTGGAATATTTTTCGAAGGCCCAAGTGGGTGAATTGATGAACCGACTAGGCGGTGAGATGAACCGAGCCGCCAGCGCCATCACCGCCACCATCCGACTCTTTATTACTATCGCTACTATCTTTGTCTTTCTGGGCCTGCTGCTCTCGATTTCTTGGCAACTCACCCTTGCAGCCACCGTTTTATTGCCTGTATCGAGCTTAGCTAGTCAATTTTTAGTCAAACGGTCGAAATCCTATAGTCAGGCCTTAACTCGCCTAAATAGTTTGTATTCTGGGGGATTAGTCGAGCTGATTAGCGGCATTCGATTGGTGAAGTCTACCGTCAGCGAAGCTAGAGAGTATGAGCGCTTTGCTAGAAATATCGACGAAAGAGAAGACCTCAATCTGAAAATCCAGATGAATTCTGGAATTATTAGCCCATTGGGCGAGGTACTCAATATTTCGGTGTTGTTCATTTTGGTCTTGTTAGCACGGTGGTTGTTTCAAGATCAAATCGCTTCATTAGCGGCAGTCATGGTGACCTATCTGGTGCTCCTCAATCGTCTGTTACCCTACATTTCGCAAGTCAATGGCGGTCGCAATCAACTGGCTCAGGTGTCGGCATCGGTGGATATTGTGCATAATTTGCTGCGTACTGATAACAAGTCATTTATGCAGAATGGTGCCCTGCCATATTACGGACTGAATGAAGGCATTGAATTTAGAGATGTCAGTTTTCAGTATCTAGGTGTCCAAAGTCCAGTACTCAAAGGCATTAACCTAAAGCTGCCAAAGGGCACGACTTTAGCCCTAGTAGGATCATCTGGGGCGGGAAAATCGACTCTAGCGGATTTAGTTCCCCGGTTTTTTGACCCGACGGCAGGCCAAATTTTGATCGATGGTCAAAACCTCAAAAGTTTTGATATTGCTCAAATCCGAAAAGCGATGGGTGTTGTAGGGCAGGAGACTTTTTTGTTTAACAACACCGTGCGTTACAACATTGCCTATGGCAATCTGGAAGCGTCTGATGAAGAAATTTTAGACGCGGCGAAACGGGCCAATGCTTATGATTTCATCATGAATTTGCCGGAAGGCTTAAACACGATGATTGGCGATCGCGGCGTCATGCTGTCAGGTGGCCAGCGGCAAAGATTAGCGATCGCTCGGGCTTTGGTACAAAATCCTGAAATCCTCATTCTCGACGAGGCAACTAGCGCCCTGGATACGGTTTCCGAACGGCTGGTTCAAGAAGCGATTGATGAGTTGAGCCGCGATCGCACGACGCTAGTTATTGCGCACCGGCTCTCGACAGTTCGCAAAGCTGACCAAATCGCTGTCATGGAGCAAGGGCGAGTCGTCGAACTGGGCACTCATGAGGGCTTACTGCAACGAAAGGGTCTTTATAGTAAGCTGTGTCGTTTGCAATTTGAGGAAAAACCTCAAAATACTGATCAGATGAAGGAAATTTCCTATGAGTTTCGGTCAAATCTCAATACGATGACGGGGTTGCTGTCGATTTTGGAATATGAAGATGATGAAGCTGAGAAAAATGCTATCACAGATCAAATGTTGAAGTCTTTACAAACAATGCTGAAGAGTCTGGAACGACTGGAAAATAAGACTTCGTAACGCTCCAGTTTTATAGAGTCGATAAGACATCAATGTAATTTTGGGCCACCCGTCGCCAGGTCCAGTGGTCAAAGCGCTGGGAAGTCTCGGCCTCACTCAATCGAAGCAGCGGCTCAGTGAGGAATTCTTGTAAGCGATCGCTCAACGCCTCCGGATTTCCTGATTCAAAAAACCGCACGCGATCAGGACACTGATAGAGCGCTACCTGCTCGTGAAAAACGTCAATATCGGCAGCAATGACTGGAATCCCCCGAACGATTGCCTCAGAGATAGCGAGCCCAAAGCCCTCATAGCGCGAAGGCATGACGACACAACTGCAAGTCTGATACACCGCTTCGACCACGGATAGATCACAATAACCAGCCCCCCAAAAGATTGAAGACCAACTCTGCGCATGATCTGCATATAACTGTTGCAACTGTTCAACGTAAGTTTGATACTCAAGGGTCTTTTTTTGCTTACTGAGATCGAGATCACCCTTGGCTAAGCGATCAGTATCTTTTCCGGTCATGAGGATCTTGAAATGAGCCTGCTGTTCAAAAGCATGAATGCTGGCTCGCATCAAGGTGAGATGATCCTTGTAAAGGCTAAAAGAGGATGGGAAGAAAAAGGTTGTTGTTTGAGCAGTTTCTAAACCGTGTTTTTGCAAGAGAGCTGATGCTTGACCTATCGTCTCAAAGAAATGCTGAGGGCGATCGCTGGCTAACGGAACAGCTTCAACCTTCTCTTCAAAACCCGGAAAAACAGTGAGTAAATCTTGGCGAGTTTTATTAGATACCGTAATTACTTTATCCGCCGACTCTAACCACTGTTTTAAGCTATTGTCATATTGCTGAATTAAATCATGAGGGTAAGTCATCGGGGCAAAACGCCAGAATAAATCATGACTAAGAGTGGCGAGGGGAAGGGCCAACCCTTTTGGAACCGGGACTCGGTTTGCAAGAAAGTATAGGCAGTGAGTACATTGATGCTTCTTGGCAAGAAAGCGGAGCCGACTGGAAGTGCTAATCTCTTTAGTTGTGTTCAGAGCCCATGTATCCAGAGAAGATATTTGAAAGGCTAGAGAAAACTTGCGAACCCACCTGAGAATGCTGATCTGTCTTTGGCTAATAGTTTTTCTAGGCCATCCAGAGGTTTCATAAATTATTCTTGCAGTATTGGGCAACATCTGTTGAAATGCATCAATTGATTTCTGAGGCAATATAATTACAATGTCTATATCAAGCTCAGCAAGCTCTTTTATAATACAGAACATGACTCTCTCGACACCACCTGCTACATAAAAGTTGGCTGGAACCATAATTTTCATTTGTATGTCTAGTCTTACTTTACTCCAACATTATTATACTCACTCCAAGACCTCCAAACCAGCCAAGTCTGAGTGATGTTGTCTGATCAAAGGACAGGAAGAGACAACAAAACTAGATATTAGAATCAAAGCTCTTCTGTGGAGAAATGACTGAAAATTTGTTAAAATCCTAACGCATCTGGGTACTCTATTGGTAACGTTCTGTTGTAGATACTTCAGGGCCAAAATAACTGAGTACTGCAAGCTCTAAAGGTCAGATAAGGCTAAACACATTAAGCGTCTAAGTCGGTACGGATAATCAATCCGAGGTAGGGATGAATATCATGAAATAAGCTGAAATCACCCCCGCAAATCGCCGAAAGCCTTAATATGCCGTAGGGTGGGCACTGCCACCAGCCTTAATTCAGTGACATTCGAGGTAGGGATGTTGACAGAGCAAGAGTTCCAGTTGTTTGCACCTCAGTTCATTTACCTCAAGCTACTTAGTCAATCAGGTTGTGCAGGCGCTTTTAGGGAAGCGATTGCTAGTTTTACGAGCGTTTCATCAATATGCTGAATAACTAAACGGAGAGCATATTAGTGATGATTATTTATTGTACTGAAGGATCGATCACATGATGAAAAACTCATTCAGAAGAGGTATTGCGGTTTGGCAACCTTATTTCAGAGGCGGTGGCGCTGAGGCAGTCGCTTTATGGATATTGGAAGCCTTGAGCAATGAGTTCGACGTGACTCTTTATACATTACTGCCAGTTGACTTTTCCTACCTAAATAGCATGTATGGAACTCAATTGGAATTGGAACAAGTCAAGGTGGTTCATTCTCTACCCGATTGGTGCAGTCAAGCAGTTTATGCTTGGATGAACAGGCATCCAGCAATCCGCACAGTTTGTACATACTTAACTATTAAAAGACTAAAGCAAGACGCCTTGAAGTACGATTTACTGTTTTCAGCATTTAATGCGGTCGATATGGGCAATCCAGGAATCCAGTATGTTCACTGGATTAACGTGGTAGAAAATCGCTCTGCAACCGCAGAGTATTGGATTAAAGGCTTAATGAAGTGGGTCAATTTTTCCTACGAAAATTTAGAACATAATCTAACATTAGCTAATTCTAAATGCACTGCAAGCTTTGTCAAAAAATGTTATGGGATAGACTCTCAAGTTGTGTATCCTCCTGTAGTCACGCAAATTGACGCTTGCCCGTGGATGGAAAAGGAGCAGGCATTCCTTTGTAGCGGCCGTATTATTAAAGCTAAACAGCCCCACAGAATAATCGAAATTCTAAAAGAGGTCAGGGAGAGAGGTTTCGATGTCAAGCTGCACATCACAGGAGGCGGAGGAGGCAAATATGAGGCTGAATACTTAAGCAAAGTGGTAGAGCTTGCCCAACAGAACGCCGACTGGATTCATCTTCATCAAGACTTACCTTACAGCGACTACATAAAAATATTAGAGCGTTGCCGGTATGGAATTCATTACAAGTCAGAACCATTTGGGATTTCTGTCGCTGAAATGTTGAAGGCTGGCATGATACCTTTCGTAAGGTCTCGTGGTGGGCAAGTAGAAATTGTCGGTGAAGAGAATGTAGAGCTGTTGTTTAAAGATGATGCTGATGCTGTCGAAAAAATAGTGCAGGTTTTGAAAAATATCCCCTTACAAGAGCAACTAAGAAAAGTTCTTGGTGTACGCCAAGAACTTTTCTCAACTGATAAATTTACTCACGACATTCAGTCAGTTGTGAGTAATTATCTTATCAATAGGCACTAGTTAGATACTGTTCTATTGGAATCAAAGTTGACTTTATCAAGTAAAAAAGTTGCCTGCCCAATACGGATGAAACTCTTATGAATATGAAAACAGTCGGCATGATCTCTAGCTATAAAAACTTGACCCAAGCTGACTGGCTTTGGAAACAGGCACCCTTAGCATTTGGACAGTGGAAAAGTACTCAAGTGCTTGCTCAGCATGAAAAACCCGATTATTTATTACTTTACCAATTTAATTTCCCTGACTATTTGAATACCCCAAAGCGGTCATGGAAAACAAGTCTTAAACGTGGTGACTGGCGATCTCTGCTAAGCCAGAAATCTCAGGTAGACGAAGCCGCTAAAGAAAGTGTATTAAAGCTATTTCGCGAAGTCCCGAAAGAAAGAATTTTCTTTTTAGTGAGAGAGCCTCCCTTGCCAGAAGTAGCTTCTAAGCAGCTAGCCAATTATCAATACGCTCAAGACTACTGCTCTTATGTCTCTGGGCCTAGTGAATCAGCACCTGTACCAGATTACATGCCTGCTATTTGGTACGTGAATATTGACTTTCAGACATTAAATCACGCCCCAGCACCAGAGAAGGTACGCTCTTGCAGTTGGATCACGTCTGGGATCAATCGTACTCAAAACCATCAGAGACGGTTACAGTTTTTGCAGAGTATAATAGAGGCTGAAATCCCAGTTGATGTGTATGGTCGTGGTTTATCTTCTTGGTCAAATAGCTTAGGTTCGCTAGAAAACAAATGGCATGGTATGGCACCGTATTATTACAATTTAGCCATTGAAAACTACGCGGAAAATGACCTTTATGTTAGTGAAAAGCTTTGGGATGCCTTATTGTCGTGGTGTCTACCTATTTATTATGGGGGGACAGCGGCTGACAAATTACTACCACCTGGCAGCTTTCTACGATTACCTAGTTTAGATGAAAATGGCATCGCTTTTATTCGTGAGGTGACTGCGAACCCGGATGCTTGGCACGAAGCAAAGGATGCAATTTCTGAAGCCAGACAAATTATCTTACATAAGCTTAATTTGCTAAATTGGCTCCACGATCGCATTCACTTTTCAGAACAATAAATTTATACAGGACCAAAGAATTGCGATATGGCAGAGGGACTATGCTCACTAATCAATAGCTTTGTCTGTGATGAAGTTTTTGCTCCCGTTAACAATGTAGAAAAAGATGTCTCGCACCGTTATTCATCCCATGATAATGGTGTTAGGTATGTGAAGATATCTACCCATAATTATCCTCAAGTTCAATAAGTTCAATTTCTTAAGAATATGAAAGTAATTCAATCTTGGCATGAATAGGATAGCGATATCTGAACCACTCGTTCTTGAAGCTAGTGAGGTTTAAAAATGTCCTAAAGTCTTATTGCTTAAGTAAAGAGATTGACCTCGCTAAACGAGTAAAGGCTGTATATCTAAGATGCTCTTTTCGTAAAAAACACTATGAAGATTCTCCCTAAAATATACTTTTATTTACCGCAAGAAGATTTTCCAAGGGAAATTCCTGAGAGTGCGGATCAGTATTGGGTTGGATTTCGCAAGGGAATTTATTGCTGGACCCTCCAGACTTATTTGCATCTCAAAAACCAGGGGTTTCCTTGTTATCTAACCAGCACAATTCCTGATTCTGGAATCATTTTGGCCCATTGGGATTCTTTACCTGCAACATTAATGCCTTCTTCCCAACAGCTTATTGTCTGTTTCCAGGCTGATCGAGCCCGTCATCCTTATGCACAGGTTCATATTGTTCAAAATCCGGAAGGCTTAAATCGGAATTTGATGGTCTGGGGCGATCGCTACCTGCTGGCGGGTCATGATTATTTCATACCTCATTGGCCTCAGCCGGGGTTGATTCCCCGATCTGCCGAACGAGGCAGTCGATTTGAAAACCTTTGTTTCCTAGGACTTGAATGTAATCTGTTACCTGAATTTCGAGATCCTAGTTGGCGGCAGCAGCTCCAAAACATAGAGGTGAACTGGCAAATCATTAGTGATTTTAAACAGTGGAATGACTATAGCCAAATCGACGGCATCCTGGCAGTTCGCAGCCTCACTTCCCACAGTTTTACTTGGAAACCAGCTACTAAGCTATTTAATGCATGGCATGCTGGCGTCCCTGCCATTTTAGGCTGTGAAACGGCTTACCGGGCTGAACGTAAGAGTGAGCTAGATTATCTAGAAGTTAAATCTGTTGAAGATACTTTAGAAGCGATTCAACGCCTCAAACAAAACCCTCAATTGTGTCAAGCTATGGTGAAAAATGGCCATCAACGTGCTTCCGAAACCAGTCAATCAAAATTAATTGAACTATGGATGTCCCTTTTAAAAGAAGAATTGCCAGCCCGATTGTTTAATTGGACTCAGTCTAAGATCTACAGATCGAGTTTTATTCGGCGGAGAAATTTGGCTATTTCTTCTAGGGACATGCGAAAATCCACTCAGGCAATACGTAATAGATTGAGCCTCAAAAAACAAATCAAAAAGCTCCTTTAGTCTTTTGTATATCTTGACTTATCATTCAGAAGACCTTACAAAAGTCTATTTTGACGAGCTATTCACAATTGATGTTGACCATCTTTAAAGCCTTTAATTTAAGAGAGTTTTACAGATTTCTTAAAATCAACTTGTCTCCTGGATTTGGGACATATTCAGAACAGTGTTTATCGATTAATGTGTCGGACAAATAAGCTAGGAAATATGGTTTTACCGGCACAACACAAACTCACCATCAGGGTTACTAAGGGAGGTATCGATTAAGTAGCTTATAGTAAAAAAACGAGGTAAAAATAACTTAAACTCTTGCTCTTTCACCATCCCTACCTCGGATTATTATCCGTACCTTCTTAGCATTTTTCAAAATTTGCCAAAGTATAAAATTCTATTTTGGCGAATTTGTCAAATGATTTATTGCGCGTAATATATTTCTTGTTGACTCATTGAGTGTATACCTTAGATATCAAAATAGGCAAGTCATGAAGAAAATTCGAGTTCTAAGTTTAAACTTAGTAAACCAACTGACTGGCTCCAGAATTGACCCTTCTAGAACTGTTGTGATTAATGGATTCTGGCGAAGTGGAACAACTTGGATTCAGGAGCAGATTTCATATGCAACAAATTCCAAAAGTATATTTGAACCCTTTCAAGCGAGAGCACACTATATTCCAGACTATTTAAAGAGTATCAACTTGGAAAACCGAGAATATCGTTTTATTAATGGTTTGATGCCGTACTTAGGAGATCTTTCTAAGAATTCGAGCCTGTCTAAACTAATTGATAGGGCGCAAAGAGGTCAGCTTGTCAATCGACATGTACTGCGATACGAAAGTCCTAGCATTAATCGCTCACTTTGTAGACGGGTGGTTGTTAAGTATACTCGAGGAAGCCTGTGCTTGCGTGCAATCGCAGACAAATATCACTGCCCAATTGTACATGTGCGTCGTGATCCTCGAGCAGTAATAACCTCCATTAAAAAGTCGCAGAAAAGCTGGGGAGAAGGGGCATTTGATGATTTTTCACTGAAATCACACTTGCTACATATCAGTGATGGGCGTCGCGAATATTTTTGTCAGTGGGAAGACGAAATTGAGAAGATTGAAAGGACGAATGATTTCGGTCGAATTGCGGGTTACTACTGCCTGACTGAAAGGTATTTGCAAGATAGATTTAAGAGTAAATTTGATAAATTTAGCCTACTGCAGTACGAAGATCTCGTATGTAAAGGACAATCTTTTTTGATTGAGGTTATGCAGAAGATAGATGTAGATATTGGAATTTCTGGAGAACATTTTTATAAGCCTTCCTCAACTCAATATGATAACCACAATGATTCACAGAATCTAAAATGCCGTTTACACAGTTGGAAGAAGAAACTTAGTCGTGAAGAAATTGAAAGCATTGAGTCGGTAGTTCAGCTCTTAAAGATGGAAAATTTCCTAGTTGATACCTGAATAAAGAGCAAGATTCAAGTAAGTAGAGTGGGTTTTAAACAGCCATTTTCGTTAGGAGCATCCTACTTTGGCAAAAACATGATTACGAGGGGGAATTGGGGGGTTGCTCCGGAGACGCCTCTTCATGACACCTCAAGATCAAGAACGCTTGGCAGCCTGTAGCGCAGAGATTGCAGAAATTTTGTACCGCAATAGTGCCCCATAGGGGCTTGAAAAGTTTAGAGGATATCGAACAGACTGTGCGACAGCAGATGCTGGTCGAGGTGAGCCACGAGTAGCCTTTTTTTGTCAACCAACAAACGTCTCCAACCCGAGGACTCGCCGCCGATTGAAGAGTTTAGTGGGAACCCTGGAGATCCGCCAAAGCCAAGCCGAGCAATTGGGAGTAAAGGCTTACAGCCGCCTCAGTAGCGGTTTAGAGCAAGCGAGCTTACACTAAGTAGTGACCGTTTACGCCGCTTGCTCAGAAAAAAAGATATCGGTGGAAACGAACTCGGCATAGTCACCGAAAGACGCAAGACCCGGTGCAAAAAGCCGTCAAGCAAGCCGATTTAGAGACCTTAGAACTGGCGGCACAGGAGGGCTGGGTAAACTTGAAATACCTGGATGAGGCGGAGGTCTGCCTCCGGAGTCCCGTGAGCTACAGCTATATTCTCATCGGCGAACAAAACCGGCTGGAGCAAACGCCTCAGCGTTATGGAAGTCGCACTAGCATTCTGGGGATGTGGCAACCCGCCCAAGGGTTCGAGTGTGCTCTCACACACTGGAGCATTTTAGATTTAATTGTGTCTAGCTACTTATCAAATATGAAAGCCAATCTTTATAAAATGGTCCAGCAACAGCTCTCTGGTTAAACAAACATCCTCATCATCAGGTTTAGGGGGGGCATTACTAGGAGCATCAACCAGTTCCTTGTCAATAAACTTGTTAAGTTCTTTGATAAGTGCCCGATTTCCCTTAGCATTTTTAGCCGCAGAAAAAGTTCTGACTACTGATTTTCTAGAATCGCCAATATAGGGAGGCATTAAGTTAACCAACTTCACATCATAAGCCGTATTGACTTTCTCATAGGCTTTCCATAGAGTTAGCTGATCAATATATTTGTTCGTTTGCGGTTCTTGCAAAATTTCCCATAATTGATTTATCCATTCTTTAACAAGGGCTTTAGCAGGAACTGAATTCGATAACCCCAAAACATTCATGTTTAATCGCAGCGCTTCATGCTTCATTTTGGGCCTGGCCAAAATCAAAAAATCCCCTTGCTTAAAAAGTTTAGAAAAACGATTAAGGTTTTTCATGATAATTGAATCGGCATCGAGCTGTAGTAGATTTTCCACTGAATCATCGGACAAGATTTCATTGATCAGGAAAATCCGCCTAGTTGTAGTGTAGAGACGTTGTTCATAAGGATGAGCAAACTCTTTATCTTCATGTACAATTTGAATGTTGCTATATTGAGAAAACCTTGATAATTTATCTCGCGAAATATTGATTGCCAACACAATAACCTTGGAGTGAGGGGAGTTTTTTAGAATTGAATTTAATAGGATAGTTCCATAGTCCAAGTATCTTTCATCAAAACTAGTAATAACAGTTAAGTTCAAGGGGACAGACTTAAAGAGTCTAATTAATCGGTTTAGCATCGGGAGTATGTTCCTAAGCGCGAAAATAGAAGTATTGATTTTCTAAATCCAAGAAGCAAACTGAATGATGATTTCTGATTTTCAGTCACGACCAGTCACGATTTCGGCGCAACTTGAAGATAAAAATCAACTTTCTCTTGGTTGATAGACAGTAGTATGCCCAAAGCCTGCGGCAAGATCTGCGTTTGAAATTAAAAAATTGGGCTCATTCCAGCAGTGCCTAGCTGTTGAGACATAATCAACGAACAGGAGTGAGGCATCAGTGCCTTTCAGATATTCATTCAGTCTTTAAATCGGACAATTTCGGCAAAGCCGATAATTTCGACCATCGTAGCCATGCTTCAAGATCAAAATCGTAATGTCCTGCCTGTTCGGGCGGATATTCTCCATTCTCTATGAGTTCGATTAAACGAGGCAAATTCTTTATAAACTCAGGTCCTCTATCAATAGGATGAATCGTCCATGCTTGAGGATCGGTAAGTGTAGCTCTCACAAAAGATGTGGCTTCTAAGTTTCGTGAAATCATCACCTCCCATGAATCTAGGTGACCTTTTCCAAAACTCCGATTAATTTCTGTCAAAAGCCAGACAGGAAGCTTCCTCATCCAGGCGTTTCGATATTTGTGCCACAGGATCGGAAGAGGCAGCAGTTTTTCGAATTTTTTGCGGTCCATCAGAAAAACCCGACTCCCAAAGAACTTAAAGCCATAAAATCCGTCAGAATCGGTAGAATAAGGATGATTTTGAAAAAATGAATTCTCCTCTCCAGGCGGACCTGATAAAGGCCGTACAAACATAACGTCATCCCGCTTCTGTAGCAATTCGATACCCTTTTGTATCCAATTAAAGTCTGGTTGCTGATGCAAAAGCATATCACTATCGAAATGCAGAACATAATCCCCAGGAACTTCTTCCAGAGCCTGAATGGAGCCGAGAATTGGATACCCCTTGTGATTGTGAGTCGGCTGTAATCTAGCTGTACCAAAATGTTTTTGGTAGATACGCTGCCGATAACCCGACGAATAATCCATGTCGATCGTTTCGTCTATGAAACCTCGGTCAATGAACTGGCTGCACATTTGGCGAAGTTCGTCCATTGTACCAATCCCAGGACGATTTACTTTGTCTCCTGAAAGAGGTGCTGTATCAACCACCAAGACCCTTTTAAGAAATGGGAAGTGACAGCTACGCACTATATGAGGAATAGTGTGCTCCATGAATGGAAGATCTGTGCGGGCCACCATAATGGATAGTGAGCAAGTATTAGACATGTTTGAATAACCTAAAGAACCTGATTAAATGGCTAATAGATTTAGGATTCCAGTACCAGTACCTCGGCATGTCAACCTGATGACGGACTGCATGGCGTATTTATTAAACCCAGATTTTGAGAAAACTATCTGCCCTCAACGCGTTGTGAAATAGTTGAGGTACGATGTCGCCGCGCTACTCCCTCTGCACCTCGTTAATTTGCCAGTCGTTAAAAGCTCCATAACCCCGCAGTCGTCGGCATTGAGCGGCCCCAAAAATTTCCTTGAGTCGGCTTGTTAAGCGGTTACAACTGCTTGAATCAACGGTTTGGAGAGGCAATGGACACTAATTCCTGAATTGGTTAGCTAGCGGCGTATGCGTCTCTGTTTGCTTTGGGCGCAGTAGTCCCAGCATGGGATGGAGCTTAACCGACGAGTAAGACTTACCTCACCGCCGTTGATGAAGGCGATCGACCATCTAAAGACAGGTAATCAGCTGGGCTTGATGAGTCCAAGGATGTGCTTGACTAAGCAAGCCTGCAGGACGAGGTAGAGGTGGGAGTTTTTGCATAGTGTTGCAGGGTTGTAAGTGGCATCTAACTCATTCTCATTGAATGCTGGCCACTTCTCATCTTTTTCGATTTGTCCACGTCCTAACGACAAGCATTTTGTGTAATTAGTCACCGCAAGAAGAGGGTGCTATTGCGAATGAGGGAAAAATCGGTAGAGTAAGAGGTATGACGATTCAGCCGCCCCTCGACCTGAACCTGCCGAAGATCGACCCAGAAGAGCAAG
>Ga0081535_100643_pt1 | contig 19787 bp, 16 predicted proteins | sample HotLakmasection3_FD_71020 | JGI IMG/M metagenome (GOLD analysis project Ga0081535, IMG submission 71020) | Hypersaline microbial mat communities from Hot Lake, Washington, USA - Section #3 (SPADES assembly) (version 2) | ecosystem: Environmental > Aquatic > Non-marine Saline and Alkaline >... | reverse complement strand
CGGCCCCCCGCCGCGCCCCGCACCGCGCGCCCCCGCGCCCGCCCCTTGCCCCCCGCCCCTCGGGGGGCCCCCCCCCGGCCCCCGCCCGGCCGGCCGCGGCGCCCCCCCCCCGCCGCACCGCGGCGGGGCTCGCCTCCATTCGGCTCCTGGGGGTCTGGCGAACGTAGCGCCGCACGCCCGCGCCGCCTGTGCGCGCCGGCCGCGTCGTTCCCGTTCCAGACCATCCCACACCCACCGCAGCGGTCGCCGCTGCGCGGAGCCTTTCGCCATGTTTCACCGGACGATGACCGTCCTCGCCCTTTCCGTTGTCCCGCTCGCCCTTCTTGGCGCGTGCGCCTCGACCCAGTCCCACACCGCCGGCGCCCGCGCCGAGGCGCCCGCCGAGAACTCGTCGGAGCTTGAGCCCATCACCGCCGAGAGCGCGACGCTCGTCGTCAAGGGGCTCAGCTGTCCGCTGTGCGCGACGAACGTCGATAAGCAGCTGCTCGCCGTTCGCGGCGTCTCCGACGTCAGGGTGGATCTCGGCTCGGGCGAGGTGACGCTCGCCTTCAGCCCGATCGAGCAGCGCCCCTCGCGCGCCGAGCTTCGGCGGGCGATCGTCGACAGCGGCTACACCCTGGTCGAGATCCGCGCCAACTGAGGGAGGGCGACATGCGACGTTTCATCACGGCGGCGGTGTTCTCGTGCGCGCTCGCGGCGCCCGCGGCGGCGCAGCAGGCGCCCTTCTCCGATTCGGCGATCCAGCCCTCCAAGGGCGTCATCGCCTGGCGTCAGCTCGCGACGCATACCGAGTACTCGAACGACCCGACGGGGCAGCGCGAGGATCTTTCGGACCTGCGTCTGACGACGGGCCTGACGTACGGGCTGAGTTCGACGCTCGCGGTTGAGGCGCAGGTTCCTGTCATCGTCCGCTCGTGGGACCGGACCGGCGGCGGGAGCGAGGACGAGGTCGGGCTTGGCGATCCGTCGCTCGCGCTGCGGTGGCGGTTCTGGCAGGACGACACCGGCGCGGTGGACACGCGGCGGGCGGTGCTGATCGCGGGCGCCGAGCTGCCCTCGGGCGACGACGAGTTCTCGAGCGAATCGGTGGACCCGTTCCTCGGCGCGGCGTACAGCCAGATCTCGGGTCGGTGGGCCTTCAACGCGGACGCCCGGTTCAAGCTCAACACCTCGAGCGAGCGCGACGCGAGCCGGGTGACGCCGGGCGACTTTGCGGACGAGGCGCTCCTTGCCAACGCGTCGGTGCTGTACCGGCTGACGCCCAAGGCGTGGGGTCCGGACGCCACGGTGTCGAGCTACGCCATCCTCGAGCTCAACGGCCTCTTTGAGACCGGCGGCGACGCGGAGGTGATGCTCGCGCCGGGCTACCTGTGGGAGGCCCAGGGGTGGGCGTGGGAGGTGAGCGTGCAGCTGCCCATCGTGCAGGACGTCGAGAACCGCTTTGAGCGGAACTGGTCGGTGCGGGCGGGCCTGCGGTTCCTCTTTTGAGGCCGGACCAGCAACCGGAGCCCGAGCCTTGAATGAGAATCACCGCCCGACCACGCGAGATCGGCGCGGGCGAGCGGGAGATCTGCGCAGCGACCGATCATCCAGAACCTAAAAGCCAACGCGGGGCGCGCCCGCTAGTTCATCTGCGGCATTGGGCCGGCGAGGAGCAGGACGTCGGCGCGCCCGGCGTCGGCGTCCTCAAGGTCGGCGGCGTCCGCGTCGAGCGTGCTGAGCGTGAGCATCCGCGCTCCGGGCGCCTGCTCACGCAGGCGCTCGACGAGGCCGCCCTCGAAGTCGGAGTGGAAGCGTCCGACGATGATCACGAGCGGTCGGGCGCCGGCGTCGAGGGCCTGTGCGGCGGTGTCGGCCATGGTCGCGTCCCAGACGTTCTGTGAGCGGAAGAAGCTCACGAGACGCTCGGAGGGGCCGTCCGCGGCGGAGTCGCCGTGGCCGCCCATGCCGCCCATGAGTTCGTAGAAGGTCTCGGCGTAGCGGCCGCCGGTCAGGGACTCGGGCGGCTCGACGAGGCGTCGCTGCTCGGGGGTCATGCGGTCGTAGGCGTCGAAGCCCTCGAGGCGGGCGAGGCGGACGTAGCGGCGCGGAGCGTTGAGCGCCCAGACGCGCAGGCCCGCGTCCCTGGCGGTCTCGATGAGCGGGCGGTGGTCGTCGCGGTCGGCGGGCTTGCCGACGGCCTGGCGGAAGGCCTCTTCGTCCGTGACGCCAGCGAGGTAGTCGTCGAGGTGCACCTGCTGGTCTCGCTCGTAGAACTCGAGGCCGAGGGCGGTGGTGCGTGGGCTCAGGCGGACGATCTCCTGGAAGAGCGCGGCCGCGGCGGGGAGCCCGACGGGGTGGCCGTGGAGCTCGCCGATGACGACGACGTCGGCGAGCGCGGCCCGGCTCGCCAGCTCGCTCAGCGACAGCTCTCGGCCGGCGGCGCCATCGATGAAGGGGGCTTGAGGCGCGCCGGCGGCGGGGGCGAACGGGGCCCCGCGTTCGGCCGGGGGGCGTGTCGCGGCGCAGCCCGCGAGGGACACGAGAGCGGGCAGGAGCAGTGCGGCGACGGCGAGCTTCTTCATGAGGAAAGCGTCTCCGGCGGGGCGAGCGGCGTCAACCGAGGGCGCCGGGCGGGGTATGGTGGTCTGCGTTCGCGCGCTGGAGACCTCCGCCATGGCGTCCGTCGTCTTTTACTTCCAGATCCACCAGCCGTTTCGTCTGCGGAAGTACTCCGTGTTTGATGGCTCGCCGCTGTACTTCGCGGACGCCGACAACCGGCGCATCTGCGAGCGGGTGGCGGAGAAGTGCTACGTGCCGGCGACGACGCTGATCCGCGATCTGGTGAAGCGTCACGAGGGGCGGTTCCGTGTGGCGTACTCGATCACGGGCGTGGCGGTCGAGCAGCTTCGGGCGTGGGCGCCGGAGGTGATCGAGCTGCTCAGGGAGCTGGCGGACACGGGGTGCTGCGAGTTTCTGGGCGAGACGTATCACCATTCGCTCGCGTTCCTGTACTCGCGGGAGGAGTTCCGCGAGCAGGTCGACGAGCACGAGAAGATGATCCGGGACGTGTTCGGGCAGACGCCTCGGGTGTTTCGCAACACGGAGCTGATCTTCAACAACGATCTGGCTCGGGAGATCGGCGCGATGACGCGTGCGGGCGGCGAGCCGCGCTACCTCGGGCTGTGCTGCGAGGGCGTGGACTGGCTGCTCAAGGGGCGGCGGGCGAGCGACGTCTATTCGACGCCGGGCGGGGTGCTTGGGCGCGAGTCGCCCTTCGGCCTGCTCCTGAAGAACCACCGTCTCAGCGACGACATCGCGTTTCGCTTTGGGCGGCGCGACTGGAGCGAGTGGCCGCTGACGGCGGAGAAGTTCGCGGGGTGGATCGACGGGATCAACGGGGGCGGCCACGTGTGCAACCTCTTCATGGACTACGAGACCTTCGGCGAGCACCAGTGGGCGGACACGGGGATCTTTGCGTTTCTGGAGGCGCTGCCGGAGGCGGTGCTGAGGACGAAGCCGGGGCACAACGACTTCCTGACCCCGAGCGAGGCGCTCGAGCGGTACGCGCCGGCGGGCGAGTACGACGCGCCGCACTACACGAGCTGGGCGGACACGGAGCGTGATCTGTCGGCGTGGCTCGGCAACGCGATGCAGTCGAGCGCGCTGCACGAGATCTTCAAGCTCGAGAAGGAGATCAAGCGGCAGGCCGCCGAGTGGCGCGTCGAGGGCGACGCGCGGCACGCGAGGCTCGCGTCGGATCTTCTCGGGGACTGGCGGAAGCTGACGACGAGCGATCACTTCTACTACATGTGCACGAAGTTCTTCGAGGACGGCGACGTGCACAACTACTTCAACCCGTACGAATCGCCGTACGACTCGTACATCAACTACATGAACGTGCTTGACAACCTGCGCGACCGGTGCCGGGAGACGGTCGAGGCGTGAGCGAGACCGTGGGTGATCTGTCGTCGCTGATCGGTCCGGCGTCCACGCGTGCGGCGGCGTTGCGTCACGCGATCCATCGGCGGCCCGAGCTGGGCTACGAGGAGCGCGAGACCTCGGCGCTCGTGCAGAGCGAGCTGAAGGAACTCGGGATCGGATTCGAGGCGGGTCTTGCGGGCGGGACGGGGGTCGTCGCGCATCTGCCCGGCGGGGACGCCGGGCCGCCGGTGGCGCTCCGCGCGGACATGGATGCGCTTCCGATCACCGAGCGCACGGGCAGGCCGTGGGCGAGCGAGACGCCGGGCGTGATGCACGCGTGCGGGCACGACGGGCACACGGCGATGCTGCTCGGCGCCGCTCGGGCGCTTTCGCAGATCGACCGGCCTCGGCCGGTGACGCTTGTGTTTCAGCCGGCGGAGGAAGGCGGGGGCGGCGGGAAGCGGATGGTTGAGGAGGGATCGCTCGCGGGGCTGGTGATCGGTCCGAAGGTGGAGGAGGTCTTCGGGCTGCACGGGTGGCCGAGCGCGCCGCTCGGCGCCGTCGGGACGATCCCGGGGCCGATGCTGGCGTCGACGGATCAGTTCGTCATCCGCGTGATCGGTCGCCAGGCGCACGGGGCGATGCCGCACCACGGGCGCGATCCGATTCTCGCGGCGTCGCACGTGGTGACGGCGTTGCAGGCGATCAGCGCACGGAATGTGGATCCGCTCGATTCGTGCGTGGTGACGGTCGGTGCGATTCATGGCGGCTCGGCGCCCAATGTGATTCCGGAGGTCGTCGAGCTCGTCGGTACGATCCGGGCGCTGACGGACGAGGTTCGGGAGATGGCGCGGCGACGCGTGAAGGAAACCGCCGAGCGCGTGGCGCTCGCGCTGGATTGCGGCGCGGATGTGGATCTCCTCGAGGGGTATCCGGTGACGGTGAACGCGCCGGAGCTGGTCGAGCGGGTGCACGGGATCGCGGGGCGGGCGCTCGGAGCGGAGAAGGTCGTGCCGATGGCGCGGCCGGTGATGGGCGCGGAGGATTTCTCGTTCTACGGCGCCGAGGCGCGGGCGTGCTTCTTCACGCTTGGGCTGTGCCCGGAGGGCGAGACCTACCCGCTGCTGCACACGCCGGAGTTCGACTTCAACGACGAGGCGATCCCGGCGGGCATTGAGATGCTGGTGCGGTGCGCGATCGAGAGCTGATCACTCCTCGTCTGCTTCGAGCGGTGGACGCGGCGTCGTGAAGTCGGTCGTGTGTTCGTCTTCAACCCGGAGGTTGACCGTGAAGAGGCGGCAGACGCTCTCGGTTCGCTCGTAGCCGAAGGGGAGGCCTGTCGAGGGGTCGGTCGTCAGAACCAGCTCCTCGACGATGATCTCGCGGTAGCGGGGCCACGCGGGCTCGCCCGAGACCTCGTGATACAGACAGGCCGCATCGCGTACCACCCCCCGGCGACGAGGAGCGCGGCGACCGACCGAATCAGGACGAGCATCCGGCGTTTCATGGCCTTGTTCCACCCCACACGCCACCGCCGGCCCCGCGGAATAGCATCTCCCCGTGGGCGAGAACGGCCGCCAACCTGATGGGACGCTGCCGCCCAATCGGCTCGACGCGCCGCCTCCGGAGTGGGGGGTGGAGTCGCGCGAGGAGCGGATGGAGCGGCTGCTGCGCAAGGCGCGGGCGCTGCCCAAGCGGCCGGGCGTGTATCTCATGAAGGACGCCTCGGGCGTGACGCTCTACATCGGGAAGGCCGTGCGGCTGGCCGATCGCGTGGCGTCCTACTTCCAGCGGTCGGCGGACCTTGGGCCCAAGAAGGCGCCGATGCTCGAGGAGGTGCACGACCTGGACATTCTCGAGTGCGAGAGCGAGGTCGAGGCGCTGCTCGCCGAGGCTCGGCTCATCAAGGACGTCAAGCCCCGGTACAACGCGCGGCTGACGGACGACAAGACGTTCCCGTACCTCGTGGTCACGATGCAGGACGACTTTCCCGGGGTGTTCATCACGCGCTCGCCCGCGGAGCACAGGGGCGCGAAGATCTTCGGACCGTTCGGGAACGCGGGGGCGCTGCGCGAGGCGCTTCAGCTCATGCAGCGGATCTTCAAGTTCCGGACGTGCTCGCTTGACATCCTCGCGGGGGATCCGAAGAACGCGAGGTTCCGGCCGTGCATCCTGCACGCGATCGGGCAGTGCACGGCGCCGTGCGCGGACCGGATCAGCCGGGACGCGTATCGCGACGACATCAAGCGGCTGACGCGGTTCATCGAGTCGAAGCGGTCGGTGGCGCTTCGCGAGCTTCGGGAGGAGATGGACGCGGCGGCGAAGGGGCTGGAGTACGAGAAGGCGGCGGCGATCCGGGACCAGATCGGCGCGATCCTGAAGCTCGAGGAGCGGGCGTCGATGAGGGACCGGTGGCAGCCGGAGACGGAGATCGCGTACATCGATCCCGAGAAGGGGCCCAAGAGCCTTCAGCGGGCGCTGGGTCTGACGGTCCCGATCCGGTGCGTGGAGGGGATCGACATCGCGCACCTCAAGGGCGGGGAGACGGTGGGCTCGAAGGTGAGCTTCGTGGACGGGCGGCCCTTCAAGGACGGGTACCGGCGGTTCAAGATCAAGACGGTGACGAACGACGACTACGCGGCGATCCGGGAGGTGGTGAGCCGGCGGTACCGGGACGCGGGGGCGGGGCAGGAGCTGTACCCGGACGTGGTCCTGATCGACGGCGGGCTTGGGCAGCTGCACGCGGCGCTCGAGGCGTTCGAGACGCTGGACCTTCAGCCGCCGATGGTGATCAGCCTCGCGAAGAAGGAGGAGCTGATCTACGTGCAGGAGCGGACGGAGCCGCTGCGGCTCGGTCGCGACAACCCGGGGCTGCGGATGTGCCAGGCGATCCGCGACGAGGCGCACCGGTTCGCGCAGCACTACCACCACATCCTTCGTCGCAAGAAGACGACGGGCCGGTAAGAGCGGGGCGGGGCGCCCGTCCCAAAAGCCTCCCCGTGAACGGGCGGGAAGGTGGGTGGGCGGGTCGGTCTGTGCCGCGGGGCGCCGTCGCGAGCGTCGGGGGTTCGCTGATCGGCGCGATCGCGCGCGATCGGGCGGCCGATGACGGTGGGACGCTCCTGCTTCTTCGGGGCGTGGAGGCGACGATGCTGAAGGTCCCGATGCGGCAGGCCGTCCCCGGCATGAAGCTGGCGCTTTCGCTGCACCACCCGGCCAAGCCTGGGCGGGTGCTTCTGCGGGCGGGGTACGAGCTTGACGCGTCGGACATCGAGCGTCTGCGGGAGCTGGAGATCCGCGAGATCTGGGTCCGGTATCCGTCGCTGGCGTTCGTGGGCGAGTACATCAATCCGGCGGCGATGGAGCTTCGCCACGAGCTGGCGGCGGCGCTGGACTCGACGTTCGAGGCGGTGGCGGACGCGGGCGACGTGCAGCTGGACTACGACCAGTTTCGGCGGACGATTTCGGACCTGGTGGATCAGTTCGTGGAGCAGCCGCGGGCGGCGCTGTACATCGACGAGATCTGCGCGGGGGGCAAGACGCACATCTCGCACGCGGCGAACGTGTGCTCGCTCAGCCTGCTGATGGGTCTGAAGCTGCAGAGCTACATCGTGAGCCAACGGTCGCGGCTTCATCCGCGCGAGGCGATGAAGGTGGTCAGCCTGGGCGTGGGGGCGATGTTCCACGACATCGGGATGCTGCGGCTGGATTCCGACGCGCTCGAGCGGTGGAGCCGGACGCTTGATGAGTCCGACGAATCGTGGCGGAAGCACGTGAGGCTCGGCTACGAGACGGTTCGCCACGCGATCGGCCCGTCGGCGGCTTCGATCGTGCTGAACCACCACCAGCACTTTGACGGCACGGGGTTTCCGGCGAAGCTCGAGCCCGACGGGGTGGCTCGCGCTCAGTGCGGCGAGCAGATTCCGGTCTTTGCGCGGATCGTGACGGCGGCGGATCTGTACGACCGTCTGCGGCACCCGCCCGACGGTTCGACGGAGCGGTCGCCCGCGGAGGCGCTGCACACGCTGCTGCGCTCTGAGATGAGCGCGTGGCTGGACCCGATGGTGTTCAAGGCGCTGGTGTCGGTGGCGCCGCCGTACCCGCCCGGCGTGATGGTGGAGCTGAGCGACGGTTCGACGGGCGTGGTGACGGGATGGTCCGCGGCGGAGCCGTGCCGGCCGATCGTGCGCCTCATCGAGAACCCGACGGCGCACTTCGCGGAGCCGCCCTCGGAGACGCGGAACGTGGACCTCAGGGATCATCCGGAGCTGCACGTGGCGGTGGCGGACGGCAAGCCGGTGGCGTCGTTCAACTTCTACGCGTCTCGTGAGGATGACTTCGACGCGGAGGCGGCGCAGGCGAACCTGTGGCGGACGACCGAGGCGGAGTCGGGCTCGGCGGCGTGAGTCAGTCGGCCGCGACGCGGGGGCGTGCGGAGCCTCGGGCGGTCTCCTCGTCGTCGGTGGAGACGACCTCGGGCTCGGGGGCCGCGGTCCTGGATCTGGCGTCGCGGAGGACCTCGCCCGGCGAGGGCTCGCGGAGCAGGACGCGCGCGCCGGCGTCGACGCCCGAGGTGATCTCGGCGAATCGGACGGAGCGGCGTCCGACGTCGACGGGGGTGCGGCGGAACTTGCCGGACTCGGGCGTGTAGACGAAGGTCGAGGGGCCGTCGCGGAAGACGGCCTGGGCGGGCACGGCGATCGAGTCGGCGACGTGGTCGATGACGATCTCGGCCTCGCAGCGCATGGACGGCTTGAGGAGCTGGCCGGTGTTCTGGTCGTTGAGGACGATCTTGACGGTGTACTCGCGGAGGTTGGGGTCGCGCCAGCCGCCGGACTCGGCGAGGACGCCGATCTCGGTGACCTCGGCCTCGAAGGCGCGGTCGCGGATGGCGTCGACGCGGACGAGGGCGGTCTGGCCGGGCTTGATGCGACCGGCGTTGGCCTCGTGGACGCGGACCGAGGCGACCATGCGGCTGGTGTCCGGGAGGACGACGATGAGCTCGTTGGGGCGGACGGTCTGTCCGATCTGGAGCGGGCCGTCGCTGTTCCACCCGCGGCGGGAGCGCTCGGCGGTGGAGCCGTAGACGACGAGCCCGTCGGTGGGAGCGCGGACCTCGGTCTTCTCGAGCTGCTCGCGGAGCTTGGCGAGGCGCTCCTCGCGGATCGCGAGCTGGCGCTGGCGGTTGGTGAGGTCCGCCTCCTTGCTGGCGAGTCGGCTGGCGTTCTGTCGCTGGACGCGCTCGAGTTCGGCCTGGGCCTCCTCGACGTTGGAGGTGAGCTGCTTGCGGGTCTTCTCGAGCTCGAAGGTCTCGTAGACCCACTTGTTGCTGCGCGCGGTCTTGAGGCTCGCCTGGGCGTCGATGTAGGCGATCTCGTCGTTCTTGAGCTGGTCGCTCGCGAGGAAGCCGCGGTCGTAGAGCTTCTGCGACTGCTCGTAGGCCTCCTGCCGCTGGGAGAGTCGGCGCTCGGCCTGCTCGATGGCGAGCTCGAGGTCCTCGAGCTTCTTGACGAGGTCGCCCTCCTCCCACTTGCGGAGCTCGAGCTCGGCGAGGTCGAGCTTGAGCTGGGCCTGGCGGAGGTTCGCCTCGTTCTCGTTGATCTGGATCTGGTAGCCGTTCTCGGCGGCGACGAGGTCGCTCTTGGCGGTCTCGACCTTGAGGAGCTCGTCGTCGACGCCGGTCCTGATGGTCTCGGCGTTGAAACGCACGATGAGGTCGCCCTTGCTGACGCGGGAGCCTTCGGCGACGAGTTCGGTGATGGTGGCCTGGCTCTCGAGCTCGGAGCGGATCTCGGTCTGGCGCAGGGCCTCGAGCTCGCCCGAGGCGATGACGTCGATGTCGAAGGACATCTCGCGGACGCTGTGGAGGTCGATGGGCGAGGAGGAGCCCGAATTGCCGTTGGTCAGGCTGATGGCGCCGACGGAGGCCCCGACGAGCGCGAGTCCGCCGAGGATGGACAGCGCAAGGAGACGGGCCATGCCCCGCGATCGCGCGAGCCCGGCTCGGCGCGGGCGGTCGGCGGCGAGCGGGCGATGCGTCCTCTGGTCCTTCGCCACGGCGGAGGCCCTCCTCGGTTGACGTCCGGATGCGGAAACGAGCGGCGGTCGATGAATCGGCAACGTCCGATCCTACCCTTCAACCGACGCCCGAGACCACGGTTTCAGGCGGAATTCCGAGCCGCGACGCGCCGGATGATCCTGAGGTGGGTTCGCTCGCTAACGGGCCTGGTTGCAGCGCCTGCTTATCCGGACCGCGCCGCGCTCGCGTCGGGCTCCTGCGGGGGGTCCTCGGGAGCGGCGTCGGGAGCTTCGGGGTCCGCCGCGGGGTCGAGCTCGGGCTGCTCGAGGTCGCCCGAGGGCTCGGCGGGGTCGAGTCGCACGTCGCCCGGGAGCGGCGGGTCTTCCATGCCCGGGAGCGGCTCGAATCGGCCCTGGAAGTCGACGCGCAGCTGTCCGGTGGCGAGGAGGAACTCGAGGACGGCGGTTCGCAGCTGCTGCTGGGCGAGGGAGAGGTTGTTCTCGGCCTCGAGGAGTTCGTCCTCGGATCGGGTGAGGTCGAAGGGGTCGGTGTCGTCGCGGAGCTTCTGCTCCTCGATCTGGAGGCGGATGTTCTCGACGCGCTGCTCGTTGAGGAGGATCGAGAAGCGGAGCTGATCGATGTTCCGGCGGGCGGCTCTCGCGTCGAGGATGACGTTGTCGCGGAAGGCCTCGTAGTCGCGCTGCTCGCGCTGGAGAGCGATGATGGAGGCGCGGAGGCCGAGGCGTTCGATCTCGCGGTCGAGCGGGAGCCCGAAGGTGACCGAGGCGGAGTACTCGGGGCGTTGCCACTCGAAGTCGAAGTTGCCGATGCGTTCGTCGTCGCCCGTGCCCACGCTGATGGCGCCGGCGAGGTCGAGGTCGGGCAGGAGGCGGTTTCGGGCGGTCACGACGTCGCGGCGGGCATCGTCGATGAAGTCGCGGGCGTTCTGGAGGTCGAGCCGGAAGGCGAGCGCGTTGAGGGAGGCGGCGGTGGGGGTGACGTCGGGCTCGGGGAGGACGAGGTCGGAGCGCTCGATGACGACGGGGGTGGTGACGGGCAGGCCGAGGCGGATCTTGAATCGGTCGAGGGAGCGGAGGTAGGACTCCCGGAGGCCGATGAGGGCGTCCTCGGCGCTCAGGAGGTTTTGCTGCTGCTGGCGGATCTCGAGGGCGCGGCGCTTGCCGGCCTCGACCTCGGCGCGGGTGCGCTCGACGGACTGGCGTCGGCTCTCGATCGAGCGGATCTGGTTGCGGATGCGTTCGAGCTGGTTGAGCAGCGCGAAGTAGTCGCTCGCGATGTCGACGAGGAGCTCGCGGCGGGTGCGCTCGAAGCTGCGGGCGGCGTAGACGAGGTTGCGCTCGGCCTGGATGAGGTTGTCCTGGGCGACGACGCGGCCGGCTCCCCGGAGCAGGGGGATGTCGCCCGAGAGGACGATCTGGGTGGCCTGGACGTAGTCCTCGGTGGCGGTGGAGCGGAGCTGCTCGGTGGCGTCCCAGATGATCGAGGCCTCGACGTCGCCGCCGTAGGGGAGGCGCTGGGTCGCTCGGAGCTCGTTGATGATTCGGAGGGGGATGTCGGCGTCGGGGTCGCCGGCGGTGCTGTCGATGGCCGCGACGGTGTCGTTGAAGAAGCGAGGTCCCCAGAGGTGGCGTTCCTGGAGGAGCCGGATGGCGGCGAGGGTGTACTCCTCGCGGGCGGTGATGTACTCGCGGCCGGTCTCCTGAAAGACCCTGAGCGCGTCGTCGAGGTCGAGCCGGACGGCGTCCTCCTCGACCTCGGCGTACTCCTCGAGGGCGCGGGCGACGTCGCGGTCGGCGGCGGCCTGGTCGTAGCGGAGGGCGGAGGCGGGGGGGTTGCGGGTGTCGGGCTGGCGGACGACGTCGTCGGTGATCCGCTCGGCCTCTTCGGGGTTGAGCGGCCTGATCGGCGGCGCGACGGCGCCCCCGCCCAGGCGGGCGGACTCGCGCTCGAGAACCTCCTCGACCTCTCGGTCGATCCGATCGAGGGACGTGCAGGCCCCGGCCGCGAGAACGATGAGCGAGAGCAGAGCGCAGGATGTCCGTTGGAGGGCGACTCGCGGCATGGGTCCGAGTCTACCGCTCGTCAGGGGGAGCGTTGCGGGGCTCGCTCCTCGCGTTGCCCGTCGATTGACGCCCCCGTATCGTCGGGGCTTCGGGCGACGCCTTCGTGCGATCTCCCGGAGCGAAGCGTCTTCTCACGACGCCGGCGCGGACGCTTGTGGTCGCGTCGGCTCGGATCATTCCGTCCTTTTCCTGGAGCGCTCCCGTGGCGACCGTCACCATCGACGAGAAGGGATTGCTCATCGACGGTCGGCGGCGCTGGATCGTCGGCGGGCTGATCGATCCGGCGCGGATTCCGTCGGCGGAGTGGCCCGCGCGGCTTGACGCCGCGGCGGCGTCGGGCCTGAACACGATCACCGTGCCCGCCGCGTGGCGGCATCACGAGCCGCTCGAGGGGCAGTTTCGCTTTGACGGCGATCACGACGTGGCGCGGTTCGTTCGGCTGGCGGGCGAGCGGCGCCTGATGGTGATCCTGCGGCCCGGTCCGTTCCTCGGGAACGGGTGGGACCGGGGCGCGATCCCGGCGTGGGTCGACCCGGGCGTGCACGAGGAGAGCGGGCGCCCGCGGGCGCTGCGCTCGTCGTCGCCCGCGTTCCTCAGCGCGGCGGGGGCGTGGATCCGGGCGCTTGCGGAGCAGGTGGGGGCGCTGCAGGCGTCGCGGGGCGGGCCGATCGTGCTCATCCAGAACGAGCACCGGTGGTTCTGCGGCGACGCGGACGAGGCGGAGGCGTACCTGGGCGAGCTTGCGCGGCGCCTTCGCGAGAACGGTCTGACGATGCCGATCGTCAACACGAACAATCTCTACGCGTCCGCCGAGGGCGAGCTCGAGGCGTGGAACGGCTTCGACGACGCGCTGTCGACGTACCGGCAGCTTCGGGCGGTTCGTCCGCAGCAGCCGGCGCTCGCGCTGGATCTCGAGGTCGGGCGGCCGTTGGTGTGGGGTCAGGCGGTCGAGTCGCCCGATCCCGACCTTCTGCTTCACACGCTCGCGCAGGCGCTCGCGGCGGGGGCGCAGCCGAGCCTCGGGCCCTTCGCCGGCGGGTCGCGCTTCGGTTTTTCCGGGGGGCGGCTTCCGTTTGCGCGGGGGGGCTTTGTCGCCCAGAGCGCCGACGACGGCGCGCCGCTTGACGAGGCGGGGCGACCGACGGCGGCGCTGGCGCGTCTTCGCCCGCTCCTGCTCTTTGCCTCGAGCTTCGAGCGGCTCCTGGCGACGATCGAGTGGTCTCGCCCCCCGGCGTGCCTGGCGCCCGGGGGGGCGGGGGTCTCGGTGATTGACGCTTCGGGCGACGCGGGCCACGTGGTCTTTTTGCTGACCGATCCGGACGCTTCCGGCAAGCGGCGCGCGGGGGTCCAGCGGCTTCTCCTGCCCGACGGGCGGTCGCTCGAGGTTGATCTTCGGGACTCTCCGGCGGTGTGGTGCCTTCTTGACGCGCCGCTCGAGCGTTCGCGACGGCTCGACTACGCGTCGGCGTCGGTCCTGTGGCATTCGGGCGACGCGCTGGCGCTGATGGCGCCCGCCGGGGCGACGGTGTCGCTCTCGGTCGGGGGCTCGGCGCTCGAGCTTCAGTCGCCCCGGGGCAAGGCGCCCGAGACGACGGAGCACGAGGGGCTCACGATCGCGCTGCTCAACAGCGAGCAGGCGGCCGTCGCGATCCGCGCGGGGAGCGACCTGCTCATCGGGGCTCGGTCCGAGGAGGCCGCTGCGCCGGGGTGGCGCTCGTGGACGCGCGTGTCCTCGAGCGGCGAGGTCGCGTCGGGAACGTGGGGAAGCGGGGCGTCGCCTCCCCGGGCGACGGTCTCGGGCTGGTCGGCCGCGTCGAGCGAGGCGTTCGCGACGGGGGCGAGCGAGCGGTACGCGGTGATCGACGGCCCGGCGGACCTGACGACGCTCGGGGTGAGCGAGGGGTACGGGTGGCTTCGCCTGACGTTGCGGAGCGCTTCGGCGCGTCGCCCGAAGGCGCTGCTCCCGGAGTCCGCGGACCGTGTTCACGTGTACGTCGGGGGTCGTCCTGTGGCGGTGGTCGGGGTCGGTCCGGGCGCCAGCGAGGAGCCGTTCACGCTGCCGCTCGCCAAGGGTGACAACACGATCGTGCTGCTCGCGGAGAACCTTGGGCGTCCGGCGGGGGGGTGGAGCGAGTCGCAGCGCAAGGGCGTCTGGGGTCACCTTCACGAGGTCAAGGCGTTCAAGGCGGGGAAGCCCGCGCTCGAGAGCGGGGAGCTGCTCCGTCCGCTTGACTTCCGCACGCCGCTCACGCGGCTTCACGACGACGACCGGACGCGGGCGCGTCGGGTGACGTGGAGCTTCATGCACCGGCGCAGGTCTCCGCTGATCTTCCGGCTCGGGACGCTGCCCGCGGGTTTCCAGGCGCTGCTCGTGGTCAACGGCGAGGTGATCGACGCGGTGGACGAGGGGTCTCGCGGCGTGTACGTGCTTGCCGAGGCGCTTCGCCAGGGGAAGAACGCGGTGCAGCTCGCGGTGCTTGGCGATCCGGAGGAGGCGCTCGCGGCGCTCGCGAAGAGCGCGAGCTTCCACGAGGGCGTTGCGTCTCTCTCGGAGAAGGCGGAATGGTCCTTTGCGCGGTGGGAGCGTCCGGATGACCGGCTCTTTGAGCCGTGCGCGAACTCGCATGACGGGGACGGGGCGCCGATCTGGCGGCGAGCGACGTTCTCGGCGTCGCCGGGCGGCGAGCCTCTTGGCGTCGATCTCCGCGGGCTGACGAAGGGGCAGGCGTTCCTGAACGGGCGGCACCTTGGGCGGTATTTCGAGCGGACGGCGGGCGGCGCGTCCGTCGGCGGGCAGCGCGGGATGTGGCTGCCCGCCTCGTGGCTCGTCGAGGGCGAGAACACGCTGACGATCTTCGACGAGCACGGCGCGCCCGCGGACAAGTGCCGGATCGCGCCGCTTACGAAGATTCGCGGCTCGTCTCGCGCTCGCGCCGGCGCTTGACCCACGTGAACGCGCGGTCGCGCAGACCGGGCGTCAGGCCCGAGAGGTGAAACCCTAGTCGGGCGGCGGCGCTCGTCCACACCTCGGGGCGCGGACGCTTCAGGCACGCGACGATGGCTCGCGCGACGCGCTCGGGGGTCTGCATGAACGGTCCGTCTTCGCGGCTCAGGAAGCGGGCCCCGCCGCTGCGCCTTGCGGCCTCGTCAAAGAACTCGGTCCTGGTCCCGACGGGGTGGACGGTGGAGACGTGGACGCGGTGCTCGCGGAGTTCGAGTCGCATCGCGCTGGCGAGGTGGTGCTGGGCGCTCTTGGTCGCGCTGTAGGCGCCGTAGTAGGGCGTGGGCAGGGCGGAGAGGCAGCTCGAGCAGACGAGCAGGTGCCCCGCGCGCCGCTCGATGAGGCGGGGGATGGCGGCGTCGAGCAGGCGGAGCGTGCCGAAGACGTTGGTTTCGAAGAGGTCGCGAACGTCCTGCTCGGCGGACTGGTGGTGGGCGGCCTCGTAGCCGTAGCCGGCGTTGGCGAAGGCGGCGTAGACGCCGCCGAAGGCGCTCGCGCACGCCTCGACGACGCGCTCGCCGGAGCCGGGCTCGCTGACGTCGGCGACGGCGAACTCGGCGCGGCCGCCTTCGGCGCGGATGGTCTCGACCAGCTCTCGCAGCCGGTCCTCTCGCCGCGCGCTGGCGAGGACGGGCATGCCGGCGTGGGCGCACGCGAGGGCGGTCGCGCGTCCGATGCCGGAGCTGGCGCCGGTGATCGCGATGGGCTTTCCGCGGAGGTCGATCGCCATTGGCGGGGTCTCAGGCGAGGAGGGATTCGCCCGTCATCTCGGGAGGCTGGTCGAGACCCATCATCTCGAACATGGTCGGCACGACGTCGGCGAGCGCGCCGCCGTCGCGGAGGCGGCGTCCGCGGAAGGGCTCGCCCACGACGTAGAGCGGGACGTCGTAGAGCGTGTGCGAGGTGTGCGGCGAATCCGTTTCGGGGTCGCGCATCTGCTCGGCGTTGCCGTGGTCGGCGGTGACGATGAGGCTCCCGCCCATCTCGAGGACGCGATCGACGATTCGGCCCACGCAGGCGTCGACGGCCTCGACGGCCTTGACGACGGCGTCGAGGTTGCCGGTGTGGCCCACCATGTCGGGGTTGGCGAAGTTGACGACGATGAAGGGCTCGGGGTCGGTCGAGTTCAGCCGCTCGAGGACCTTCTCGGTGACTCCGGCGGCGCTCATCTCGGGCTGCTTGTCGTAGGTGTCGACGCGGGGAGACTGGACGATCTCGCGTCGTTCGCCGGGGAACGGATCGTCGCGGTAGTCGTTGAAGAAGAACGTGACGTGGGGGAACTTCTCGGTCTCGGCGCAGCGGAACTGCGTGAGCCCGAGGTCCGCGATCGCCTCGCCCGCGATGGATCGCATCCTGGGCGGGCGCGGGAACGCGACGCGGACGTGTGGCTCGAGATCCTCGGCGTAGGCGGCCATGGTGACGAAGCGCAGCGAGAGGCGATCGCCGCGATCGAACCCCCTGGCTCCGGTGTCGGGCGAGGGCGGGACGTGGCCCTCGAACTCGGGGAGGACGAAGGCGCGGCAGAGCTCGCGGGGGCGGTCGCCCCGGTAGTTGTAGACGATCACGGCGTCGCCGCTCGCGATGCGGGAGTCGGCGGCCGCGCGTTCGCTGGCGCCGATCATCGTGGGGGGGATGAACTCATCTCCGGCGAGGTTGTCGGCGTCGGGGTGGTCGTAGTAGGCCTTGACGGCGTCGGCGGCGGTCGGCGCGGTGCGGACGGCGCGCTCGCCCGCGCGACGCCCGGCGAGGCAGGCGTAGGCGCGGGCGACGCGCTCCCACCGGTTGTCGCGGTCCATGGCGTAGTAGCGGCCGATGACGGAGGCGATCGTCCCGAGGCCGATCTCGCGCTGCCTGGCCTCGATCTCTTCGATGAAGCCGGCGCCCGAGAAGGGGCTGGTGTCGCGGCCGTCGGTGAAGAGGTGGAGGAAGACGCGGCGGGCGCCGGCGCGCTTGCAGAACTCGAGGCACGCGTAGAGGTGCTCGAGGCGGCCGTGGACGCCGGCGTCTGACGCGATGCCCATCAGGTGCACGGCGCGGTCGTCGCGCGTGGCGGCCTCGACGGCCTCGCGCATCGCGGCGTTCTCGAAGAAGCTTCCGTCGCGGATGGCCTTGGTGATGCGGACGGCGGTCTGGTCGACGACGCGTCCGGCGCCGAGGTTCTGGTGGCCCACCTCGGAGTTGCCCATCGTGCCTTCGGGCAGGCCGACGCTCTCGCCGCTGGTCCTGATGAGCGTGGAGGGCCAGTCGCGCGCGAGGCGTTCGTCGACGGGAGTTGTGGCGAGCCTGACGGCGTTGAAGGCGTCGTGATCGGGGTTGGGGTTGCGTCCCCATCCGTCGCGCACGATGAGCACGCAGGGCACGTTCCGGATGCGGCGGCGTGCGTCGGCCATCACGAGAGCGAGGCCATCACTTCGTCAAAGTCCATGGCGTCGCCGGGCTGGCGCGCCTGGATCCAGCGGACCTTTCCGTCGCCTCCGACGACGACGGTGCCTCGGGAGGCGACGTTGAGGTCGGGCCAGTAGAGGCCGTAGGCCTTGCACACCTCGCGGTGCATGTCGGCGAGGAGGGTGTGCGTGAGCTTGAGCTGCTCGGCGAAGGCCTTGTGCGCGGCGAAGCTGTCGCAGGAGATCCCGACGACCGAGGCGCCGGCTTCGCTCAGCCGATCCATCTCGCGGGTGAGGCAGGTCATCTCGTCGGAGCAGACGCTGGTGAAGTCCATCGGGTAGAAGCTCAGGACGACGTCGCCGTCGGGGCCGACCTGCTCGAGCGCGTCCTTGAGCGACCATTCGGCGCGGTCCTGATCGAGCAGCGTGAAGAGCGGCGCGGTCTCGCCGACGGCGATGGGCTTCGATCGCGGCTTGAGGTGTTCGTTGCGCATGGCGGGGTCTCCTCGGCGGGGGATTGTAGGGGCGTCGCGGCTTGCCGCTGGCGGGCGGTCCCGTATGCTGAGTCGTCCCCGACAGGGAGGGCCGCGGAGTGCAGGACGCCACAGAGGCTTTGCCCGACACCCTGAAAGAGCGGTACGAGCTCGTGATGCATCGCGTGGCGCGGGCGGCGGAGCGCCGTGGGCGGCGGGCGGAGGACGTCCTGGTCGTCGCGGTGAGCAAGTACGCGGAGATGGACGACGTGCGCGAGCTCTACGAGCTCGGGCACCGCGACTTCGGGGAGAGCCGTCCCCAGCAGCTCGCCCAGCGGGCCGCGATGATGAACGAGTGGCTCGAGCGACGGGGCCGTTTCGGCGGCGCGTCGCCCGAGCCGGCGCGGTGGCACATGATCGGTCGGCTTCAGCGCAACAAGGTTCGCAAGCTCCTGCCGGACGTGCGGCTCATCCACTCGATCGACTCGATGCGTCTGGCGGAGGAGATCCAGACGTGTGCGCTGAAGCGGGAGACCGAGACGGAGGCGCTGCTTCAGGTGAACGTCTCGGGCGAGGCGAGCAAGACGGGAGTGACCCCTCCGGCGGCGCCGCACGTGGCGGAGCAGATCGACACGATGACGTACCTGCGGCTTCGCGGGCTCATGACGATGGCGCCGCTCGCCGAGGATCCGGAGGACGTCCGTTCGGTGTTCGAGCAGACGCACGCGCTCTTCGAGGACGTGCAGAAGCTCGGGGTGTCGGAGGGTCGCTTCAACATCCTCTCGATGGGGATGAGCCACGACTACGAGATCGCGATCGAGTGCGGGTCGAACTGCGTGCGGATCGGCTCGTCGATCTTCGGCGATCCGGGTCCGCGCGACGAGGACGAGCCGGACGAGGATTGACCGGGGTCAGCCGCCCGGGCGGGCCCAGGCGACGTCGGGGTCCTTCTCGAAGCGCGTCGCGGACTGCTTGATGCAGCGCAGGCAGATGACGGCCTGCTCGCGGGCGGGGCTTCGCCAGCCGGGCTGGGCGCGTTCCTCGAGGCACATGGCGCAGGTCCAGGCGCCGGGGGGGTCGCCCGCGTCGTCGATGACGACGACGCGGTAGGCGAGGGTCAGGCAGGGCGCGCAGACGAGGCTGCCCTTGTGGCCCTCGACCATGGGGCGGTCCTCGGACCACGGGGAGGCGCAGAAGTCACACTTGAAGAACGCGGCACCCTCGGCGCTGGGGTCGTGCATGGGGCGACGGTAGCGGGGGCGGCTCAGCCGAGCGAGCCCCCGGTGGCGAGCATCGCGAGGCGGCCCTGGGGGCCGCGGGTGCGGGCCATGTGGCGCTGGAGGTGCCGGCCGGGGCAGGCGGTGGGGGCGAGCTCCTGGTGCGTGTAGACGCTTCCGAGCCCGAGGCCGTAGGCGCCCAGCCGCGAGGCGACGAAGCGGTCGAGGGCGTCGAGCTGGGCTGGCGTCGGGGCCTGGCGCTCGAAGTTCCCGAGGACGAGCACGCCGAGGTTGCCGGGGTTCTGGTTGGCGACGTGGGCGCCCTGCCAGCTGAGGGGGCGGCCTTCCCAGACCTCGCCGCGGGGGTCGACGACGTAGTGGTAGCCGATGTCGCCCCAGCCGCGTTGCTGGTGGGACTGGCGGATGAGGTTGATGCGGGCGGCGACGGCGCTGGGGGAGCGCAGGTCGACGGGCGGCATGCCGTCGTGGTGGATCGTGACGCGCCGGACGGGGAGCATGCGGTCCATGCGGCGGGGGATGACGCCGCTGGTGGCCCATTCGCTGCGGCGGTGGAAGACGGCGTCGGGGGTCGGGTGATCGCTCCGCGGGGCGATGCGCTCGGCGTGGCGGCGCTCGAGGACGCCGCGGCTCGGGGGCTCCGGCCAGCGCGGGGCGGGGGCGGGGGCTTCGGGGGGGGGGGGGGGGG
>Ga0081535_100642_pt1 | contig 19914 bp, 20 predicted proteins | sample HotLakmasection3_FD_71020 | JGI IMG/M metagenome (GOLD analysis project Ga0081535, IMG submission 71020) | Hypersaline microbial mat communities from Hot Lake, Washington, USA - Section #3 (SPADES assembly) (version 2) | ecosystem: Environmental > Aquatic > Non-marine Saline and Alkaline >... | reverse complement strand
TATTTGGCTTACCTTCAAAATCTTCTGTATCCTGATAAATAAATCTTTTGAAAGCTTCTTCTTGATAGGCTCTGATATCAAATCTTAGATTGTCTGAAATGCAATTTGGTATCATCACTTGAGATAAGGCCTTGCGGGCAAATGGGTTATCAAAGATGCTGTATAGAAATGACATAGATGATGTTTCTTAACGTTTAAGGGCGGTTATTGTTGACATGAGGCGAATTCTATTGTATACTATAATTATAACGATTAGGTGGTACGGTGAAAGGTTTTGTCCTTATCTGTGCCACCTTTTTTCTTTTGTAATTTATTTTTGAGACTGGTTATAGAATCGATCTTTTCTTTGGCAGTTTTTTTGATCAATACAGAATAGCTTGCCTGATTAGGAACTAATACTTTACCTAATTTATCTTTTTTGTAGAGATGCTTTATGAGACAAGCAAAATCCCCATCTCCGCTTACAATGATTGCTTGTGAATAATTGTCATATTGTATCATTGCTTCTAAGACTAATTCAGCATCTACGTTACCTTTGATAATCTTATTTCTGACTTTGAGAGCTTCTTTGAAAATAAGAATATATCCTTGTGCTTGGAGCTCAGCGTATATGTCAGCATTTTCTGGTAAATATCCTATGAATAAATATGCCCTTTCTACATTGTATTTATCACTTAGATATTGTCGAAATTTAGCATAGTCTAGTTTCCACCCTTGAACCTTAACACCCAAAAAAAGATTCTGAGCATCAATGAAAGCATAATTGCGTAGTCGATCATTAATTATTAAGCCCATAAAAGTCTCTGGTTAATTTTTTCTCTTCTTTACTGCATCCAAAATCTTTATCTTCCAAAGAAGACAGATTAACGTAAAGCTGATTTTTATCGAGTATTTCAACTAAATGCCTTTTTTGCTCTTCAAGTGCCAGTGCCTTAAACTCTTCTATATATTGATCTTGTTTTTGGATATCTACGTTGTAATTGATAAACGATCTCTTTTTCATATCCTCCCAGATACCCAAAAGCTCAACAGTATCTTTACCTGACTCAATACGATCAATAAATTCTTGATTGTATTTCTTGAGTTCAAGATAAACAAAATCACCTCCACCTTCCCATTTCACGGCTTTACTAATACCACCTTGCTCACCCTCTATTACTTTTTTGAGACGCTCCACTGCCACGGTTTCAATATAGTCCATCTGTTCTATTCCAATGTACTGCCTACCCATCTTGTGAGCAACCGCAGCTGTTGTACCTGATCCTAGGTGATAGTCAAGGACGATATCTTCAGGTAAGGTTGATATTTCAATTACTCGGCTAAGTAAGGTTTCTGGCTTTGGAAAATTGAACACTTTGTCTTTGAAAAGTTCTTTAAGGTGGATAGTACCTTTCTCAGAATTAACATCTTTATCCCACCATACTGAGCGTGCCAGCCTTTTCGTTTCTCTGTACTTTTCTACAATCATATATCTCCCACTCTCCATCATCTTCTTACCAGCAATATTTATATTCAGGTTTTCTTTGGATTTGGACTTGCCCCATCTCCAAACAGTTTGGACATCTCCAGATTTTGCTGGCCAAACTTCTACTGAACCATCAAAAGGTTCGAGTGAAATTTTTAAAAAGTCATTATCCAACTTACTATTTGGATCTAAATAGAATGGGTAGCAAAGATTGGGTCTATTTTTATCATTAAAAGCTGTATTTCTATTTCTTAATTCTCTTATTTCAAAACCTCCCTTATTATCTTCAAATTGAAATTTTTTATCTTTATCTTCAACTTTATACATTTTTACGCTTACAGGGTTAGTGCTGTAAACATGAATCAATTCATGCATATTTGCAATTCCTCCATAATCCCTACCTCTTGGGTTATTTACTACACTGATTGTTTCTACAAAGTTCTCCCTATGAAAGATTTCATCAAGAAGCACTTTCAAATAAGCTTGTTCGTTGTTGTCACAATGCACAAAGATTAGCCCATCTTCTCTTAACATTTTCCTAGCAACCTCTAACCTATTCTTCATAAAAGTAAGCCAAGTGCTATGATTAAAACTATCATTGTATTTAAAACCATCATTTCCCGTATTATAAGGAGGATCAATATAAATCATTTTAACTTTACCAGCAAATTCTTTTTTGAGGCTGTGAAGAGCAAGCAAGTTATTTCCTTTAATTATTAAATTATCCTTGATTGTGCCATCTTCGCCTCGTTTAAAACCCCCAAAGTTTTCTAAACTTTGACCCCTTAGAAGGGGTAATTCTCCGTCTTTGGTGTATCTTTTACCATTTGTTAGTACTTTGGGTTCAAATAGTTGGGTGATCTCATCTTGAGCCAAAACCTCATTGAAAAATATCTCCTCTCTTTTGTCTTCTTCCCTACTTTGCCCGCCTTCAAGCACGCAATCTTTAAATGGCCATACCAAGGACACCTCGTTTCTTTGATGAATATATTTGTTACCGATACTAAGGCCAATTTTATTTTTGTACTCAGTGTAGCTATCATTGAGATAGTTCTTTTGCTCCAAAAATTGTGTAAACAAGGGCTGATTAAACACCAAAGCACCTTTTATCTCCGTAAAAAATGTTTGCTTTAGCTCGGGATTATCAAGTAATAAACCAATTAATTCAGGATCATTGTTTTGGGATTTGTTGAGAACAACCCATTTTTTGAGTTGACCGTCGTCGCTTACAAAGTTTGGTTCTTTTCTTAGTTGATCTTCTAAAGTCTGGTATAGTTGCATATGTCTATTTGCTTGCTAAATGATGAGTGATATAGATTAATTAAAAGTTCTTTATTTATGCTTGACTGTCAAAGTTATATTTATAATTATTAAATCTTCACCACAAATTCCCCATCCAGCGCCTTCTCTTGAAACTCGTTCCGTTTCCTAAAAGTTATCTGGGAATATACCATAGTAGAATCAATCCTTCTGTGCCTAAGATGAATCTGTACATGCTCCACGGGTACTCCGCTACCCGCTATCGCTAACACTATTTGACATATCTTTGTTATCTTACTATCAATAATAGTATTATTTCTGTTATTATGTATGAAAGATTAATCAAAAAGCACATCGAGAGTTGGATGTTCAAAGGTAAAACTCTCATCATTTATGGGGCTCGTCAGGTTGGAAAGACTACACTTGCAGAAGAAATCATTGCTCCTTATGGCACTCAGGCTCGATACATTGATTGTGATCTCGCTTCGAATGCTCAGGCTTTGAGTGTGCAAGAACCTAATCTATTAAAAGAATTTATTGGTAACTACAAGGTGGTGGTAATCGATGAAGCTCAGCGAGTTAAAAATATTGGAGTCAATCTCAAGATTCTTCATAAGTACTTTCCTGAAACTCAGATAATAGCAACGGGCTCATCATCGTTTGATCTAGCAAATGAAGTAAATGAGCCGATGACAGGGAGAGCCGTTGAATTTTTACTTCAACCGCTGTCAGTTGAAGAAATAAGTAAGCAATACGACCCTCTCGCTATGCAAAGTAGGGTTGAGAGTATCATGAGATTTGGCACATACCCTGCGGTTTTTGATAAACCAGAAGAGGTTGCAAGCAGTGAACTAATCACTATATCCCAGAACTATTTATATAAAGACATCCTCAGTTTTGAGAAGATCAAAAAATCTGCGATAGTCTTCAAGCTTTTACAGCTTCTTGCGTTGCAAGTAGGTCAGGAAGTATCGCTAAATGAAATTGGTCAAAAGTTACAAATTAGCCACCTAACCGTTGAAAAATATCTCGATATATTAGAAAAAACGTTCGTGGTATTTACGTTAAGAGCATTCAAAAGAAATCTCAGAGATGAGATTGGAAAACCTTTCAAAGTGTACTTCTGGGATTTGGGAATCAGGAACAGTCTGATCAACAACTTTAATCAAATGGATCTGAGAAATGATGTTGGTGCATTGTGGGAAAACTTTTGTATTAGCGAAAAGCTAAAGAGTAATGGAAATAATAGACAGCTAGTGAATAGTTATTTTTGGAGAACAAATGATCAAAAGGAAATTGACTTAGTGCAAGAGTCAGGTGGCAATCTTTCTACATATGAGTTCAAATGGAATGAGAAAAAGACCGCTAAACTACCCACCAAGTTTGCTGAGGCTTATCCAAACACTACTTTTAAAGTAGTAAATAGGGATAACTTCTTAAGCGAACTCTTTTGAAGGAGTGTAGTAGTTTTGTAGAGCTAAAGTAGATCTAAATCTTCACTACAAACTCCCCATCCAGTGCCTTCTCTTGAAATTCGTTCCGTTTCTTAGAGGTAATCTGGAAATACACCATGGTTGGGCCGATTCCTCTGTTTGGTATAATACTGCAGATTAATTAACGTCTTTCGATCTATCCTGTTAATAGAGGCACTGCGATTGATGTATTATCCTACGAAAGTCGAGGGGTTTAATTACAAGTCCTGCTCTAAACCACCTCTTTCTCCCTCCACAAGGTTTGTATTGGCATAAAGTATAACGATTCATCTACTTTAAGGATATGAGATCCAGTGTACAAAACGATACCCCTGTGAAATTTTGAACCTAGTTCACTACGCAGTTTTTTGATTTTGGCGACATCTTTTGTATCAATACTCGTCGTCGCTTTGACTTCTATTGCCACAATTCTTCCCTGACTGTCTTCTAAAATAAAATCTATTTCTTCACCGTCACTTGTTCTCATAAAATGAATAGAGGTAAATACCTTGCTCCACCCTCTTTGTTTTTGGAGTTCTTGAAATACGAAATTCTCCAGCAAATTGCCAAATAAATTACGATCTGTTTGCAGGGTTTGGTTACTAATTCCTAAGAGAAAAGCAATTAATCCGGTATCGCTTAGATACGACTTAGGAGATTTGATCAGACGCTTGGAGTAGTTGGTGTACCACGCTGGAAGAAGCTCCGTAATATAGAGGAGTTCTAGAATATTCACATATCGTGATAATGTCTTAGTGTTTAAATCAGAAATACTTCGAGCAATGTCATTATAGTTAACTAAATTACCCGTTCTTGCAGCTAGCATTTTGAGGAGAATTGGCATAAGACCAGCTTGCTCAATATTAGCGATGTCCTTTATATCTCGCAGAAGCAGAGAATTTAGATAGCTTTGGAACCAGGTATATGTGCTTCGCTCATCTCGATTATCTAGTATAAGTTCGGGGTATCCGCCTTTGATTACTCTTTCGATTACATTATCGCACTCAGTTACGGTATAGTTTTGGGAATTGTTACTAAAAAGCCAATCTATAAAATCTTCTTTTGTTCCTTCGATCTCACCTTGAGACAACGTTCTGAGAGTATGAACTTCCATTCGACCAGCCAGCGAATCAGAGAGTTTAGGAAGTAACAACACGTTGGCTGAGCCTGTTAATAAAAATCTGCCTTTCTGCCTATCTTTATCAACAACGTACTTGATTGAAGTAAATATTTCTGGCGCTCTTTGTATTTCATCGATAACTGTACCCACAGGTAAGCTTTCTAAGTAGCCGACAGGCGAAGTAAGTAGAGTGCTTAGAACAAGCGGGTCATCCAATGTTATATACGATTTTAACTTGCCTGAATTAACAAGCTCTTGAGCAATAGTTGATTTACCCGTTTGCCGGGCACCGTTTAATAGTACTACAGGTGAATACTCTAAACCCTTTGTTATATTCTCGAGTAAATTTCGATTGAATGATAATGTAGACATGTGATGTCTGTAATTGAGACACTTGTTGTCTAGAATGTCAAGAATTTTGTCAAATGTAAAGTTAAGTAGTTAGCAAAGAGGAGATTGGGGGGCGCGCACAAAGACGACAAAATTACTCATAATTCTTCTTGTACTGAGCATTAGAAGTCAAAGTAATAAATAGAGCTATCCAATCTTCACAACAAACTCCCCATCAAGTGCCTTCTCCTGAAACTCATTACGTTTCTTAGATGTTATCTGGAAATACACCATTGTCGAGTCAATCCTTCTATGTCTTAAATGAATCTGTACATGCTCTACAGGTACTCCACTATCGGCCATGTGAACAGCTATTGAGTGCCTGAGACAGTGAGGATGCTGTTTGTCTTCAGCTAATTTTGCTTTCTTAGCATACTGCTTATACAGCCTAAATATATGGGACGTATCAAGATGGCCACTTTCAGTCTTTGACTTTCTACTGACAAAGAGTGCTTCTGATTTGGTACTAAGTGAGTTACGTTCTTTGAAGTAAGTAGTGAGGAGCTTTTTAGCTTCTTTAGATAATACATATTCTCCACTAATACCGTTCTTAGCAGCTCTAATATATATCCTTCCATCATCAAGGCGAATATCTGATACCTTGAGTCCTGAAGCTTCACTACAGCGAAGTCCATAATAGTACATAAGACCAAACATAGTCTTATCACGTACACTTGAAATCTTACTAAGAAACTTCGTTAATTCTTGAGGAGTGAGATATTTAATTGTGTTCATATCTATTCTTCGATATTTTCAAATCTCCCATCCTGATATGGAGGATAGCAAATCTCATAGAACATCAGATCAGAACCATCTGATGCTTGCCATTGCATAGTCTGATTAATATTTACAGTAATTTCCATATTTTCGGACTCTTCGCTAAATGCATAGACCTCCTCATCCGTCTGACCTTTGTTAATTATCAATGACCCTTCACCTTGCTCAAATATTTCAAAAGTCTTTTCACCCTTTAATACTTTCTGATTTGGAGTTGATTTTCCTTTTTCAACAAATACAACTCCTAAATCGAACGCATCTGTTTCTTGGATTGAATAAACGTCACACGTCACCCCCTCTTTGACTTGTGAAGATTCAATAAAATTAAGAGTGTATTCTTGATTTTGAAATTTGAGTTTAGTTATTTTTGACTTTTGACTCATATATAATATAATGGCTATTTACTCTTAAGCTTTTTAACAGACGAATTGCCACTCAGCAGTTTCATCTGATCTAGCGCTTGCTTGTTAAGTAGTAGCAGTCTTTCTCCTTGACCCATCTTCTGATCAATCAGGTGAGCATTCAAAGTCTCAAGATTAGCAAGACAAATAAGCTGTTCGACAGTTGAATAATCACGCACATTACCTTCTTTATCGGGGTTTAGATCTTTCCACTCTTTAGCAGTCATTCCATATAGGGCTTTGTTAAGCACGTCCGCCTCACTAGCATAGGTGATCGTTGCTTGTTTGGTACTAATAGTATCAGGAATAAGGTTTCTTTGGACTGAATCAGTGTGAATTCTGTAATTAATCTTTGTAAGTTGTCTTTTAGCGTCCCACCCAGTTGCTAGTCTTTTGTTTTCATCTTCTTTTAGTCGTTGGAATTCTTTGATAAGATAGAGCTTGAATTCAGCAGAAATCCAAGAAGCGAATTCAAAGGCGATGTCTTTATGAGCGTAGGTTCCGCCTCCGTATCGTCCTGATTTGGAAATAACACCAATTGCTCCTGTGTTTTTGATCCATTTATCAGGTGACATGGTGAAGCTATTTGAACCAGCTTCATTTTTAAACGTGTCGAATTCGGTACGGTTAAAATTTACATTGTGCATTTGTTCCCAAAGGCCTAGAAACTCCATCGTAAATCTAGTAGACATCCATTTGATAACCACAAAGCGAGGATCAACAGGATTCTTAGATCTTGCTATATCAGTGAGTGAAATATAGTCATCCTCATTTTTAGAAAATACTTCTACTTGAATATTGTTTACGTTGATTTTTTTGGACTGAGGCATAAGTTTAGAATAAGCGTTTTTGGTAATTTGTGAACATGTGAGTGTTAGAGCTATACCTCCTCAACCCGCACCACACCCTCAAGCTTATCGAAGTCCTCATCATATGAATACACACCATCAATCTCAGAGTGAAGTGATTTAACTGCTAGAATACAATCCGTAAAATCAATACTTCGAGTAATGTATATATCAAGCGCCTGGAAATACAGCTTCTTATGATCTACCTTAATATTCTCAAGTACCAAAATTGAAATAAGCAACCTTTTAATCTCGTCCCTCTCAAGATTATACAATCTTTTAGAGCTAAGAATATGAATGATTTCAACTAGGACTGCTTCAGTGACGAAAAGCTCAATCTCTTTTGCTTTCACCCTTTTCATTGTTCGCAAAACACTCTGAGCCTTGTCTTGGTCATCTCCAGTGAAAAATCTAATAAATATATTGGTATCTGCAAGGTATGTTTTCATACGATCATTGATTTGATTTTAAGTATTTCTCTGCAACTTCATCTTCGATCACCTCACTAACTTCTTTATCACTCATGTTTTTCATATGAGGCGGGATAGCGACAGACCCATACGCTTCCTCAAAATCCATTTCAACTGGCTTGATGACTACTTGGCCATCTATGATTTCAAAGACGATATAATCTGAACCTAAAATATTACGGACTTCAAGCGGTACGGTGACCTGACCTTTGCTGGTAAGTTTACGAGTAATTGTGTGAGACGACATAAGAATTAGTTATATAGTAAGTTTAAGTAAATATATACATATTGTCAATTATTTATTACTTGAAAACATTATATTACTTTTTAAAACATACTTACTAGATAGAGCATAAATGAGTCTATACAATAAAATAACTATTTCCTTGCATTCAGTAATGACAGTTTTTTACTTTACTCGTCAAGCGAAGGAGGTATATGTGAATTCCATTTTTTGCGAATGCAATGAAATTAGGAGAATTTGGGGTGATTTTGCTCTAAATTGAATCGTGCAAATTGACAACGGAGATATCCAGATCTTTAATCTGAATATCTAATTTTAACTATGCCCACTTTAAAACCGAACCCGACTTTGCAAGACTTCCAATCATACGTTTCAGAGCTCGAACAAGAGAGAGGCTTTACGGATAATTCAGTTTTGCAGAACTCTCTTATGCTTGGTGAAGAAATCGGTGAGCTCTTCAAAGCAATTAGAAAAGCAGAAAAGATGAGAACTGACGATTCTTCAAAGATTCATAACGTCGAGGAAGAGATGGCCGATGTATTGATATACATATGTTCGATCGCAAATCGTTACAAAATAGATCTTGAAAAAGCGTTTCGAGACAAAGAGGAGGTTAATAAGCAACGAGTGTGGAGCTCGTAATCTCTTGAGATTATAATTGTGCCACGGGTTGTGGCACAATTACATACTTGAAGAATCTCATTAATCATTCCCAGAATCTCTAATTTAGAGTTCTCCAACAATGTATATTTGATCGAATACACCCCCTTCTCTTATAACAAGCCATTTTTATACCCTCTATAACTTGAATAGATCTCTTGATTTGGTTGATACATAAAGAACTATCGATAGACATTGGGTATCAACGCTAGTATCAATCTGCGTCATATCTAAAGTAATATTTGGAATACTGTTGACAATACTGATCAAAATATATATTATTTGGTCAGCCAGTTGACCACTAAGATATGAAAATAGTCAGATCAATTCAAAATCAAATAGAAAACGCACTCTTCAAAGAAAAGGTTATTATTCTCTATGGAGCAAGAAGAACGGGTAAAACAACACTTGTAAAAAGCGTATTGGAAAAATTTGGTAGTGATGGAAAATACATTAACTGTGAGAGCTTAGTGAATAAACAAGCTCTTGAAACAACGCATATCGAAAATTTAAAAACATTTTTAGGTGACTATAAACTTATTGTTCTTGATGAAGCTCAAACAGTCGATCGTATAGGGCATGTACTTAAATTACTTATTGATACCTATCCCGATATGCAAATTATTGCTACGGGCTCTTCCTCATTTGACCTTGCAAATCAAATAGGAGAGCCCTTAGTAGGTAGAAGCAGAACATTTGTGCTCTATCCACTCTCTCTAACAGAAATAAAGAATCATCGAGATATGCTCTATGTGGAATCAAACATTGATAGGCTTCTAAGGTTTGGCTCAATGCCATCAGTTTTTGGTGAAAGTGAAGATGAATCCATTGATGAGTTGGATCAAATTACCACAAATTACCTCTATAAAGATATATTAGCCTTTGAAGGAATGAAAAGCCCCTCGTTTTTGATTAGCATATTGCAAGCACTTGCGCTTCAGTTAGGTAATGAAGTGAGTCTTCGCGAAATCGGCCAGCTTGTAAGCGCAAGCCATAATACCGTAGCACGCTATATTGATTTACTGGAAAAAACACACGTCATCTTTTCACTCAACTCTTTATCACGAAACCCTAGAAATGAAATCAAAAGGGGCAAGAAAATCTACTTTTATGATATTGGCGTCAGAAATACACTTATTCAAAATCATAACCCACTTGGTGTCCGGACGGATACAGGGGCATTGTGGGAAAACTTTTGTATCTTAGAGATGATGAAGTCAGCACAAATAACAAGAAGAAAGTATAATCATTATTTCTGGAGAAGTAACAGCCAGCAGGAGGTAGACTATATCCAAGAATATGGTGGTAACCTCCACGCGTATGAATTCAAATTAAACCCCAAAAAGAAACCAATAGTACCGAGTCAATTCAAAGAGTTATATCCAGAGCATGACTTTGCTACGGTTAATCGTGAGAACTACTGGAAATATCTAATCGTAGATACGTAGAAACTAACAATAAGCTCTGGACATGTAATAGCAAATACAGTTGTTATTTATAGTATTATAGTCAGCGCTTCGTTGTTTTTATGTCTTTAGATTACATTTCGACAATCCACTCAGCAATTGATGTACCAATCCCATTAGTTACTGAAACTAAATTGAGTCCCGATATATATGATTCTTTCCATAAGAAATGGAGTAATCTTGATTTTAAGAAAATTATCTATTATTCTGATGGTCGAAAAGTCGTAGGATTCATAGTCAAACCACTTCAGGGAACAAAACTACCGTGCATTATATATAATAGAGGAGGGTCTAAAGAGTTTAGTAAAATTGATAAACGTATATTGTTTTATCTTATCGCTGAACTTGCAAGCTGGGGGTATATAGTTATTGCCTCACAGTATTCTGGTAATGATGGCTCTGAGGGTAAAGACGAAATGGGCGGTCAAGACTTAGATGACGTCATTAACTTAAAAACGATTTTGGATGAAATGAAAGAGGCGGACAGTTCCAAAATTGGTATGTTTGGTGCGAGTCGAGGGGGTGGTATGACGTATATGGCACTTGCAAAAGTATCTTGGATCAAAGCTGCTGTGATCAGAGCTGGAAGCTCAAATGAAATCAGAGGATATGAGCAACGCCCTGATCTCAAAGCATTCCGTGCTGATATGTATGATGTAAATAGTCAGGTCGAAAATGAAAAACGATCTGCTCTTTTTTGGCCTGAGAAGATTAATAAAACAACGCCAATCTTACTCTTACATGGCACTGGGGATGATAGTGTAAGCCCCTTAGACTCAATGGAAATGGCAATTAAGTTATATGAACATAAGGTGCCTAGTAGGTTAATTATATTCGAGGGAGATAATCACAGACTGAGTAATAATAGTAAGCTTGCGATGGATCAGACAAAGCTATGGTTTGATAGGTTTGTTATCAACGAGGAAAGATTGCCTGTTGTCGTATAACAAAGACCCATTATCACTTCCAACAACATGTCATATTCATGTAGACGACTTACACAGTGTTACACCATAAATTCAACTCCAAGCTTGTTCCTAATCAAGTAATCACTCAAGTTGATAAGCTTGCCCTTGTCGTCTTCGAACTCTATTTCAGCAAGGTATCTACCATACTTTTCCTTCTTATCTTTAATAGTCTTAATAGTTACTTCTTTATCTAATATTAAGGATCTGACTATATCTCTTACTTTAAGCCCTTCTTCTCGCTCTTCTCCTCGTATTTCAGGGGTATTGACTCTAGCTAGGCGGATTACTTGTTTATCATAGCCTATGTAAAATCCTAGATCAATATTGACTGTAAACGTATCTCCATCATAGACTTTGATTACTTGTATGCTAAGTAGTTGCGGATTATATGTCTAGATTAATTGAAGTGGGTCAATTCATCCTGATCTAGGATTCTAGTAATTGCTTTCTAACCTTTGTTTGAAATGATTTGTGGGATACGGTCTCTGACAAGTTTATTTTTGACGGCATAGTGCGGTTAGTGATTGTTATATTCCTATTCCTTCATATCTTCTGATTCCACGAGAATAAAATACAAAAGCTATTAAGTAAAGCGTAATTATTGAAATAATACTTCCTAGTATAATTCGAGAATAGTCATTAGTGTTTATCTCATTAGTAAAAACAGTAAGCGGAATAAAGAACAAAAAAGAAAATGGTTGAAAGATAAGAAAACCTAGTTGAGGCAAGGCGTTTAAAGGGATTAATCTGCCAGTAAGGAATGATTTAAACTGTTCAACCATGCTAATAACTCCCCGAGCGTTGGTAATATAAAAAGCGGATGATCCAATAATTATATTGATCAAATAAGATATGATGATACCTGAAACAAATAAAAATCCAAACATCAACCACGCTCCAAGTGTATCAGGCAGGATAAGAAATCTGAACCCGAAGATCATAACCAAAAGCAAAAAACTGGTATTGATAAGATACACGAACAAATCTCGCCCTATTGTTGAAACAAAGTATTGCATCCAAACGTTGCGGTGGAGTAAAAGTCTTGAGGTTAACTTGCCTGTCATTATATCTTCTGCGAGGTAGTACCGGACGTTACTGACAATGTCCATGGAACGAATAAATAATTCACCTACCACATAATATGTGAAAATGAAGTTAAAGCTGTATGCTACAGACCCTTCCCGAATATTAATGTACCATAAGAGGATGATTGAAGTTATTTGAACCAAACTACCCACGAAATATGCAAAATTCGAGGTTTTGTAGGCTGTCGAGGATGAGTAATTGAGCCTATATAGAGACAACCATTTATTGTTACTTTTCATCGTCAAAAACTTTAATTAGTGTATTTGCCAGCTTAATTCTAACGGCGTCAGGAGTGAATTGCTGAGCTTTGAGAAGATTGGAGGCGATAGTGGCTCTATAGGATCCAGGGTTATGAATATATTGCAACGCACGTCCGATAGTCGCACGACTCACCCCTTGTCCAAAGGGATCTTCCTCGGTTATAAATCTGAAGCCGCAGTAGCCTTTATCAAAAACCTGATCACCCTCAGTGTTCACATACCTTGAGGTAACGCACATTCTTTCAAGTAGAGCTGATTCAGCTGGTATCCGCCCCCACCCTTCGTATTGACTCATGAAAGTTGTAATTGTCGCCATGGACATATACACAGACATTTGATCTTGAGGAATGGAATCAAGAAGTCTCAAGTTTTCAAAATTGTTTTGTTCTGAAAACGCTTGCAATTCAGCTATAACGGGTTGATCTTCAGGTCTTTTGGATGTTGCGGCGATTATGTAATGAACTTTTCTATCAGGGAGAAAATCTTGCAATTGAACCGCAAGATGAAGACCTCGGTCAGTTCGTTTTCTCTGATCCGTTCTTGTCGGCTGAAGTATAACGATATCGTTGTCATCAATATTTAATGTATTTCTTAGCTTTATTACCTCTGATGGTTCGGGTTTTCTGATATCAATATATTCAGGAACAACAATAGCCCTGAGATTCGGATTAGTAGATTTCATCTGATTGCTTATTACTCGTGTGGTAGGCAGTCCAAATGAATTCTCACTTAAAGTTGCAAAAGCCGCTTTCTCTCTAATTGGGTCGTAGCTTCTCATTCCAAGCGGGACTTCCAATTCAAGCGACGATAGAGCCTGGGAAAAAAGTGGTGCATCACCGGAAAATGGTTGAGAAAAAATAACCATATCAGTGCCTGCTGTTGAGTCTAAGATTGCTTGTTTAATTATTTCAATGTGGTTCGTTCGGTCTGAAAACCTGAACCTTCTATCCAGCTCAGGAACTTGTCTAATTTCTAAGTTAGAAAGCGTTTGAGCTTGCGCCTGAGCCTCAGGAGACATGAAACCAGTTACAAGAGTAACCCTACTTCCCATATCAAGCATCATCTTAATATTTCCTAAATCTGAAAAGGTTGACCCACCTAGTCCAATTCCCGTTCTGATGACTACTATGTTTTTGCCCTCAAGCTTTTCAAACCTCTTATTTTTAATTCTATCCGGTATCTCCATAATAACTAGTGATTGAGCTTAGTAAGATATTTTTTTAATTTAGCATGATGTATGGTATCATTGCCCTGTAAATCACCATCATATACAACTCTTCCGTCATCCAAAAAGATAATCCGAGAACAGGTACTCTTTATATCTTCAAAGTAATGAGAAGTGATGATAATTGTAATGTTTAATGTTTCATTAAGCTCATTAAGAAGCTTGTGCATTTCATCTTGGGCTTCAAAATCTAAGCCTATTGTAGGTTCATCCAAGAAAAGAATTTGAGGCTGGTGAATAATCCCGGCGATTATTTCCGATTTGATTCGCTCACCAAGACTAAGCAATCTGGCAGGTTTATGCAGAATGTGAACGATATTGAGCCTTTGTGAAAGTTCAGTGATTCTATCATCAATTTTGACTCGATCAGCACTTTTAAATAAGGCAGATACCCTAATTGAATCAAAAACGGAAACATGAGGATCAAGCAGTTGAATCTGACCGGACACGAAACCCACAGATTTGATAAATTCATTATATCTCTGTGCAGGCTCATATCCATTTACCTTTAGCTCACCACTATCTGGGACAATAAGCCCTAATGCAGCTTTGATCAAAGTAGTCTTACCGGCTCCGTTCGGGCCGGCTACACCAACGATTTCTCCTTTGTTGATGCTAAAGGAAACATCGCTCAAAGCAGTACTGCCTCTGTAGCTTTTGGATATATTGTTGAACATCAATATGCTCATATAAAAGCACTCTCATATATACCATTTTTTAGCAAGAGATAGGTAAATTAAGAATAAAAATGTAGATTAATCAGCCACCCTTGTGATAGCGAAAGTTTTCCATTTGCAATGCGAACTGGATATTTGTTTCCCACCCCTAGCTCCACAGAGGTGGTTTTTTGTATCCGCCATTACTAATGGCGAAATTACACATTATCATTTAAATCATCTTTATCCGCCAAAGGCTTGTGTTCACCTTCTTTCATTTCTCGGTCTGTTTTGGCATTCGAAGGGCTTCCACCAACGGCGACACTCATGTATCCAGGGCCAAGTATTTCACCGAGTCCCTGAGAGATATCGCTTAGCATTTGTCTAACCTCCTCTCCCTGCTCTGTTTGATCATGAACGATGGAGTCAGAGAGATGCATTTTGAACTTAGGATTTTTGTCTTCAGACTGACTAGTGGACATAGTATACTAGTGGATTTAGAGTATTGAATTGTCAAAGCATTGTTTACTTAATCTCCAAAAGTCTGTTTTGTATCTCTAGAAGTAAAAATTGTATTAAGTTATTCTTTACCCAAATCTTCTGTTTCTCATCGAGTACTTCACCAAGGCCATCTAGAATATGACCGGCTGAGGTATGCTTCGGGATAAACTCAAGAAGGAATTCTAGATACTCCTTGGTACTTTTACCTGTTCGTATCTTGATAATTTCTTCCTTAATTTCAAACCCGCGTGTTAGCATAAAGTAAGTATCGTACAAGTCTCTATTCTGTAGCCTTTTCCTGTCCGTAATTGCACATAGTTTGTGTGCAAACATACAGTCTTTGGTCATAACTTTGACGGGAATACCCAGTAGATCCTTTATTTCATATGTATCGGGATAATCTCGCTTACTTACTTCGATTTTGACTTTCATCTGACTTTTCTGATAGCTCAGTAGCCAAAACCATGTATGATATTTTTCGTAGTGATCCTGTATCTCATAATCCTTTATCACTTCATTCATGGCTTCCAGATCAATTTTTTCACCCAGGCAATTGAAATCCAAATCCGTGGAAAAACGATCCAAGCCATAGAACATATATAATGCTGTGCCACCTTTGAAAGCCAGCTCAGTTTGAAGCCTGCGATCCGTATATATCAAGGCTAGGAGGCGACGCAAATGAGTTTCGTGGATGTGACGATTAAGCATAAAATTAATTTGGAAAATATTTGTGCAGACTCTTGACGAGTGTCTTATTGCTATATATTTCAGCTATTTCAAACAATGTCTCTACATTGATTTTGTTTAGATTATCAAAGCCTAGACCTGGACTTAAGTAAAGACTGTCACACATAGCCCTTTCTGGTGAAGCTAGATTATATCCTTTCTCAGCCATAATTCCAATAGGGTTGAAAAGTATCTCTGGTTTGATCTGGTGATATATTACCGTAGAGCCTTGCACCTTGATTATCCTTTTGCGATGAGATATACAGTGAATATCTGAATAGAACTGAAAGTTTATGCCATGAATACTCAGGGCGGTATGGTAACTAATATAGCTTGGGCTAACTAGATGCTGGGCTACTTCAAGGATATCTGGTTTCTCAATAACCGAGTAAAGCCCATTTTTGATTCTAAATATACGGTTATTATCCGCATAGTATCCTGCCAACTCTTTTACTTTCACGAAGTCGTTTTCAGACCAAATATGAGCTAAGTCTTCAATACTGAAAACCTTCTGATTGCTTTCCAGCAACTGTTCTATTTTAGATCTTTGTATCATAGACTACAGATAAGCGTATATATACTCCGCAATTATGTAGCTTAATATTGATTATGTCAAATCATCTACGAATAGTCGTAACGCCCTAAGTCTAAGCAGTTATGGGCAATATATCTAGATTAAGTGAGAGATTAGTGGGAACCAAACTCATTCGTAATTCACACTCTATCGTGTCTTTATCTTCTCGAATATAGTATAATTCTGCCTAAGAACAATTTCTCGCGTCACTGTCGCGAAATTTACATCTAGATGATATTCAGGGTAATGAGTTATCACTCTAAATTAGCTTATATTGACTCAATTTATCACAGGTTTGCGAGATGTTATCAAGGAAGTCTACTTTAGTGTACTCATCAAAAGCCATATGCTCTGTTCCAGAATAAAATTCTAGCCTGTTATCTTTTAGAACTTTGATAAAGTCAGCGGTGCGGATTTGAGCTTTTCCTTTCTCAGATATGTATTTGAGAACAAGACCTTGATTGAATAGTTCATACAATAAGCCATCTTGTTTTTTGAGCTTTGGATACCTAAAAACATTATTCGCTCTTTTATCTGATTGGAAGCTGAAATATACTTTCATCTTTTGGATTCCAGATTGCTCGAAGTCATTTTTGGCATACATGCCATATCTAATTATTTTATTAAATAGCTTGGGAATACTCATAGTGCCTGTATCAGCCTCAACGCAAATTAGATTTTCTTGATCTTGATGCAAAGGATGCAAAACCATATCAGGTCTTAGATCAATATCCAGCCCTGCATACTTAAAACTAAATCTGCATTCATTGGGTTCGTAATCTGTGAAAACTGAGTCAATATTATACTCCCCTGATGATTTGAAATGATGGTCAATCCAAGCAAGAAGGAAATAGAAAATCATGCGATGGTGGTTTCTGTGAATAGTGTCGACTCTGGTTAAAGTATTACTACCCCTGAAACTATAATTAAGTGGAATCAAAGATTTTACTCTTTCATATCCTTTGCGAGTTAGGGTAATATATTTAGTATCATCTCTTGCAATTGTAACCTCACAATACCCTTGCTTGCGAGCCATGTTAACACGGTTCATAAAGCTAGTATAATCAAAGTTATAATACTTAGGTAAGGTGCTTATCCACGTATATGGAAGGACTTTAAAAACCCCTACAATTGATAGAATTTCGTTTCTATTTAGGTTCATAATAGTGTTATATAAATGTTATATACACTAAAGTTATTTGTCAAAAGAATTGCACACACACTTCGTCGTACTTTCAGTCTTAACACGGGACAATACCCCGCTAACCGAAACCCCGACGAAGTGTGTGTGGAGGTGCAAGCGAAGCTTGTTTAATATTATGATTGAGATGAAGTCTCAATTTTCTTTTTTCGACACCTTCAGACACACCCAACCGAGCATCAATTAAATAAAAATTATAACCTTTGCCCCTACCCAATTGGTGCTCAAATATTAACTCATTTACAACTGAATCTAACTCACTATTAGCAGTTGATTTTAATGACTTCGTATAATTTTTAGGGTGTGGTTTTAGAGATATTTGACCCTCTATAACTTCACAATTTTCACCTCCTTTAGAAATAGTCTCACCCTCCATTAGCTTTAAAATGTCTTGGTAAAGACCAATCATTTTTATAAATGCAAGCGACGAAGGATTTGATAAATAATCTAGTGGTTGCATGTTTTCCTCCCTACTCTTTTGCATTAAGAAAGTATTAAAAAAGCTTTGATTTTGAACCACTTCTAAATACTCAACAAATATATTGTGACCCTTGTTTTTCGATACCCAAAGTTTAACCTCATCTTCTTTGGCACGAGCAAGGCGAGCGGCTCTTTCCTGCTCAGCCTCTTCCATAATTAACCTCTGTTTAGCTATCTGTTCTTCCTGTTCTTTTAAAATAATCTCCTGTTGCTCCTGCCTAATACGATATAGTTCTGTTAGATCGTATCGACCGTTTAGAGCTGCTTTAAAGAATTTGGTTACATCTTGTACTTTTCCAGCTTGATGCTTCAAATTTGTGTACTCAATAAGATCTAGGACGTACTTAAGATCAGAATTGTATCTTATCCAAATACCGTTGATCTCATAATTACTTAATTTAAAAGGTTTAAGAGCACTAAATAACTTTTGATATTGTTCTTTATCACCATTAAATACAGTAAAAGCTTGCTTCCCCTTTTCTTCTCTTAATTTATTAATCAAAGAAACAACCCTTTTTTCCACTTGCTGGTCTATAGAGCTTTGCAAGGCTTCCTTTTCACATTTGAGTTGATCAATTAATTTGGATTGATTTTCAATGATTTGTTGTTTTATTTCTAAAGCCTCTTTGATTTGTTGGCTATATCCTTTCAGTATTTCTGATTTGCAAGGGCTTTGTTCGTTGGCTATAAAAGTTATCAATGAACCGATGCATCTATTATTGTGATCCTTAATGGGAGAAACCTTAAACAGCGTATGACTGTTTTTAAAGAATGTCCTTATTTGTGACCTTGTTACCCCAAATCTTCTTTCAAGATAGGCTTGAGTGGTTACACACTGCCCTGTTTTTAAAGGTACCTTGAATGAACCTTTATTGAAATAATAAATAGAATCACCCCAGTTTGCACGGGACTTTAGAAATTCGATTATTTTATGTTCATTGGATGGGATCATCTATCAATAATGTTGATAGTGCCCTACTCGACTAAATTTGGGTAAGAAGAATCACCTCCGAAGAGGTGACGCCCACACAAATTGTTTGGTTGATTAATTTATACAAAAAAATACCAAACCTGTCAAGCAAGTCACTGTTTTCGGTTTAATTGAATGACTAGCCCTATTGTAACCAAACAATGTGTGTGGGCCAGGATTCAATTACTTAAATATTAAAATCTATTTAGTTTGTTTGTCAAGAATAATTTGTATTTAATCATTACAATCCTTATATGACGCCGTCACTACCGCCGTCACTAGCGACGGCGCGACTGACGGTATAACTCAGACTTGTGCCGTCACTATAGACGGCACTTACCGCCGTCACTACCGCCGTCACAAGCTGATATTCTTTAATCTACGGTATTGACTTGTGCCGTCACTACCGCCGTCGCTAGCGACGGCATATATAGCCGTCACTACCGCCGTCACACAATTTGTGTTGTTTTCTAATGGTGGATTTATAAATAATTTTGTGAACAAGTACTTATACTACTATTAACTAAAAGTGAATTTAATTTGAAAGGTCAGCCCCCTACCCTTATTTTTGATGCTACTCTCCACAACCTAACGCAACACACTTACTATACACTTCTAAAGGTGTTTTGTAGTCAAGAACTTTCCTAGGTCTTGTGTTTAATTCATACTGTACTCTTTTAATATCTTCAACTGA
>Ga0081535_100640_pt1 | contig 19953 bp, 21 predicted proteins | sample HotLakmasection3_FD_71020 | JGI IMG/M metagenome (GOLD analysis project Ga0081535, IMG submission 71020) | Hypersaline microbial mat communities from Hot Lake, Washington, USA - Section #3 (SPADES assembly) (version 2) | ecosystem: Environmental > Aquatic > Non-marine Saline and Alkaline >... | reverse complement strand
AAGGAGAGGAACCAGAGTCTTGTCAAACCTCTCCTTGAGAAGGAGAGGTGCCGCAGGCGGTGAGGTTTCCCACATGCCAAAACTCCACTTCTGAATCTGGATGAGGTTTAAGCAGTAGCTCTCAGAAGGGGGGGACGACGGTTTCGCTGTGGCAATGGGGACACTGCATGGGCATACCGGTGGCTACATATCCATCCTTAGCCATCCCACTGGAATGGGCCAGTGCCGACTAATCCTAAGACCTCGTTAAAACTATGGGCTGTTTCCGCCGTTGGGCGGTGGCTATCCATTGCCGGGCGTTAGTGTTACCTTGACGGTCATACCGTTGTTTGTAGGGGCGGAGTATGAAAACACGAGCCGCGATCGCTTGGGCAGCAGGCAAACCCTTAGAAATCGAAGAGGTTGATCTGGCGGGTCCCCAGGCTGGTGAGGTCTTGGTGCGCATCGTCGCCACTGGGGTCTGCCACACTGACGCTTACACCCTATCCGGCAAAGACCCCGAAGGTATTTTTCCTACCATTTTGGGCCACGAAGGTGGCGGCATCGTGGCAGCCTTGGGCACGGGGGTCACCAGCGTCGCTCCTGGCGACCACGTCATTCCGCTGTACGTGCCGGAATGCGGCGAGTGCAAATTTTGTCAGTCAGGCAAAACAAATTTGTGTCAGGCCATTCGCGTTACCCAGGGGCAAGGCTTAATGCCCGACGGCACAACCCGGTTTAGCAAAGACGGGCAACCGCTGTACCACTACATGGGCACCAGCACTTTCAGCGAATACACCGTCGTGCCGGAAATTGCCCTGGCGAAGGTGAATCCAGCCGCCCCGCTGGAAAAAGTGTGTCTGCTCGGCTGCGGCATCACCACGGGCATTGGCGCAGTGCTAAACACCGCCAAGGTGGAACCTGGCTCAACGGTCGTAGTGTTTGGCCTCGGTGGGGTCGGCCTCAGCGTGGTGCAGGGGGCGGTCATGGCGCAGGCGGAGCGCATCATCGCCGTCGATATCAATCCCGACAAGTTTGAACTGGCGCAGCAACTCGGTGCAACCGACTGCGTCAATCCCAAAGACTATGACGTGCCCATTCAAGAGGTCCTGATCGAACTAACCGATGGTGGAGCCGACTACAGTTTTGAATGCGTCGGCAATGTTGAGCTGATGCGGGCAGCGCTGGAGTGTTGTCACAAGGGCTGGGGTGAGTCCACGATCATTGGCGTGGCGGCTGGGGGCAAAGAGATCAGTACTCGCCCCTTTCAACTCGTCACTGGCCGGGTCTGGCGGGGGTCCGCGTTTGGGGGCGTCAAGGGCCGCAGTCAATTGCCGGGCTACGTGGAACGCTTTCTCGCTGGCGAGATTCAGATCGACCCCATCATCACTCAAACAATGCCCTTGGAAGCGATCAACACCGCGTTTGATCTCATGCACGCGGGCAAAAGTATTCGTTCCGTAGTGATTTATTAGAGTTGTTGGGAAATAAAAACAGATTCTCAACAGGATTCCTCCTATCTTGTCTTGCCGACCTTTAGGCAACATCCCAATACAGGTTCCACAAGCCTGCTGCCACCAGCATCAACCGAATCATCGAAATGAGGCCCCCGATTCCTCTCACGACGGATACCGAGTCATCGCGCTTCATGCCAGCGTGGGCCTGTTCACAAACAACCCGTTGACGACTAAATTCTCGGTTTTCCTGCTTTTGCGGTTCGGTCAACTCCTTGCCGCGGGGCTTCGGATGAGACAAGTGGACATTGACAAATTCGTTCTGCAAGCCCTGAACTCCTCAATCTCCCGCGATCGCCACCTCATCGGGAAGGTGTTCAATGCTCTCGGCTTCATCGAGTTGCCGTTTGTCAGGCACTGTCCCCGCTCTAGCTGTCGTCAGGATAATCACGCGCTGTTTGCGCGTGCTGACCGTCCTGTGCTTACGAGTATGCCGCTTCTTTTTGCCCGAGCCATGCGCCGGTTGTCGCTCCGGGTCTTTCGAACGTTGCCCAGGACGCTCTGTGCCATTGACGATCACCTCCTGCACCTCTGGCAATCGCTTGATGAATTCTGCCATGCGGCTGAGTTTACGCACAGGCAGTCCTTGCTTTGCCCCTAAAGTCGTTCGTCCTCAAGGTCGCCTTACGCCCCCCACCAGGAGCACGTTGGCGTTTCGCTAGGGGGGGTGAACAGACTGCGTTCATCGACTTGGGCAAACCTCGGTAATAGCGCCTCGAACGCTTGCCGGTTGAGTCCTATCATTGCTCGTAGCAGTCGAGCTTGATTGAGGATGCGGTCTAAGTTCAATAGTGGGATGGCCCGACCCGACTGCTTGCTCTTATCCCTTAGGAATGAGGATCAAATAACAGCCAAATTGTTAGGGCAGGCATCTTGCCTGCCTTGGGACAGCCGAGACGGCTATCCCAACTTATTCAATTCTTATTCCTTATTACCCAACAAGTCTATGATTATCACCAGGGGGCGTTGTTGCACAAATATCATGAGTTAGATGCGATACAGCCTTTCCCCGCTGGATGAGGTACAAATGCAGACCTGAAACTTAGGCGTGGCAATGACTTCAGGACTTTGGCTGTACTTCATGGGCTCAGGAACCGCTGTAAAAAGAAAGTGTACACCCCTCACTTGCTACTCACGATGACGACTGAGACGACGAAATCGGGTCTTTAGTATTCCCTTTAAATGAAAATGCAACAGCTCTGGCAGTGCCCTTTTTAGACGATCTTTTTCCTTTGAGTTTTAGTTGATGAGCGGCTCAAACCCCTAATCCTCGTGAAAAGTGGCTAAGTCTGCTTGCAATGCAGATCGCTGAAACTCTTTCCCAGAAAGGGTTTTAAGACTTGAAGATGTCTAATCTTGGATGTAGCAGAAAAAGACCACTTAGAGGCGATTTTAGTCATTTTGCATTTCCGACTGTGACAATCTGACATCAATCCAATTTGCCCGTCCTCACTCACTCATCTTCCTCGGCTGCTTCCGACTCGGATTCGGCGGCAGGTTCCGGGGCGGCAGGTTCCGGAGTCGCGGGAGCCGCTTCGGGCGCAGGTTGCGGAACTGGTGCAGGCTCAGGCGCGGGCTCAGGTGCGGGTGGGGGAGCGCTATCCTCACTTTCTGCCGCAGGGGGTGGCGCAGGGGGTTCGCTGGGGGCCGGTTCGGGAGCTTCCGCTTCTTCCGCCGCAAGGGCATCATCAGAGTTAGCTGCGTCTTCGTTGCCGGTAGTCTCTTCCTCATCGGTAGTCTCTTCCTCATCTGACGAGGCGGTTTCTGGCTGCGGCGCGTTACTGTTTTCTGCCTCAGTAGCCGCATCATTTTCCGAGTTGGCGTTCGCCCCTTCTGCGGTCGCAGCATTGGGAGCGGTCTCTTCGGTAGGCACTTCAACCGAACGGCGATCGCCCCGTCGTTGCGCGTCTCGATTACGCCGCGACCCTTCAATGGTCAGGTCATACTCAATGGGCACACTGGCTCCACCCGCCACGGGTTGAAAGCTGGAACTGCGAGCCGCTTGAATGGCCGCCTGGTCAATAGCGGCATTGCCGCTGGATTGGACGAGCGTCACACTCCGCACCGAGCCATCAGGGTTAATGTCTACCTGCACACGGGGCGTGCCCTCAACGCCAGATTCCAAGGCGCTTTCAGGATACTGCGGCAGGGCACAGTTCTGACAGGCGACGGTGCGCGAGCCCGGTCCTCGTCCGCTGCCGTCCCCTGAGGGATTAGTCCCGTTTTGGGTGCCTGTCCCGCTATTAGCGGCGGTTTCGGTTGATTCTCCCGAACTGGTCGGTTCAGGATCGGTTCCTTCTGTGGCAGTTGCTTCAGTTGAGGAGGCGTCGGGATTGCCTTCTGCCGCAGTGCCCCCAAAGAAATTGCGCAAACGCTCCAGCTGAGATGCCGTCAATGCCGGTGGGGCCGTGGCGATTTCTTCTGAAGGGTCTTCCTCCTCTTCGGGCGTTTCTACTGCTTCGTCAACCGCGTCTGTCGTTTCTTCGGTTTCTTCTTCTTCAGTTTCTTCCGGCTCCTCCGGTTCGGTCAATGCCGATTCGACTTCTGTTTCAGGGATCGGTTCGGGTTCCGGTTCTGGCTCGGGTGGGGGCTCAGTTTCGACGAGTTCAGCCGGTGAGGGCGGAGTTGGGGCCGCAGCCGCAGTCTCGGGGTTCGCGCGGGCCATCGCAGCAGGAGCCGGGTTGTTAGTCTCGCTGCTGACTTCAGCCGGGGGGACTGCTGGCTGCTCCTCGATCGCCTCTGGTGGTGGTTCCATCACCAACAGCTCAATGGGGGAAAGCTCCGCCTGAGCAGGACGCTGCCAGAGGCCCAAAGAACTGAGGCCAAACGCGATCGCATGCACACCCACCGATCCCAATAGGCCAAACAATAGGAGTTTCCGCAGTCCGGCTTGCTCCCGTTCATGTTGCTCAACGCACAGTTTTGAAAGGCTCATAGGGATTCAGTGGGATTCAGTAGCGATAGAGAGACACGTTTTCAGTTTCTATGGTTGAGAAAGTTTGCCAATAAGTCAATAGCTGATGGGAATATATCCGACTGCGGAAATGCTTTTTTCCTGGTTGCAGCGTTAACGGAGCACCCAAGAAAAGTCCAAAAAGCTGGTAAAAGCTTTATTTTGTAGAGTTTTTCTCACATTCTCTTGATCGGAGAAGCAGATTTTTATTGACATTTATTTTCTATAAAGCCTTGACAAGGCATCGACAATAAGGCTCAATGCTCTCGACAGTGATTTGCAATAAACCTCGGGTCAAGTTCTTGGCAGGCTGGGCCGATGAGTCCACGGCTAAACGCGAACAGTAAGGAATAACCATGGGAAGAATTTTTGCGGCAGGCGGCATCGTGATGTGGCCGCTGTTGATGTTTTCATTAGTAGCGATCGCCCTCATCGTCGAGCGGCTCATCTTCTGGTTTCGCCTCAATCGTCGGCAACGCAAAGTGATGCAGGATTTGTTGCGCACCTATCGGCAAGCGCCCGTTGACGTGTACGCCAAGCTGCGGCAAAACATTAACCTGCCCATCGCGCGGATTTTGATGGAAGCGCTGGAAATTGAGGATGCCAGTCCTAAGCAGTTTCACCTGGCATTAGCGAGTGCCATGCAGGCCGAACTGCCCCACCTGCGGCGATTCAATACGGTGTTTGCCACCATCATCAGCGTCGCCCCTCTGCTCGGCTTGCTCGGCACCATCCTGGGCCTGATCACCTCCTTTAATGCGCTGCAACTCGGCGACATTGGCACCAATGCCAATCTGGTAACAGGCGGCATTAGCGAAGCCCTAGTCTCAACGGCGGCGGGGTTGGTGGTGGCGATCGGTACGCTGCTGTTTGCTAACCTGTTTCGCGGTCTCTACAAGCGCCAAGTTGCTCTAATTCAAGAATACGGCGGGCAGTTCGAGATTCTCTACGAGACGCACTACGAGCGTCAGCGTCAACTCGCGCAGGAGGAAAGCTATGTACGTTCCTGAAGAACCGGAAGAAGAGTTTGAACTCAACATCATTCCGATGATTGACGTGATCTTCGCGATTCTGACGTTTTTCATCATCTCCAGCCTGTTTCTCACGCGCTCAGAGTCACTGCCGGTCAACTTGCCCAAAGCCGACAGTTCCGAGGTGCAAGAGCGGACCCGCATTACGGTCACCGTCGAAGCATCGGGCGAGCTTGCCCTCAACCGTGAAGCGATCGCCCTCGACAACCTCCAGGCTAGCGTCCGCGAGTTAATGGACTCGGCTCAAGAGTCGGTCATCGTCATCAACGCTGATGAAGCGGTTGAACACGGTCGCGTCATCGCCGTCATGGACGAATTGCGCGAAATCGAAGGAGCCGCGTTGGGCATCGCGACCGAGCGGGAGTAGATGGGTGGATGAGTGGATCCGCGTAGCGATGCACCAAACCGAAATTAGCCGCGTAAGGTGCATCCGCAAAGCGATGCACCGAGTCGTAAGGTGAGTCAGATTTCAGGAATTAAAAGGTCTTCAGAAATGGCGCGATCGCCCGCTCTCTCCCCATCCAAATCTGCTGTTTCCCTCTCGCTGGGATTGCTCCTGGGCAGCGTCATGCTGCTCGGCTGTCTCTTGCTCAGCATTCTGCTGGGGGCTGCCGACATTGACGCGGGCACGGTATGGCAAGCCCTGTTCCAGTTTGATGGCTCTACGGACCATCTGATTATTCGTACAGTGCGGTTGCCAAGGGCGATTTTGGCCGTGGTCGTGGGGGCGGCGCTGGCGGTGGCAGGCGCGATTACCCAAGGACTCACTCGCAATCCCCTGGCGGCACCCGATATTTTAGGGATCAATGTGGGGGCAGCGCTGGCCATGGTGTTGGCGGTGTTTTGGGGCGGTAGTGGTAGCAGCTATGTGGGGTTTGCCTTTGGGGGAGCGGCGATCGCCGCGATCGCCGTCTACTGGCTGGGTTCCATGGGCCGCAGTGGTCTCACTCCTTTGAAACTGGTGATTGCCGGAGCCGCTTTATCTTATCTGCTGAGTTCCTTAACGACGGGCATCCTGATTCTCAGCCAGCGCACCCTGGATGAAATTCGCTTCTGGCTGGCGGGTTCTCTCGCGGGGCAGGACCTGGCCGGACTGCTGCCCGTACTGCCGTATATTGCCGTTGGTCTGGCGGGATCATTGTTTTTAGGACGGCAACTGACGCTGCTTTCCCTGGGAGAAGATGTGGCTCAAGGATTAGGATTGCAAACCGTCTGGGTAAAAGTGGCAGCAGCGATCGTGGTGGTATTGCTGGCCGGAAGTGCCGTCGCGCTAGCTGGTCCCATCGGCTTCGTCGGGCTGGTCGTTCCTCACATTGTGCGTTTTGGCGTCGGCGTCGACTACCGCTGGATTTTGCCCTACGCCATGCTAACCGGCGGCATTCTCCTTTCCGTAGCGGATATCGCCGCTCGCCTGGTGATTCGCCCCCAGGAACTCCCCGTTGGAATTATGACGGCCCTGGTCGGTGCGCCGTTCTTCATTTACTTGGCAAGGTCTCGGATCAAACGCTAAGACCGGCAGATACTGGGTGTTGGGTAATGGGTATTAGGTACTGGGTCCGCTCGTCAACATACACACCGCAACGAAACCCTACAATCCCGACACCTGACCTCGACCCCCAAAACCGTTAAACCCCGTCTAAGTTGAGAACTGGAGTTTTGTATGATCGGGCAGAACCTCACCTAACCTCTCCTTTCAAAGGAGAGGAACCAGAGTCTTGTCAAACCTCTCCTTGAGAAGGAGAGGTGCCGCAGGCGGTGAGGTTTCCCACATGCCAAAACTCCACTTCTGAATCTGGATGAGGTTTAGTTTCCTTAGTTTTTCGCCACCCTCATTGTCGATCCCTGAAATCCTAATGCCATCTTTCATGTTTTGTCTCTTCTGAGGGGGCGGCGAATAAATCAGGACATTACCCAAAACCCAACACCCGATACCCAACACCCACCCATGCACTCCTCCAAACCCTGGCTTTCCGTTCGACTCAGGCGCTTCCCGCTTTCTTTTCGGGTCGATCGCAGGGTTCCTGTGGTGCTTGCAGCTCTTGCCCTGCTCGCTCTCTTTTCCCTGGTCTTCAATGTCAGTCAGGGGGAGTACCCGGTGCCGCCCCTGGAGGTGGTGAAGACTATTCTGGGACTGCCTGCAAATCCAGACTACGCCTTTGTGATCAACACGCTGCGGCTGCCACGGGCATTGGTAGCGCTGCTGGTGGGCATGGGATTAGCAACCGCAGGGACTATTTTGCAGGGACTCACTCGCAATCCCCTGGCAGCACCGGAAATCATCGGAATTAATGCCGGGGCGAGTCTGGTGGCGGTGGCGTTTATTGTGTTGCTGCCGGGGATATCCGTCGCCTGGCTGCCGGTGGCGGCGTTTTTAGGCGGGTTGGGGGCGGCGATCTCCATCTACCTCCTGGCCTGGAACCGGGGCAGTTCTCCGGTGCGGCTAATTCTGGTGGGCATTGGTCTCACCGCGTTGACCGGCTCCCTCACCAGCTTAATGATCACCTTTGGCGAAATTAATGCCGTCAGTCAGGCGCTGGTGTGGCTCACGGGCAGCGTCTATGGCCGCAGTTGGGAACATCTCTGGCCCCTGTTGCCCTGGCTGGTGATTTTTCTGCCCCTGGCGCTGGTGCTGGCGCGCAACCTGGATACTCTTAACATGGGTGACGACCTGGCTCAGGGGCTCGGCAGTCGGGTGGAGTGGACCCGCAGCCTGCTCCTGCTCTGCACCGTGGCTCTGGCGGGAGCATCCGTCGCCACCGCAGGCACCATCGGCTTTGTCGGATTGATGGCCCCCCACCTGGCCCGACAGTTGGTGGGTCCCTCCCATGCCGGGTTGATCCCAGTAGCCGCCTTAACGGGAGCCTGTATTGTCGAACTGGCTGACCTGGTCGGCAGACTGCTGTTCGCCCCGATTGAACTGCCCTGCGGTGTGATTACGGCAGTGATTGGCGCACCGTACTTTTTGTGGCTGCTGTACCGCGATCGCAACCGCTAACCCGTCTACCGACCTTTCCATCAGCGGTGCATTGCTCTCCCAACTCTTTACGTTAAAGCGCTTTCAGAGATATGAGGATCAGCTTACCCTGCTCCAGGGCGACTACGTCTCTGCCCACACCTTTAGCTGGACCGAGTTCGACATCGATGCCGAAACGCAAAAGCTCACCATCACCACCTACGGCATCGATGCCTATAGCGAAGCGGATCTGCTCGCTGATCCGCAAGCGGTGTTGGATTTATCTCGGCGGGAGTACGTCCTTACCAGGAATCATTGCCCCTTTCCCCTTGCGATCGCCAATTCTGATTTCTTGCTTAACCTGAGTTCGGGATAAGGATTTTAGGTACACCAGTGACTCCATCCCCTCCTCGGAGGGGTGCCCAGCGGGTGGGGTGGGTCTGGTAAATACCTCAATTTGACGGAATAACCCACCCCTAGCCCCTCCTCAGGAGGGGAAATCTGCTGCTTTAAGGACTGGTTTAGTTTGAAATTCGCTTAACCCGAACTGACGTTTGTTTAAGGCGGGTTGCCAGATATCCGTTTATACCTAACCGCCCATAACATTCTCGCTAGCGTGGAACAGCACTGTATTCCCGATGAACGAGGACGTGATGACCCACGACAGAGAACCGATCCGGCTGGACTCAACCGATCCCCAAGCGGTGGGCGATTTGGTGATGTCGCTCATGCAGAGTGAGGCCCAGGCGTACACCGTGCTGAATGAAGACTAGGAGGACAACACCCACGAGATCCGGAAGCTCGTATCCCTCCAGGCCAGAATGCGGAAAGGTAGGTAGTTGGGAGGGACGCAACGCACGGGCGCGGACGTGCTGGCGATCGCCCCCAACTCCAGAGAAAATCCAGCTACTGAACTGAGAACGATCTGCCTACCTCACCACTGCAAACCTGCTACATCACTCATTCGCAGCTTATCCCGGCAATTTGGGTAGATAAACTGTAAACCTTCCACTTATCTGCCTTCTAGATTAAATGAGCCGACGGCATCTGTCGGAGAGTTAGGTGACTTCGCAAATCATGCATGATTTAGAGCAAAGTTTTTTAGCGAGAGGGATCAAACGCGGCGGGGTACTTATGTTTGATGCTCCTAACACAGTTGCTTTTATCGAGGCGGCACGACAACAGCAGGTGCCTATTCTTGGAATTGACTCGTTCATCGTAACTGAGACTATTACACAGCCTGTTATGGAACACACTCTTGATTTGTCAGTTGGCGCTTTACCCATTGATACCTGGACAGCAGCCCAGCGCTTTGTAAGAGAGCGACACAACTTAGGTTTGATGTTTGAGGTTGTCCTGGGAGACTCCTAGCTTGGTAAGGAATGAAGGTTAAATAACGTCCATAACTTGTAGGTTGGATGAAGCATGAAACCCAACGTTTCAAATCTGTTGGGTTTCGCGCAGCTCAACCCAACCTACCCAGGTTATGGAATCTGCGTTCCTTAATCATTAATCCACACAGATGCAAGAACACATAGACTCAAACGAGACTTCGTGCTGTGCTTCTTGAAGGTTACTTATAATAGGTCTAGAACTTTGAAGCTTTTAGTTGTCATAGATTATGCTGCTAGCCACCAGTGAATCCCTGAAGCAGAATATTGATGAGCTTACGGACGAGCAGCTTCAGCAGGTTGCACAGTTTATCGCTTTCCTTCAATTTCAAGAAAAACGGCAACGCTTAGAGTTAGATCCAACTCTGTTGGCTTCCCTGGCTACGGAGTTTGCAGAAGAAGATCGGGCGCTTGCCGAAGCAGGTATTGATGAATACGCAAACATGCTTGCCCAAGAAGACCAGCAGTGACCAAGCAGTTGAAACGAGGAGAAGTCTGGCTGGCAACCCTCGACCCAACGCAAGGCTCTGAACAAGCGAGAAAGCGTTAGAAGATTATGACCATACCGACTTGGCAGAATACCAAACATCTACTGGCTGAGTACGATGGAACCGCTACGGAAATTTTCGTTATTGGCCTCCCGGTATCGAGTTTGTCAACTGTTATAGCAGCACTTGCTGAGCTGCCAGCATTGGAAGTGCTCTCATTCGATGGCAAAGAGTTCTATCAGTCTGAGCCTTTCGATACCGATTGGAGCTTACGGTTCCAAACCACTCCCAGCTACAGCGGCCTGCGATCGCTGGGATCGGCTATTGGTACCCCCCAGCATCTTCAGATTTACCTCCGGTTTGACTTAAAGGCGATCGCTCTGGAGGTGGAAATTGTGTTTTGGAACGATATAACTTTTCCTCAAAATCTTAGTCCCGAAGAACGAGAGCAGCGCCTTGAGGCTCTCTTATCACTGGCAGAAGCTTGTCGAAACGGATTTTCCGATGCGCGGTGTATTCTTGCAGCAGAACATAATGGACCAGTAAAAGAGTTGCTAGAACTTGAATCTACAGTAATTTGGTGAGCCGACTAAAAAGTGAAGGTTAAAATATGAGCTAATTAAGCCAAAAGATTTAGGACGTTAACCCTCGATCTTCCGCCCGAATTAGAGCAATACCTGCTGCAGCAAGCCGAGCAGCAGGGGCTATCGGTTGAGGCAATGACCTTACAACTTTTGACGAAATCATTTCAATTGAATCAAAAACAAGCTGAAGCGGTTGATATGCTCCAGTCCTGGATTGAAGACCAGGATATTGAAGACCAGGATATTGAAGACCAGCAGGAGACAGGGGAGTATTTAGTTCAGGTGCTAGACGAAGATCGCCTTTCCGACCGCAAGGTTTTTCCGCCTAAAATGCAAGGCATCACATGGTAGAGCAGGCGATCTTTATAGAGTGCGGCGATCGCTCCCCCAGTTCTAGCCATCCGGGTGAAAACCCTTTTAGAATGAAAATCGATTCGTTGCTGAGCTCTTCCTGAAGTGAATGGGAGTGGCAGCGATCGCAAGCAACTGAAAAACTAGCTCCAACCCCTGGTGTTTATACATTTGGGGGAATTTTTGATTGGGTGGTGGAACTGACATGGCATTTTCTTCAGTAGTTCGGGCTTTAGGGCGATCGCCCCTCACCTCAGAACTTCTCAGCAAGTTGCAGCAGCAGGGGCAAGTCAAGCTCAGCGGGGCGTCGCGGTTGCCCAAGGGACTCGTCGCCTCCACCCTGGCGCAGGAGTCCAAAGCGCCGATGCTGGTGGTAACGGCAACGCTGGAAGAAGCTAGCCGTTGGGCCATCCAGCTCGAAGCGATGGGCTGGGGCACCGTCCACTTTTACCCCACCTCCGAAGCCTCCCCCTACGAACCCTTTGACCAGGAATCGGAAATGACCTGGGGGCAACTGCAAGCCCTCGCCGACCTCACCAGCGAGAGTGGCTTGGAAAAAACCGCGATCGTCGCCACCGAACGCGCCCTCCAGCCCCACCTGCCCCCGGTCGAAGTCCTGAAAGACTTTTGCCTCACCCTCACCAAAGGGCTGGAGATTAACCTCAAAGATTTGGCGCTGCGACTCGCTCGCCTCGGCTACGAAAAAGTGCCCCTCGTCGAAACGGAAGGCCAGTGGGCGCAGCGGGGCGACATCATCGATGTATTCCCCGTTTCCTCCGAACTGCCCCTGCGTCTGGAGCTATTCGGCGACGAACTAGAGCGCATTCGCGAGTTTGATCCGGCCAACCAGCGATCGCTCGACGCCATCGATCGCCTCGTCCTCACCCCCACCGATTACGTTCCCCTCATCCTGGATGTCCTCAAGCAGAAAAACCTTCTCGACCCGATCTTTCCCGCCGAATCTCTCGAAGGACTGGCCGACGGCATTTTTCCCGAAGGTGTTCGCCGCTGGCTGGGACTAGCCTTCGACGCCCCCGCCTCGCTGCTGGACTACCTGCCCGCAAACACCGTCATTGCTCTAGACGAACCCGATCAATGCCAGGCCCACAGCGATCGCTGGATCGAACATGTCGAAGACCACTGGCAGGAAATTCAAAATACCCTGCGGGAAGGGCAAAGCCCTACAAAATTCAAAATTCAAAATTTAGCAGACGATTTCTCAGATTCCGAGGAAACCCCCAACCCAGCCACCCAGCCACCTAGCCACCCAACTACCCAACTACCCAAACTTCACCGTCCCTTCACCGCCGCCCTCGAAGAAATCGCCCTTTTCCCCACCGTTCACCTGACGGAAATCGCCGAGTCCCGCGACGATAGTCTGAACCTGGCAAGCCGACCGATTCCCGCCATTCCCCACCAGTTCGGCAAGCTGGCAGAGACGATTCGGGGAGAGCGCGATCGCCGCTTCGCCATCTGGCTCATCTCCGCCCAGCCCTCCCGCTCGGTGGCGCTGCTGCAAGAGCACGACTGCCCCGCCCAGTTCATCCCCAATACCCGTGACTATCCCGCGATCGAAAAATTGCAGGGGCAGCACACCCCCGTCGCTCTGAAATATTCCGGTCTGGCGGAACTGGAAGGGTTCGTGCTGCCGACGTTCCGGATGGCGATCGTCACCGACAAGGAATTCTTCGGCCAGCACAGTCTTGCCACCCCCGGCTACGTCCGCAAGCGGCGCAAGGCCACCTCCAAGCAGGTTGATCCCAACAAGATGAAGCCGGGAGACTTCGTTGTTCACCGCAACCACGGCATCGGGCGCTTCCTCAAGCTGGAAAGCCTAACGGTGGACAACGAAACCCGCGAGTATCTCGTCATCCAGTACGAAGACGGACTGCTGCGGGTGGCGGCGGATCAGGTCGGTTCCCTGTCCCGCTATCGCGCCACGACCGAGCGCGTTCCCACCCTCAACAAAATGACGGGCAAGGCCTGGGAAAAGACCAAAGGCAAAGCCCGCAAAGCCGTCCAAAAAGTCGCCGTTGATCTGCTCAAGCTCTACGCCCAACGGGCCAAGCTGGAGGGCTTCCGCTTTCCCGTCGATACCCCCTGGCAGCAAGAACTGGAAGATTCCTTCCCCTACCAGCCCACTCCCGACCAGATCAAAGCGGTGCAGGATGTAAAGATAGATATGGAGAGCGATCGCCCCATGGATCGCCTGGTCTGTGGCGATGTTGGCTTCGGCAAAACGGAGGTCGCCCTTCGCGCCATTTTCAAGGCCATCAACTCCCACAAGCAAGTGGCGATGCTCGCCCCCACCACCATCCTCACCCAGCAGCACTACCACACGCTGAAAGAGCGCTTTTCCCCGTATCCCATCCAGGTCGGTTTGCTGAACCGCTTCCGCACCGCCCAAGAGCGCAAAGACATCCTGCAACGGCTCAAAACCGGGGAACTGGATGTCGTCGTCGGCACCCACCAACTGCTCGGCAAAGGCGTTCAGTTCAAAGACCTGGGCCTGATGGTGGTGGATGAAGAGCAGCGCTTTGGCGTGAACCAAAAGGAAAAAATCAAGTCCCTCAAAACCGAAGTAGACGTGCTCACCCTCAGCGCCACCCCCATTCCCCGGACGCTCTACATGGCACTGTCCGGTGTGCGCGAAATGAGCCTGATCACCACGCCGCCCCCCTCCCGTCGCGCCATCAAAACCCACCTCTCCCCCTACGACCCCGAAGCCATCCGCAGTGCGGCCCGGCAAGAACTCGATCGCGGCGGCCAAATCTTCTACGTCGTGCCCCGTGTCGAAGGCATTGAAGACGTGTCTGCTCGTCTGCGGGAATGGATTCCCGGTGCCCGCATCATGATCGCCCACGGCCAAATGCAGGAAGGCGAACTGGAATCCACCATGCTCGGTTTCAGCAGCGGCGAAGCGGACATTCTTGTCTGCACCACCATCATCGAGTCCGGTCTGGACATTCCCCGCGTCAACACCATCCTGATCGAAGATGCCCACAAGTTCGGGCTGTCCCAGCTTTATCAGCTCCGGGGACGGGTGGGGCGATCGGGCATCCAGGCCCATGCGTGGCTGTTCTACCCCCGCCAGCAAACCCTCACCCCCAAAGCCCGTCAGCGCCTCCGCGCCATTCAGGAATTTGCCCAGCTCGGCTCCGGCTACCAACTTGCCATGCGCGACATGGAGATTCGCGGCGTCGGCAATCTGCTCGGCGTCCAGCAGTCCGGTCAGATGGATGCGGTCGGCTTCGACCTCTACATGGACATGCTGGAGGAGGAAATCGCCGAAATTCGCGGTCAAGAAATTCCCAAGGTGGACGACACCCAGGTGGATCTCAAGGTCACGGCCTTCATCCCCAATGACTACATCGACGATACGGAACAGAAGATGAGCGCCTACCGCGCCCTCGCCACCGCCGACAGCAAGCGCGAACTGGCCCAAGTTGCCGCCGATCTCAACGATCGCTACGGCACCATCCCCTTCGCCACCGAACAGCTCATCCGCGTCCTGGAACTCAAGCAGCTCGGCAAACGCCTCGGCTTCTCCCGCATCAAGCCGGAAGGCAAGCAGCACATCATCCTCGAAACCCCGATGGAGGAACCCGCCTGGAAGCTCCTGTTCGACGCCATCCCCGGTCACCTCAAGTCCCGCTTTATCTACGCAGGCGGCAAAGTCACCGTCCGCGGCCTCGGCGTCCTCAAGCCGGAGAAGCAACTGGACAATCTGCTGGAGTGGTTCAAGCTGATGCAGGCGGGCTTGCCAGAGAAAGCAGAGGTGGGGACAGGGGCGATCGCGTGACATCTAGAAACCGGGGTTCTGTACCAACAGGTCTACAGAAGCTAAAAGTTATAATTGTGGGCACGCCCTGGAACTAAAAGTCAACTCTCCCATGCAAACCACCTATCGTCTGAATGCCAGTGAACTCGATGAAAAGTTTCTGGAAGGTTTGAAAGCCACCTTCCAGGGGCAAGAAATTGAAATCATTGTTTACGCTTTAGATGAAACCGCATACTTGCTCAGCTCTCCTGCTAATCGAGCAAGGCTATTAGCCGCTAAAGCGAATGTTGAGCAAGGCAAAAATCAGGTCACGGTGGAGTTGGGCGAGCTGGAATGAAGCGAAAGATTGTCTTCGAAGCATCAGCTTTTGAAGATTTCAATCAATGGGCCAATCGTGACAAAAAACTCCACCGTAAAATCATCAATCTCATCAAGGATATTGATCGATCGCCGTTTTCTGGCTTAGGTAAACCAGAACCCCTGAAACACGATTTGCAAGGATATTGGTCAAGACGCATTGATGATGAACATCGCTTAGTTTACAAAGTCACAGATGACGCGATCGTCATAATTGCCTGTCGGTATCACTATTCTTAAAACCTTTTTTATCTATGCAGGCGGCAAAGTGAAAGTACGTGGCCTCGGCGTCCTCAAACCCGAAAAGCCACTGGACAACTTGCTGGAGTGGTTTAAGCTGATGCGAGCGGGCTTGCCAGATAAGATCGCGTGATCGAAGTGATGCGCTAACGGACTTCTTATCTGCTCGGAACTGGAATCTTCTCAATCTCGCTCATCGGCAACAGCAGGGTATCTTCGATGTATTGCCGGGTGGCTTCGGTGACACAGCAATCGCTGTTGAGGCATTCGACCAGCAGCCTGTTGGCATCGTAATATTGCTGTAACTTCTCTTTTTGCGCCTCGGTGAACTGCCAGTCGTGGCCAATATTCCTATACCTTGCTAACAAGGAACGTAGCTCTGTTTCTAAATCTTTTCCTTTATCTAGCCACCAATTTCTCAGAGCCTGAAAGTCTCCTTCATTGCTAGGAATCGAGGCTTGAATAGCTAGGAGACCATCACGAAATTGAGGTGAACTGATTGGCTTTTCGCTCAAAACATTAAGATCTATTGCTCGAATCCAATTCAAGTCAACTGCTCTCATAAGAGACAATGAACGATACAGCATTAAGTCAATATAGAAATCAGATTTAACATCAAAGTTGATCGCAGTACTAATTTTGCTGTCAATAATCCCTGGGGAATCAATCTTAGGTCTATACACTTTTCCTTGTTTTGTAAAAGCTATAATTAGCCGCTCAAAGGCCAATTCAAAATAGAGCATTCGAATTGCTGTTTGCTTGTATACAGTTTTTATCGACTTAGCCTTACTTTGCACCCATACTAAAAATGATTTAAGACTTGCGTCTTTTTCCAAATATTCATCAATCCTGTTTTTCATGAGTTGAAGAAGCTGGGTTGAATCAGAAAGCATTGTTACTGCAAGCGAAAAGATTTCACGATAACGCTTTTCTGTGGCATGAAAAGCTAGTTCCGATAATAGCAACGGATTTCTTTTCGATCGTGTAATATGCCTGGCTGTGAAATATTCCTGAAACGTTAGGTGCGAGAAGGAGTAGATGCCTCGAGCCCGCTCGACCAGTAAGCCATGTTGCGCCTCAATGGACTTGAGCACCGCTTCACTATCAAGTTGCAGGGTTTCCTCGTCTTCCTGGACTCCGGGCAAGTTGCGAATGTAGTCAAAGATGTGCTGCTCAACCACCGACTGCTTAAAGAAGTACTCGCCCCGCTCAAAGGTCTTAAATGCCAGCTGGCCAAACAATTCTTCCTTACACTGAAGTGATAGCTTTTTGTAGACTTGGTCACGTTTAATTTCGCGGTCAGCGTCCCATTTTTTGAGTAGAAGTCTGATCCCTTCCTCATACAGCTCTGCACGATTAGGTAGAAAATCGTCCCTTTCCTCAAAAATCAAGCACAGCAGAGTTAGCAACAGGGGACTATTAGCCAGCTCTCGAATTTGCTCATTTTCATTTAACCGCTGTGTAAAATTTTTAGCCTTCTCTGGGACTCCCTTGCTCTTGAACCACTTCGCAGCAAACTCAGCGATTTGCTCGTCATCAAAGTCAGCGATCTCGACGTCGGTGAATTTCTCAAATTTGTATCCCCATGCGGCGATGCGGCAGGTCATCACAAACTGGCAGTCGCGATACTGCCCCGTAAAGGCTTTGATTTCCTGCAAGATGCGGTCGTGGTCGGTCTCCTGCACCTCATCCAACCCATCCAGCAAAATCAGCGATCGCCCTGCCCCCAAGATCTGCACCAACGCCTCGGTGTCCTCAACGCCGCAGGCGGCCAATTGTGGACCAATATAGGTTTGCAGGTCGGGTTGGCCCTTGGCTTCGGCAAACTCCTTCAGCGTCACAAACACCGGCACCCGCCCCGCCTGAAACTCGCCGTGATTGCACAGCGTCGCCAACCGCTTCATAAAGGTGGTTTTGCCCGCCCCCGGCTTGCCCAGCACCATAAGCTGTCGGTGGCGCTCCACCGACTCCAGTCCCGGCACCCGTTCATGGCGGATTTGGCCCAGCAAGAAGCGGTCAAAGTTTTCCAGGTCGCAGTCTTGCAGCAGTTCGTTCAGCCCCAGCCGTCGCCGCCCGGAGAGCTTTTCGAGGATGTTGACATTGGTGTAAATATCGCCGATGCCGATAGGCTGCTCCATATCCAGCACCCGCATGGTGCCACAGCGATGGTGGATGTCGTCCCGTACCTGCTGGCGGATGGTTTGCACGATCGCCTCAATATCCGCTTGAGGTTTGTCGCCATCTTGGGCAGGTGAATCACCTTTTCGATATTGCGCTGAGAGAAAATCGTGCAGCCTGCGAAGCTTTCCCGGCCCTTTGCCACTGATGCTGAACTTGCTGTACACACCGCTCATGCGATTTTGTAGGGCATTGACGCTGATGTGTAATGCCTCCGCATCATCTTGTTCCCTTTGCGGGTCACCCAACCGTTTTATGAGCGCTTCCGTTTGCTCAGGCGACAACTCGTATTGCTTCGCAATGGTTTCCAGAAAGGTTGAAGGCAAAGGCTGCATAGCTTTAGCAGACAAAACTTTGGGTTGCTCAAAGCGTAACTCATCAGTCGTGATGAGGCTCCCTACTGTGTCCAAAAATCGGTCAATCTGGCAATGATTGGAATTAGGTCAGGCTAAGTCAGGGAAGTCAGGTTGAAGTCAGGGAGAAAACTCCAAATCTCCCTTGCGACAGTGGATACAACCACCCAAGGGAGACCTAAATCTGATGAAAACCGTTCACTTCAAAACTATCTTCACCGCCGTCTTTTGCCTGACACTGACCTCTGGCGGAGCCGCGTTTTACCTGGGCAGTCAGCCCACCCTGAGCCCTGCGCAAAATCGACTGTTTGACGGAGCCAATGCCACCTGGACGATGGGCACCACTACTCTGATCGGTTTGCTCACCAGCCATTCCAGCGACGACGATGATGAGAGCGATCGCGATGACGATGAGCAGTAACGTTGAAGGGAAAGCGCGATCGCCTCAGCTATCCTGCACTAGGGTAAGGGGCGATCGTTCCCGATGTTGCATTATTTAGTGTGGCAGCGCATTCTCCCTGAGGAGAACGGCGAAATTGCCAACACTTTTCCATTAGCTCCTGATTGGACTATTGAAATCCTCTCTCCTGATCAAAATCAGACCCGAGTCATCAAAAATATTTTGCACTGCCTCAAGCACAGTACTCAAATGGGATGGCTAGTCGATCCTGACGAGCAAACTGTGTTTGTCTTTCAGCCCAGCCAAGAACCCGAAGTTTTGGATGACGCGAAGGCAGAATTGCTGTTGCCAAAATTTATGGGCGAGTTTTCACTAACGGTTGGTGAACTATTTTCCTGGTTGGTTTGAGCAGGGGTGTCAGAAAAAGAAGGGGTAGGGGCGATCATAGCCAAGAAATTATGGCCCCTAGGCAGTCTTCAGATTGACCGGAGATATTTTGAATTGGGCAGCAGTGCTGGGATATTAGCCGAGAGCGCAGCAGTGACCCCAATTCTTTCTCTGGGTTGGCGCTTAATAGGAAATACCCGGTGTTTTCTTTAGATACGTGTCGTCAGTGACCTGCTTCAGCATAAAGTCAGCCACATCAGCGCGAGCAATTCTGGCACCAAACTCGATGTCTTCGCCAGTCCGATAGTTGCCGGTACGCGGTTCATCCCGCAGGCCAGCAGGGCGCACAATGACCCAATCCAAATTGCTCTGTTGAATAATGCGTTCCTTGTCTTCGTGGTCAGCGATCGCACTCCGGAGCACCAGCGGAATGATAATGTATCGGATCAAAAAGCCTACCCGTTCACGACTATCGCCGACCCCCAGCGAAGATTGGTACACCAGCCGCCGGACGTGATGCCGCTCCATGGCCTCGACAATATTGGCGACTCCTTGGGTCAGGGCGGGGTTACGCTTTAGGCTCGATGAGCCCAGGGCCGACAGCACCGCATCTTGTCCTTGCACCGCTTGCTCCACCGCGGTCATCTCGGCCACATCTCCTGACACTGGTTGCACACCGGGCAATTCGTCCTTAAGTTCATCGGCATGGCGGGAGAATCCGGTCACTGTGTGGCCTTGGGCGATCGCCTGTTTGATCAATTCTCGTCCCGTGCCACCAGTCGCACCAAAAATTAGCAGCTTCATCCTACCTTCTCCCCTATTGACAGAACGGTTTAACTTTGGCAGATGGGCTAAAGATTGCCTTCTACCGTTTGAGATGAATTCTCCCCAATAAACCTCATCCAGATTCAGAAGTGGAGTTTTGGCATGTGGGAAACCTCACCGCCTGCGGCACCTCTCCTTCTCAAGGCTACCGTGTACACACATCTCGGCCCTCACCCCCTCAGTCCCCC
>Ga0081535_100639_pt1 | contig 19965 bp, 25 predicted proteins | sample HotLakmasection3_FD_71020 | JGI IMG/M metagenome (GOLD analysis project Ga0081535, IMG submission 71020) | Hypersaline microbial mat communities from Hot Lake, Washington, USA - Section #3 (SPADES assembly) (version 2) | ecosystem: Environmental > Aquatic > Non-marine Saline and Alkaline >... | reverse complement strand
CCTCGCGGTCGGGGCCGTCGTTCCCAAGGAAACGCTCAAGGAGGCCAACGCCAAGGCGGAGGCCGAGGGCAAGGAGCCCGCCAAGGCCCGAAAGGCCAAGCTCGCCCCCGCGCGAACGCCCCCCCCCGCGCCCGGAACCTCAAGCTCCCGCGCCCGCGCCTCGGCCGCCGCCTGAACCCCCGAGGCCCGTTCCACCGCCGACGTCCCGACCGGCGCGGGCTCGCTCGCCCCCTCGCAACCGCCGAGAAGGAGCATCACCGCCGCGCACGCGCCGATCAGCTGAGCCCTCGTCACGAACGCCATCAGGGACACGGCCCCCACGCGCCGATCATCGCCGCAAGGTCCGACGCGCCGACCGAACCGTCGCCGTCAAGATCCGCCGCACTCCCGGGGTTCACGCCCCACGCCGTCACGAGCGCCGCCAGATCCTCCGCGCCCACCGTGCCGTCCCCGCTCAGGTCCGCCGGGCACGCCGGCGTCGTCGACCGCGTCGCCACCACCTCGCCCTCGAACTCCAGAAGGATGTTCGTGATGCCCCCCGAGATCACGAGCGTCAGCGACACCGGGATCGTGAGCGTCTCAACCCCGCCCTCGGACGTCAGCGAGCCGAGCGTCGCCGGATCATTCGCCACCGGCGCCACCGTCGTCAGATCGCTCTGCGGCGGGTTCCCGGCGCTCAGGTCCGCCACGCCCGACGTGACCGTCCACGTCTGATCCATCACCGCGAACGTCCCCGACGGATCAAGCATCGTCGAATCCCCGTCGTCCACCGAGAACGTCAGGTTCCGCGTCACGCTCGTAAAGTCGAAGCCGAGCGCCGGAGCGGTCGGGTACAGAACCTTGTACGAACCCGGAGCGGGCGTCTCCGGCGCGCCCGGCGCGCCCGGGACAAAGAGCGTCCCGTCAACCGCGCTGACCATCGAAGACCCAAGCACGCGCAGCTCGCCCGCGTCGGTCTCCACCTCGAGCGTCCCCGCAAGCGGCGCCGTCCACGACCCCGGCTCCGCCTCGAGCGCGTCGAAGGTGACGGCCCCCTGAATCGTGATCCGCCCGTCGACGATCGAAAGCTCGCTCAGCGCCGGATCGATTTCGAAGACGCCGCCGCCGTAAGCCGCGGCCCCCATGCTCAGCGCGCCGCACACGCACGCTCGAATGTTCATCTTCATCGCTCTCTCTCCTCGTTCCGGGGTCTCGCCCCTCAGTGGTCCGGTGGATCCTACTCCCGCTCGAAGGCGAGCATGAGCGCGTTGCTCCGCCCGCGCTCCCCCTCGGGCGCGAGAAACCCAAGCCGATCCCGGTGATCGTCCTCGTGCTGGTCCGCATGCACCGTGACCGCCCACGCCGCCGCGTGACCGTCCGCCCACGCAACCGACGCCCGCCCCGAGTGCCGGCCGTGCGCGCTCGGGCTCGAGAACGCTCGGGGCGACCCGTCGGCGAACCACTCGTCAAGCGCCGGGAGAAGGTCGCGCTGCGGAATGAGCCGCCCGACGAGCCGCTGCGCCGAATCCGCGAACATCACCGTCCTCGCCGGCTGCTCGAGCGCGCTCACGCGGTGCCCGACCCACCGCCGGTAGCCCGGCTCCGACGCCGACGCCGCGTTGAAGTTCGGATGCTTCTCGCCAAGCAGTAGCCCGTTGTAGCCGTAATGAACGAGCTGCGGATACGCGAGCCCGATCTCCCGCGTCGTCTCGAGCACGTCCGCCGGAGTCTCATGCTCCGGACAGCTCAGCGCCTCCCAAGCCGCAGGCACGTACGGCCCAAGAATCCCGAACCGGTGCGCCTCCGTCGGGTCGCCCGCCACGGGCTCCGCCGCGCACCACTCCTGATTCACGCCGAGCGAGCCGTTCGCGTTCGGCATCGACGGGTTCCACACCGCGTGCGGACCAAGCCGCCCGCCGTGATCGTTCGCGTAGCTCAGGTTCGCAAGCCCCAGATCCCGCGCCCGGCTCAGACACACCGCCGCCCGCCCCGCCGCCCGCGCGCCGCCGAGCGCCGGAAGCAGCAACCCCACAAGCAGCGCCGCCACCGCCGCCACAACCAGGAGCTCGACAAGCGAGAACCCCCGCGCCGCGCCCCGCCCTGTCGCGCCGACCACGCTCATCAACAAGTCTATGACGCCGCGCCCCGCATGACGTCGATCGTGCGGCCACGGAGTTCCAGTCCCAACGCAAGAAGGAGCGTGCCCGGATAGGCCTCCGCAAACAAACCGACCGGCTCGTTCGCGGCACCATTCGGCTCCGTGGACATCGCCAGATCGCACCTGCGAGCCCAAAGCAAAAACCCCCGCGCCCAGGGCCCAGGGATTAAAGAATAGTGCTGGCACAACGGTGTTCAAGGCAGGCCCCGCCGCTCACGGCCAGAGACCGTGGCGGCACATCGACACCCCGTCAAACCGGCGTTTTCGGAGGCAAGCGGGTCTCTCAAGACGCCTCCTCAAACCCCAGCCCGAACTGATACCACGCCCCCACGTGGTAGAGCGGATCGTTGGTCGTCGCCGTGATCGTCAGGGTGTGCTCGCCGGGGGTCAGCATCACCTGCTGGGGCGGGGGCGGGTCGGAGACCACCGGCCCCATCGGGCCGCAGCCCTGGTTGCCGCCGGGGGCGTGGGCCTCGCCGACGAGCATCCCGTCGACCGACAGGCTCATCAGCTCGAAGTTCGGCGCTTCGGTCTCGCCGACGCCGGACCAGGTGACGGTCATGATCGTGTCGACGGGCACGACGATCGCGGCGGTCGCCGTCGCGTGCTGGGTGTTGGGGTTGAAGCCGGCGCAGTTGTCGTCGTCCTCCCAGTCGAGGCGCAGGCCGAGGCCGCCGTTCTGGATCGTCCACGGGCTCGCTGGCACGCTCTCAGGGTCGTCGTAGGAGCGCAGCGCGCCGTTCTGTCCGCCGGCGATGAAGCCTTGGTCGGTGAACGACCATGCCTGCGTGAACTCGATGCAGCACGCGGGGCACTGGCCGTCGTCGTTGAACGCCGAGAGCTTGCCGCTCTCGAGCAGGCCAAGCTTCCCTGTGTCACGCACGACGCACTTCCCGGGCGCGGCCACCGCTACTCGCCCCCGCCCGACGCCGCGCACGCTTCGAGTTCGGGCGCCTCGTTGGTCCAGGTGATGATCACGTCGCCGCTGGGGTTGCGGTACGCCAGGCCGAAGGTCGCCGGCGCGTAGCGGCCGATGTCGGGGCGCTTCCAGTGGTGCGGCGGCTGGCCGGGGTTCACGAACTCGCCCACCTGCTCGCCCGAGGCCAGGTCGAACACGTGGTACATATGGTTGGTCGGGAAGTCCGGACCGCCGCTGGCAAGCTCCGCGAGCACGAGCGACACCGGGAACGCCGGCATCGGGTGGACCTCGGGAACCTCGTTGATCCAGCCGATGACGAGCAGTCCGCCGCTCGACAGCGACGCGTAGCCGTGCGTCGCCGGGGTCACCTTGCCCGCCGCGGGCCTGCGCCACTCGTGCGGCGCCGCAGCTGGGTCGACGTTGGTCACCAGAGTCAGCCCGCTCGTCGCGTCGAACACGGCGTATCGCCACGACGCGGGCATCGAGGGTGTGCCCTGCGCGCCGCCGGTCTGCGAGAGGGTGACCGGGAACACCCACATGTGCTGGGTGGTCTCGTTGATCCAGAGCAGTTCAAGGTCGTTGTCGTCGTTCAGTCGCGCGAGGCCGAAGGTCGCGGGGCTCACCGGCCCGGTCGCGGGGCGCCGCCAGCGGTGGGGCGCGGCGGTCGGGTTCACGCCCAGCGCGAGTTCCTCGCCGCTGACCGCGTCGGTGACGTCATAGACCCACGACGCCTGGATGAGGGCGCTGCCCTGCTGCCCGCCGCTCATGGCGAGCGCCACGGGGAACACCGTCGGCGCCTGGCCGAAGCCGCCGAGGCGGACGATCGCCCACCGGACGCCCGCCGATGCACCAGGCTCGCGCCACAGGATCGTCGCCGCGCCCTGGTCGCCCGCCTTTAGATTGGCCGTGACGCCATCCGCGATGTCGGCGAAGCGGCGCTCGCGGCCGTCGTCCTCCGGGAACTCGACCCGCACGGCGCACAGCCCCCCGCCGCAGGCCATGCCGACCGCGCCGGCGGGGATCGGCTCGAGGGCGATGACGAACCTGCCGAGATGGTCCTCTTCGGTCGGTGCGCGGCCGGTGAGCGTCACGCGCCGCTTGAAGGACTCGGGCGCATCGCTGGGCTGGAACATCGGCCCGTCGACGCCGAGGACGCCGAGGCGCGGGATCGTCGCGCCGCCGGTGTTCTTGATGGGGACGAGCGCGCGGGTCTGCTCGCGCTGCGTGTCGCGGGCGCGGTCCTGCCGCACGCCCCGCTCGGCCTTGGCGGCGTCGACGAACGCGTTGTACGCCGCGGCGGGAATCCGCAGCGGCTGGCCCGGGCGGACCTTGGCGAGCGGATCGGCCACCTCACCACCTCCCCAGCGGGCACCGCTCGCTGGCCAGGCGTGTCTTGAGCGACAGGGCACACCTGCACACGGAGCACCTGCACGCGCGGGTGGCGTCGCGCTTGCAGGGGACGCCGTGCTCGCACGCCGCGCAGCTCGCCAGCCGGCGCACAACCTCGGCGCTGGGCGCGCGGTCGACGCCGACCACCGACTTGGCGATCCCGACGGCGCCCTTGAGGCACGACGCGCAGCCCATGGTCAGAGCCCCAGCACCGAGAAGGGCAGTTCGAGGTACACCCGCTCGACATACGCTGCGACAGGACGCTTGACGATCGCCTGCGCGGTGCCGTCCTCGGCGTCCTCGTAGCGCACCCAGAGGTACTCCCACCCCTTCTTGCTGATGTTCGTGATGGGTCCGACATTGATCGCCGAGAGGTTCACCGAGACGGCGAATCGGAAGGTGATCTCCCAGTCGCCGTCGCCGCGCTTGGAGCCCGAGGCGCCGAGGAACAGCACGGACCCGGCAGCGAAGCCGCGGAACGTGTCGCTGTTCACGCGGCCGGTCATGATCATGAGGGTGTTCTTGTAGGAGTCGGTGACGGCCGCGTCGGGGAAGACGTGCGTCTCGCTGAACTGGTACACCGGCACGACGATGTCCACGCCCTCGACGCTGTCGGCGGTGACGCCGATGGCGCCTTGGAAGCCCGGCGCGGTCTGCCCGGGCGCGGCGTAGGTCGCCACCGTCGCCAACGAGTGCGTGATGTGCTGCGTGCCGCCGCCGGTGTCGAAGGCGAAGACGCTCTCGCCGGTCTGCGGCGGCTCGAACTCGTTCGACACGGGCGCGTACGACGCCTCGCCGTCCCACAGCCCCGGCCCCGCGGGCTCGAGGCGCACATCGCGGCGCGGCAGGTTCAGGAACTCGTCCGGCGCCTCGTCCTCGAGCGCCCCCAGCGCCCCCTCGTCGTTCTGGAGGTCGGCCCCCGTCCCGCGCACGACGAAGCGCAGCTCCACCGCCGGGTTGGTCCCGGAGGTGATCGTTCGGCTCGTGTCGCGTTCCTCGACGGTGAAGGGCATCCCGGGTGCGGCTCCTATGCGAAAGTGAGCGTGCCGCGCTGGGACGCCTCGACGAGGCGGCGCGTGTTGCGGGCGGTCTGCTCGCTGGCGCGGGCGGTGCGGTCGATGGCGTCGGTCCCGCTCGTGAGCCCCTGCGCCGCCAGCGCGTTGAACGTGCCGCGGACCTCGACGCGCCGGGCGATGCCGTCGCTGACCGAGTCCAGCGACTCCTCGATCTCGCGGATGCGGTCGGCCACGGACGGGGTCGCCGCGTCGCCCTCATCCGTGGCCTCGCGCCGTCGGCGGGCCTCGTCGATCGCCTCGTCGAGGTCGCGCCGCGCGTCCTCGAGCGCCTTGCGGCGTTCTTCCATCTTCTCGGCCGCGTCGTCGAGGAGGCCCTTCGACCGGGCGTCCTGCTCCTCGCTGATGCGCTGGAGCGCATCCTCGGTCTCGCGGGCCAGCGACTCGAGCGCGGCCTGCGATTGGGAGTCCAGGCTCGCCTTCGCGGCCTCCACGTCGAGCGAGTCGTCGAAGAGGCCGAAGAGCTCTGTGAACCGCTTGGCGAGGAAGTTCTGCGTCTTCTCCCACACGGAGCGCAGCCCCGACGAGAAGCGCGTCCAGAGCCGCGACATCGTCGCGAGCGTCTCGACGAACGCCAGCCTCATGACGAGGAGTCCCTCGGCGAGTGTCTTGCGGATCTCCTTCGTGCCTTCGAGCCAGACGAGTTGCAGGCCCGCCCACAGCACCCGCGCGGCGAGGGGGATGTCCCCCGCGGCCAGCGCGTCGCGGATGCCGCCGATGGTCTTCCCGACGACGCCGGAGAGCAGCGCGAAGCGCTCGCGGAGGAAGTCGAGCGCGGCGGACCCCGCCCCGCTGAAGCGCAAGAAGGCGACGCCCGCGCCGACGACCGCCGCCACGACGAGGCCGATGGGAGACAGCAGTGCGCCCAGCGCCGTCGTCACGAGCCCGATCGCCGCGCCGACGCCGGTGATGATCGCCGCTAGCCCGCCGAACGCGCCGCCGATGAGCGAGAGCAGCAGACCGAGCGCCACCAGCGCCGATCCAATGGCGATAAGTCCCGCGGCGATCTTGACCGCCGTGACGATCAGTGCCCGGTTCCGCTTGATCCAGTCGCCGGTCACAACGGCGATGCGCGTGAGCCGCTTCGTGATCGCTTCGAGCGTCGGCGCGAGCGCCCCGCCAAGCGCGATCGCCGTGGCTCGCACCGCGGCTCGGAGCGACACCACCGCGTTGCCGAGCCTCCCGGCCTCCTGCGCCGCCTCCGTCGACATCGTGACGCCGAGCCGGCGCGCCTCCGCGCGCAGCGCGGCGATCCCGTTGACGCCGCTGTTCAGCAGCGGCAGAAGGTCGCGCGCTCCATCGCCGAAGATCTCGAACGCCAGCTGAGCCTTGAGCGAGGCGTTCTCCACTCGGCCCAGCGCAGCGACGATGGCGAGGAACTGGTCCTCGACGCCGAGGTTCGTGAGGTCCGTCGCCCGCAGCCCGAGGGCCGTCAGCGCGCGAACGGCGGCGCCTGACCCGGTCGCGGCGTTGGCCACGCGCCGGCGCATGCGGAAGAGCGCCCCGCCCAGAGACTCGATGCTCGATCCCGACCGCTCCGCGGCGAACCCCAGTTCCGACAGCGACTCGACCGACACGCCGGTCCGCTGCGAGAGATCGTCCAGTGCGCTGCCGGCCCTGACGAAGAGCCCGACCATCGCGCCGATCGGCGCCGCCGCGGCAGCGCCGGCCGTCACGAGGCGCAGGCCGATCTGCCGCACGCCGGCGCCGAATGCCTGGAGCCGCCTCTGAGCGCGCCGCAGCCCGGCCGTGAGCCGGTCGCTCACACCGAGTTCGACGAAGGCGCGACCTGCCCGGATGCCCCGTGAGTTGGCCACCGGTCACCCTCCCCGCACGCTCGACGCCCACGCCTTGGGCAGATTCGGCAGTTCCTTCCGCAGCGCCGGCCCCATGTAAGGCCGCGCCTCGATCCGCACGCGCCGCGACTCGACGACGCGCCTGCCGCCCTCGCGGGTTCGCCGGCGCGTGACGGTCGTCGCGCCGCCGAACTCGAGGGTGTTCGGCGCGTCGCTGCGACGGAAGCCGACGGGTCCGACGACGACCGAGTCGGCGCCCGGGTCGTAGGCGAAGAAGAGCAGCCGCCGCAGCGAGCCCTCGTGGGCGTGGGGCGGCGATCCCGGCGCCGACGATCCCCGTCGCCGGCGCATGCTCGTCTTCGCCCGCTGGCGGATGAAGGCGCCCGCCTTTGACAGCGCGCGGCGGCGCTCCCGATCCACCGCGCGCTGCACCTTCGGGCGGTCGAAGAAGAGCGCCGTGACCTTCATGCTCGCCAGCGGGTCCGCCATCAGGCCGCGATCTCCCGCGGCAGTTGGGGCGCAGCCGGGTTCGCCAGCGCCCGCCCCTCCTCCAGCCCCTTGTTGAAGGACGCCTCCTTCTCCTTACGCACGCGCTGCTCGGTCCCCGGCGAACGCAGGAACCACGCGCCCAGCCCGACCAGCCCGGTCGTCAGCAGGCCGCCGCCGGGGAGCGACTCGAGCACCGGCACGCCCACGAGCATGGCGTCGTTGGTGAGCGAACTCAGCAGGCTCACCAGTTCCGCCTTGCGGTCAAGTTCGAGCTGGAACTGCTCGGCCGTGCGTTCGACGCTCGCGCGCCAGTCAGCGTAGACCACCTTTGCCTCGTTGAACGAGACGCGGGGTTCGCTCGGCACGACCTGCCGCACCGCCTGCGGCACATTCGTCTGCACCACATCCCCGACCTGGCAGCCCGCCAGCGCGAAGAGCATGATCGCCGCCGCGATTCCCAGCGCCAGACAGGTCCTGCCGACTCCCTCAAGTGCCATCGTGTGCCTCCGCGCGCTGTGCGCTTGTTGATGCCTGTCCCCGAAGCAGCGCCTTGAGCGCCGCGGTGTCGTTCGTCGTCTCCCCCTCGCGCCTGGCGTAGGGGTCAAAATCGCCCGGCTTGAAGGCCCGCGTCTTCTTCGCGTCGCGATGGGCGTTGGCGATGAGGGCCATGAGCGCGCTCGTGCGCGCCCATGCGCTCCGTTCGCGCGCCTCGGCCATCGCCACCAGATCCCGCAGCGTCAGGGCGGCGGGGTCGCAGCCGAGGACGCCGGCGCAGCGGTGGATGAGGTCCCAGCCGTCGCCTGCCCCAGCGCCTCGTCGATCGCTTTCTCCAGTTCGCCGCCGTCCAGCCTCGCCTCGACGAGGTCGCGGGCCTTCTCCATCGCGGTCCGGGTGGCCGCGAGCACCCGCCCGAGGGCGGCCCGGTCCCTCGGGCTCGGGCAGAAAGACACGATCTCGTCGAGCAGCGCCTCGGTGGCCAGCGCGATCGAGTCCCCCGCCATCGCGCGCCCGAACTCCTCGTCGCTGACGCCCAGGCGGTCCGCCTCGGGCTTGCACGCGGCGTAGAGCACATCGCACAACAGCACCGGGTCGCGGATGAGACGCTCGATGAGCGTCCCGTCGAGGACCTCGAGCAGATCGACGCCCGCCAGGCTCTTCACGCGCTTGAGCGCCGCCACATTGATCTCGACGGTCCATTGCCTGCCCGCGTTGTCTGTGAACTGCTTCATCACGGCGCTCCCGTCTGTGTCCACTCGCCCCAGCGGGCCAGCTTCGCCGTCACGCTCACGGTGATCGCCTCTTCGAGCGGCTCCGCGCGCGAGAAGTTGGTGATGGCGAAGTCGCCGACCGGGCCGTCGCCACTGGCGCCCGCCGAATCCAGCGCGGCGAAGGCGACGAGCGCGCCGGGCGGCAGGAACGCGTTGCGGATCGCTTCGAACGCGGCGTCGCCCGGCTCCCAGACCAGCTCGAATTCGAGCGTCAGCTCGCGCAAACCGGCGATCGTCTGGCGGAAGCCGGCGTTGCCGCGTGTGGTGACATCGGCCTCGCCCGCCTCAGCGGTGACGGTGACATCGCGCACGATGTTCACCGGCGCCCACGCCGCGACATCGTCGAAGGGCGCCGCCTTGAAGAGCAACTGGGCGAACATGCCCTGGATGGCCATGCGGTCGTTCTCCTACCGCGTCAGGCGGTATGTGAGGGTGAGGACGCTGGTGAAGACGCTGAGGCGCTCGAGGTGCTCGGCGGCGAGCACCGGCTCGTGCTCGCTCGAGATCCACTGCGCCTCCGACATCGTGTCGAGACGCTTCAGCCGCAGGTGGTCGCCGATCTGCTCGACGAGGTCGAGCAGCGCATCGATCTGCGCCGGGTCCTCGGGATCGACGCGCTTCTGCACGCCGACATCGATGGACGCGTCGAAGAAGTTCAGCGTGCGGGCCGCGTTGGCCACCGTCAGGCTCCGCGGCACCACGCTCACCTTGATCGCCTCCCCCACCTGCCCGAGGTCGAAGATGGGCAGGTGCGAGCGCTCCGCGGTCACGGGCGGCGTGAAGGCCTGGCCGTTGATCGACGCCGCGATGGCGTCGGCGAGTGCGACGACGCTGCTCATGTGCGCAGCCTCCCCCCTTCGGGCTCCTCGTAGACATGCCGCTCGACGCGGTCGATGCGCCCCGCCAGGTGCCCGACCTCGGAGGCCAGGCGCGCCAGTTCCGTCTGGATCGCCATGAGGATGCGCACGATCCAGCCGAGCAGGCCGATCAAGGCGACGAACCCCGCCAGCGAGACCGACACGATCGCGATGATGTCGCCCGGGCTCACGGCGAGACCTCCAGTCCGATGAACTTGGTGTGGACACGGAGCGTGATCCGCTCCGGATCGCTGAAGCGGAACGGCGGTTCTGCGCCAGGCGCCATCACCTCGTACAGCAGCGCGCCCGTGCCCGCGGGCTCGCGCACGCGGTCGCCCGCCTTGGGCAGCGCCTGCTCGCCCGCGAGCACCAAGTCCGCCGCGCGGATCAGGTAGTCGCGGCTCTCCGTGCGGTGCAGCACGCCGAACTGGTCCTGCTGGTCGAAGACCGTCCGCCCGACGGTGGCGTCGAGTTCAACACTCGCGCCGCCCCGCAGGTACACCACGGGCCGCGTCATGTGCCTGTGTCGCTGGTCTTCGAGGAAGGCCGCGCCGCGCTGGAGCAGGTCCGCCACGGTCGCCTCCTCACTGCGAGAGCCGGACGCGCACGAGCGCGTCGCCGTCCGCCGCGGCCCGCACCGTGCGGCCGAGCTTCTTGTTCGCGCCCGCCGCGGCGTTGGTCGTCGCCTGCTGGGCCGCCGCGTTCCAGAACACATCCGCGCCCGCGGCGATCGCCGTGCCGCCGCCGGTCGCCTTGGGAAAGTCGAAGACCCCCTCCACTGCGAGGGCGCCGAGCGTGTTCGCCTTGATGTCGAGGCGCGCTACGCCGACGAGCTCGCCCTGCACGACGACCGCGCCCGCGGCCACATCGCCGCCGGGGGTGTAGTCGATCGCCGCGCCCTGATGCCGAAAGACCGCTGTGGCCATTGCTTCTGCTCCTTCAGAACCGTGCTTCTTCAACGCCGCCGGTGGCGGCGCCGCCGACGCCGCGCATCGCGACATGGCGGATGAACTGGTTGTGCCCCGTGATCCGCGCCGCCTCGCCCGGCATGATCCGCGCCTGCTCGTTCGCCGGGTCCGCCGGCGCCTCGACGCGGTACTCGATCGGGAACGCCGAGTCCGCGGCGCAGGTGAGCAGGAGCTCGCGCGCGCCGGGTCCGTCCGTCCCGCCAGCGTCGGCTGAGCGGAACACCGCCGTCCACGCGGGGCCGGCGGGGATCGCGATGCGGTTGTTGCGCCGCGCCATCTAGGCCGCCTCCCTCATGCCAGGACCCCGCGCGTGAACACCGCGCGCGTTCGTCCGCGGCTCGGCTGAAGCTCGCCGGGATCGGCCCAGTGGATGCGCACCCGCACGCTGTCGATGAAGATCGTGTTGCCCTGCCCGATGAAGGTGGAGCTCGTCCCCTGCAACTGGAAGCCGAAGCCGGGCAGCGCGATGTCCGCCTCGCTGAAGCCGAGCGTGTTCGTCGGCCCACCCTTGATGCAGGTCCCCGGCGAGCCGCTGATCGGCAGCGTGCAGGAGCCCAGGCTTTGCCGCACCGCGTCGGCCACGACCGACTGCACCGGCACGGTGCGCGTGCCGTCGCTGCCTCCTTGCCAGCGCCCGCGCACCTCGACCTCGACCCCCAGCAGCACAAAATCGGGCGGGATCTGTCCGCCGAGATTCGGCTGCGTGATCCGCAGGAGCGTGGTCTGCTCCCCCTCGGCCGAGACGAAGCCGATCGGGCCGCTCGTGGCCTCCTGCCCGCTGACGCCCAAAGCGCCGGACGGGTTCGTCCACTCGGCGCCGAAGCCCAGGGGTCCGGCGTCGAAGGCCGACTGGAAGGTGAGCCAGTTGGTGACGCTGGGCATACCCGGTCGCTCCCATGCGATCTGCGATGATCAGCCGGGGAGTCATGCGGTCTCCCGTTGATCCGCTCGCGGCTACGATGCCGTGGTGCTGCGATGACGCAGCCGGAAGGAGGTGTGCTCTGAGAGCAATACTGATCCTTCCGGGAAACACCCCACCGCGGGGATAACCACAGCCCACCCGCGATCGGCGAGGATCGGAATGGGCATTGAACGATGTGGGCTCGCCGCAACGCATGGCAACGGAGCCGCTCGGTCTCGCCGCCGAGCGGCTCATTCGTTTCATGATGCGCACTCCTCGCATCACGCCTCGCCCTTAACCTTTACGGCCGCGCGGGTGTCCTGCATGGAGACGCCGAAGTCGAAGAAGCCGCGCCACTGCACGCCCAGCGTGTTGAAGTTGGTGTCGCCGCTCTCGATCGTGGGGACGCGCCGGCCGCGGAGGTAGGCGATCTCGATCGCCGCCACATCCTCCGGGTCGGCGAAGAGGTACCACGCCAGTGCGCTGCCGCCGGTGATGCCCTGCGCGTTGAGGTAGGGCGTTGCCACGGGCGTGAACTTGCCGACATGCGGGTTGTTCGCGGGCTTGCTCGACGAGGTGAACTCGTTCACCCGCGTCTCGGTCATCAGCTGCTGCGCCCGGACCTTGAGGGACGTCGGCACGAGCAGGGTCTTCGCGGCGAGGAGGATCGGCTTGCCCTCGGAATCCGTCTGGTCGAGGAACGCCTGCTCGGCCGAGGTCAGCGAATCGATGGAAAGCGCGGTCGTCGCGCCCGAGAGGAAGTTCTTGTTGCCGACGCTGAAGAACGAACCGGGGTTGGCCAGGAGCAGCTCGAAAAGCGCCTCCTCGCGCTTCAGCGCGCTCATGCGGCCGATGATGCGGGGGATCTGGAGGAAGGCCCCGAGGTCGTCGTTGATGAGCATCTGCCGCGTGAGCGTGATCATGCGGCCGTAGGTCTCGACCTTGCTCGTGAACGCGTCCTCGGAGAGTTCCGCGCTCTTCAGTTCGCCGTCGGGACCGACCTTCTCGAAGACGCCGACACCGGTGAGGCGGTAGCGCGTGATCTCCTTGAAGTCGTTCACGTCCGTCTCGGCGGCGATCATTGACGCCACGCTCGGCACCGCCTGGTACGCGCCGAGCATCGTCTTGTTGGCGACATTGGAGAGGATGCCGGTCAGCGAGATCGTGCTGAACCCGGAAGTCCCCGCCGCTTCGACCAGCCGCCGATCGGCGCCGAACGCCGCCCGGATCGTCTCGTTGTCCACACGCCCCGGCCGCGCGTACCCGCCCGCGGCCCGGATCACCTCGAAGAGCAATGTGTGCAGCCCCGCGCCGGAGAGATCACGCGACAGCGCCGCGTTCATCGTTCGCTCGTCGTAGTGCTTGCCGACCTGCGCCTCGGGCAGCCCCGCCGAGAGGCACAGCGCCGCCTCGAGGGCGGTCGCACTCGTCGCATCGCCGCCGGTCCGCACCGCGTTCACCTGCGGGCGGTCCGCGCGGAGGATCTCCAACTCGGTGCGGGCGACATCCCAGCCCTCGCCGATCGCCTTGGCCTCGATCTCGCCGCGCCTGCCCGCGCACAGCCGGCGCACCTCGGCGATGCGCTTCGTCTCGGCTGCGGCCACGGCGCGGAGGTCCGCCACCACGCCGCCCGCGTCGATGCGGGCCACTACGGCAGGGTTGTCCGCCACTGCCGTCGCCGTGGGCTTATGCTCCGCGTGGTACATCGCCTTGAGGCTGGTGCGCTGGGCGTCGCTCAGCGCGTCCGCATCGTCGAAGCCCTTCGCTGCCAGCCACGCGTTGAAGTCCATCTCTGCGTTCTCCTTGCGCGCGGCCACGCGCGCCTCTGTGTCGTCGTCAGCGCCGAGGGCCACGAAGGACACCTCGCCCAGCCGCGACCGCCGCACGACCTGCACCGGCCCGTCGAAGGTCCGTCCGTTCGCCTGCGCGCTGCGTCCCTTGCCCACCGTCTCGATCTGCTCCGCGCTCGCGCCCAGCGACGCCTGCCAGGGGAAGCCCGACAGGCTGCTCTCGACGATCTCGCGCGCCACCGCCCCGGCGCCGCTGACGACGCCCGAGACGAGCAGCTGCGATCCCTCGACCCGCACCGATTCGGTGTGCCCGACGATGAGCGAGGGGTTGTGGTCCTTCAGGATGGGCCGGCTCTTGGCGCTGACCTGCATCCCTGCGAGGTCAACCACCACCGGGTGCGGCCAGCCCGCGAGGCGCATCGCCCCGCCGGTGTAGGCGACCATCCCGAACCGCCGCGGCGAGGGCGCGCCATCCGTGGCGCTGTCGTCCTTCGCCGCGACGAGCTCGCCCACCGGCGCGCAGAGCGTCAGCGTGCGCGCGGGATCACTCTTCGCCGTCTTCGGCATCCCTGCCTCCCGTTCGGTTGAGTGCGTGCGCGGCCTCCTCGACCGTCAGACCGAGTTCCGCCATGAGCGCCCGTTCCTTGGCGCACTGGCGCAGCTCTGCCTCCCAGTCGCGTCCCTGGCGGGCGTACTCGTATGCCAGTGTTGTCGTGTGGTTCGTGAGGCGCGTCGCCTGCGCGCTCGCCTCCTTGAGCGGGTCCACTTCGCTCTGCCCATCCCAGAACCACTGGTGCGCGGGCAGGTCGTTCGAGGCCACCAGCGTCCGCACGCGCAGCGGCAGCAGATCGCTGATCAGCACCGCTTCGCGCAGGAACGCCGCGAGCAGCCGGTCGAGCACGACGCGGCCGAGGTGTTCCTGCTCGACGCGGATGCTCTTGAAGTAGACTTGGTGGTCGAGCTTGCCGCTGGCGAAGTTGTAGCCCGAGGAGTTCCCAGCCGCGACGTTGAAGGGCATGTTCAGGCAGCGGGCGATCTCGTTGAGGATCTCCCGCTTGAACTCGGCGTAGGTGGTGCTGGGCTGCTCGGCCTTGATCTGCTCCATCCGCCAGCCACCCGGCATCGTCAGCAGCGCCCGAGCCTCGAGCTCGATGGCGTCCATCGGCTCGACCGCCTCGGCCTCGCCGCTCGCTGGCGCGTCCGTGTAGAGGATGCCCGCGAAGTCCGCGGCCGTCTCCGCAGCGCCGAGCACCGCCAGCGTGTACCGCCGCAGCTGCGCGAAGAGCGGCAGGGCGGGCGTGATGTCGGGGACGCCGCGCGACTGGCCGGGCCGGTCGGCGCGGAAGTAGTGCACGACCGCTTCCGCTGGCACGCGATCGAACTCGCTCGCCAGCGACAGCCGTCCGCCGGCGCTCGTGTCGCCCGGGTGCGACTTGAGGACGTGGTACTCGACCGGGTTGCCGAAGGCGTCGAAGACAATCCCGTCCACGTCCCGGTCGTCCAGAAGCTCGATCGTCGGCGTCGCCACCTGGTCCGCCTCGACGAGGCGCAGATCGAGCTTCACCGGGACGGGCAGCCGGGGGTTGCTGCCGAGGACGCCGAAGACCTCGCCGCTCTCGGCACGGCCCATCCGCATCGTGCGCAGCTTCTCGGGGAGCCCGATCGCCTTGCACCACCGCGCGAAGGCCTCCTCGATGACGGCATTCGCCTCCGCGTCGTCGGTCAGCATCTGCAGCCGCGGCCCCGTGCCGATGACGTCGTTGGCCAGCGTCAGCACGATGCCCCGCGCGTAGGCGTTGTTGGCGACCTCGTAGCGCGCCCGGGCGCGGAGGATGCGCCGTACCTCGGGCGAAGCCGCGGCGTCCGCGCTCAGCGAATCCGCCATCGACCAGTGCCGCCGATTCGCGTCGTTCGTCGTCGCAGCGTCAAACCGCGCCGCGATCCCGGCCACTCGACGGATCAATCCGCCCTTCACGGGCGCAACCTGCCGCGCCTCGCCCGCCTTCGACCGCGCGAAGAAGAAGCCCATCAGGCCATCTCCCCCGCGCCCGGCGGCGCGATGCGGCTCATTCGCAGGCCCCGGTCCCGCCGCTTCGACGCGGCCTTGGACGCGAGGTAGCGGTCCGCCTCGATCTGGTCGGTCAGCGAGTGCTGCTCGACCGAGCCCGAGTCGCCCTGGGCGCGCTTCGGCCCCGCCGCGTTGTCGGCGATGGATTGATCAAGGTCGTTCGGCACAGCGGCATCCCTTGCGATCGCCGCTTGGGGCGGTCGCTACGGGTGACCTATGCCGTTGAGCCCAGGAGTGCGCGCTACTGTGGCGTCTAGTTCGATCTGGTTCCACCGGTAGACATGGCGACTACGCGATGGGCTCGAAGAGCGTTCCGACTTGTGACTTGGGCGGCCAGAAGACGCCTATCACAACCCATGTGCCGTGTGCGAGCACCGTGCCCACGAAGAAGTGCGTGTCGATCTTCGGTGAACACATCTGATCCAGAAATTTCTGCTTCACCTTGGCCGCAGCCTCGGTTGGGCTGTCGCCTCGATCAACGCAGTTCCAGTACAACGCGCCGGCTTCCCAGTCCTCGATCATCATCCGGTGATTGCCTTTGCACCGAGTGTCGTCGCACCGGAAGCGGCAGTGGAACTTCCAGGGCACCTTCCGCGGCGGCTCGAAGGTGGCCGATCGGTCATCCCACAATCGCTGCTGGCGCAGCGCCTCCTTGAACTGGGGCTTCCAATCGTCGGCGTCCTCCGAAACCTCTAGGTCGAGCACCTCTTGGGGGCGAATCACGCCGAGCGAGGTGTTGTCCTGCTTCTGCAGGTCGTAAAGCGCCTCCATCGAGGGCGCTCGCTTGGCCAGCGCATACTTGGCCCGCTCGGCCCAGTCGTGACGCGTGTCGATCGGTTCGCCCAATACCTGAAGAGTTTCCTCGCGCGGGCGGTAGCTCTCTTTCCGCGCGTCGCGCCCTGTGTGCTTCGCTGCCTCCACTTCGATCCACTGATACTTCCTGTACTGCTGGCTGAATGGCAGGTCGCGAAAGCGGATGGGGTAGAGCCGAATGAAGTCCCCGCTCTCGAGCACGCCTGCCGTGCAGACAAGTTCGTCGTACTTCGCCGAGGGGATGGGATAGGTCTTGACTGTGATGAGCACGCGCAGGCGCTCGGCTGCGCCCGTCATCGGCGAAGCTCCATGTGGCGGATCGGAAGGGCGGCGCGAACGGCCACCGGTTTGGCGAGACGCGAGCGGTGGCAGTCGCAGGGGCGTGCCTCCATGCACACCAACACACTCGCGGCCTCTTGCATGAGCCGGGCGACTGCGTCGATGGCACGCCGTTCGGACCGCAGCGTCGTCCGCTCATAGTCGTCGAAGAGCGCTGCCCTGGCGCCGTCACGCTCGAGATCCTGCCGATCCCGACTCTCGATTCCGAGCTGCGGGAAGTGCATGTACTCGATTTCCACGCTCGCGCAGATCCGGCTCAGCGTGCTCTTGTGGAAGCCGTATCGCCGTGAGACGGGGTTGTTCCGCACGTCGATGAGGCGACGCATGCCACCGCGCAGCAGACCATCAATGAATCCGTCCACAAGCAGGCCTTCGTACCCCGCGGTGTAGACAGCAGCTGGTGCTTCAGCCCGCTTCTCCAATCGACGGATCTCGCTGTTGATGGTGTACCACGGATGCTGCTGGTAGACATAGTCGATCAGGGCGGAGCTGCTCTTCTTTCCGTGTTCGCTTACGACCTGACGGACATCGCGGCGCACTTCCTCCGACGCCCCGCGCGCCGCCGCCGCGCCCGACTTCGTCAGCGACCAATCTCGTCCTTGGTCGACCACCAGATCGTCTCGCGCGAGTGCCGCCGCCTCCTGGAAGAGGCAGAACGAGAAGGGGCCGTACTTGTACGGCAGGAACTGGTAGAAGGCCGATCCGCCACCGCTTGGACACTCCTCTCGTAGGAGGAAAGCCCACTTCGTGACGGACAAGTGGGACGCTTCTCCTCCCGCCTCGCTGAGGAGCGCAAGTATTGCGCGTTGCCGGTTGAGCATCCGTCTCGGAACCCTTTCGCCAGGCGGTGTTTGAGGCGATCTCGTGCGACTGGCCGCCTGACCGAAATCTAGGCGCTGGGTGATCCTATCGGGCATGTCGGTCCTCCATGTCCACCACGGGGAGTGGCGTCGAACCCATCTGCTCGCTCGTTGTGACCCTTCGGCCGCAATGCCGACACTCCCGCCGCCGGATCACACGCCCGCCCAACGCCCTGCGGGTGTAGATCACGCGGAAGTGCCCGCAGCCGCAGCTCGGGCACTGGATGCCACGGACGCCGTCGCCCTTCGGCGTCTGCCGAACCGGTCCGGTCATCGCTTCCCCCTCCGGAGGTCCGACAGCCGCACGCGCGACCGTACGGCAGGCGCCTTCTGGTCCGTCCCGAACAACACCGCCCCTTCCATCGACGCCGCAACCCCGGCCCCGACCAGGCAGTCCAGCCAGTGGTTGTCGAGGCCGTCGACGCGGAGCTTCCACTCGTCCACCGTCCGGCCCCGTCCCTCGGTCTTGACCCGATACTCGCTCGTGAGGTGCTCGGCGATGAGACGATGGTGGTCGGGCTTATGGCCGAAGAGCGACAGCGAGCCCGGGTCGCCCATCGGCACGGCGAGCCGGGCGTGCACGAAGCTCTTCCAGTAGTTCGTGTCGAACACCACATGCCGCACGGCCCGCTTGCCGGCGACGACGGGAATGCGCCAGTTGAGGCCGATGCGCTCGCCGCGCTTGCGCTTGTAGTCGCTGAAGGGGATGCTCGACGCGCCGACATACCGGCCGTGGCTCGGCATGAGCGCCGCGGCGTGGCTCGACTGCCGACAGAACTGGTACACCACATCCGTGCTCGCGCCCCAGTTGGCGTCGATCAGGCACCGGTCGATCCGCACCATCGCCCCGTCGTCGCGCCGCCACTCGCGGGCCAGGTGCGACGCCGCCAGCCGCTCGAGCCCCGCGTAGATCGCGCCCTCCTGCCCCGCCCGCGGCGCCGCGTGGGCGAGCGTCCGCTTGATCTCGCGCAGGGTGAAGTAGGGCGTCTTCTGGTCCGGCTCGGCGCCGTAGTCGACGACATACCCGGTGAAGTCGTCCTCCCACGCGGCGACCAGCCAGAAGAGCGCCTTGCCCTGCACATCCACGAACATCGTCAGGCGCGTGCAGCCGATCGGGACCTCGCCCCGCGCGTGCCCGCTCGCCTTCGCAGCGATCTGCTCGGCCGTCAGGAGGTCGTCTTCGGCCTGCTCCTCGGGCAGCGGCTCGTTCTGGTACTCGGCGAAGAAGGCGTGCTCGTCCTGGAGCCGCAGGTTCATCGCGTGCTGGATCGCGCTCAGTTCGTCGTGGTTGAAGCGAGACTCCCATGCGACGCTGGCTCCCTCGTCCATCGCCTTCCGATGGCGCTTGTAGAACGCCGTGGCCTCGCGGATGCCCCGGTCGCTCCGCAGCCCGTCGGCGCGCAGGCGCGCGTACTCGTCCCAGAGCTTCTCGTCCGACGGGAACGAGTAGACCATCTTCGTCCGCTCGCCCTGCCACGCCGGATGCTTGTCGCGGTCGAGGAGGCGGTCGGCCAGGTCGTCCGGTCGCACGACGGTCAGCGTCATCAGCCCGGCGATCTTCTGGCCTGGTCCGGCGAGGCCGAGGATCGCGCCGGCGAGCACGCGCTCCCGGTTGGCGCACTGGCTCGGCGAGCGGGCGCTCTCGTCCGTCTGCGGGTCGTCGATGAGCACGAGCGACGGGCGCACCGATGACCCGTCAGCGCGCTTGTGCTTCATGCCGCGGATGCGTCCGGTGATGCCGGCGACACGGATGATGGCACCGCTGGCGTCGCTCCCCTCGATCGTCGGCAGCACGATCTCCTTGGCGGTCCACCCGATGAGCGTCGGCCTCCCGTTGAGCAGCTGCCCCGCCGCGCGTTGGTGGATGCCTTCAAGCGACCGGATCGGGTGGCACACCTCCGGGAAGTCCGCCGCGAGCAGTTCGCTGTTCTCCAGTTCCGCCTTGATCGAGTCGAGCATCTGGGCCGCGTGGTCCTCGTCCGAGCCGATCAGCGCGACGAAGTCCCGGTGCCCGTACAGCATCGCCCAGAGGCACGCCGTCTCGCACAGCGAGGTCTTGCCGCTGCCGCGCGGCATCGCCATCGCAAACAGCCCACCCTCCAGCACCGCCTGCTCGATCTTGGCGATGACACGGAGGTGGTCGGGCGACCACGCCAGGTGGAAGGTCGCTGGAAAGTACCGCTCGCAGAACGCCCGGAAGTCGCGCGCGCACGCGCGTTTCCGCCCGGCGTCCGCCACCTCGGGCAGCGGGCCGATGTCGCGCCCGGAGAGAGACAGCGCCCGCGCCTCGCGCGCCTT
>Ga0081535_100638_pt1 | contig 19999 bp, 19 predicted proteins | sample HotLakmasection3_FD_71020 | JGI IMG/M metagenome (GOLD analysis project Ga0081535, IMG submission 71020) | Hypersaline microbial mat communities from Hot Lake, Washington, USA - Section #3 (SPADES assembly) (version 2) | ecosystem: Environmental > Aquatic > Non-marine Saline and Alkaline >... | reverse complement strand
TGAGTTAGCTGATCGGCATAACGTCGATGAGAAGAAGCTTCGTTACATTGTCCCTTTACCGCAGGAATATCACGCTGGGGTTGTCCGCCAAATCATAGATTTCGAGCTCACCAGCCAGCAGGTTAAAGAGCTCTGTGAAGAAGACCAATCCACTGAAGATTCTGAAGCTGAGGAAAAGCTTCCGAGAAGTGCGAGACAATTCGCCAGGCTAAGTCGTGATAGCGGTCGAGCATCAGCCGAAGACATTGTTCGCGCTCTTCTACGCCAGGAGCAAGATCCGCTTATTGTGCGTGCTCGGCTGAACGCAATGCGAGAGCTGATTGATGCTGCCGACAGGTATTTGGAGGAACAGCATGGAAAAGGTTTACCTGGGTAAACCTTTTGCCTGTTTTGAAAGGAAATACGATGACGTTCTCACGAGCGCCGCCTCCATAGAATGCATAAAGCCCATGCGAGATGGGCTAGCGGATGGTGCTGGATGCTAAATTTGTGACCTGGACAGTCACAATTTAGCACAGCCTCCGCTTGCCTGCAACTGAATCCGACCATTTCGCCGTCATGTTCGCACATGACCTCAGTTCAGCTTTGCTTGTTGCCGAGACCCGGAGACAATCTCATGGATGTGTTGAATCACCTACGCCAGCTCATCTTCCGACTCAACCGCGACGATGTTACGACGGTCCATGCGCTGCTAAAGCGCATCACCGGTGACCAGGTGGCCGCCGTCATGCTGGCTCGCCTGCTGTACTGGCTGCCGAAGTCACAGACCGGCTGGATCTTCAAGTCGTGGCGGGACTGGGAAGCGGAGTGCGGTCTGACGCGCGCCCAGATCAAGCGTGTGCACGGCAGCCGACTGCTCGAAGCCGTCGGGGTGCAGCGCGAGCTGCGCAAGGCGTGCGGTGCGCCGACCGTCCACTACCGCGTCGACCTGGATGTGCTCTTCGAGAAGATATCCGCCTGCCTGGACGTTTCTGTCACCGAAATGATCGATGTAGAGCCAGCACAGAAGCAGTCAGAGTCAGCCGAGCCATTGGTCGAAGACCGCTCAATGGATTGGTCGGAAAGTGCCCAATGGATTGAGTCAGAATCGCCCAATGGATTGGTCGCAAATGACCCAATGGATTGGGTGGAAAGCGCCCAATCCATAACAGAGATAAACACACAAGAAGAACCAACACAGAAAAACAACACAGATCAACAACAGCAACAAGCGGAGGTTGCTGCTGCTGTGGATCCATACGCTTTAGATCAGTTAGTTCAGCTTGGATTCACCCGCGTGCTGGCGCAGGACATGCTCATCCAACACGGCGCTGAGCGTATCCGTGAGGTGCTTGAGCGATCCAGAGACACCAGCATCCACAACCCGGCAGGTTTTGTGCGACGTGCGCTGCTGGAGAACTGGGTCGTGAAACCACAGCGACCGAGCTTGCTGGAGCACGACCCAATGCGCTATGTGACGGGCAAGTACGCGGCGTTCATCGAGCATTGAGACAACACGTATTGCCTGATGGTGGGCATTTCCAGTCGGATGCGCAGTATGTAAACGATGCAGCGAGATTCTGGACAGCTTGCATCATGACTACCGCTACGCAGCTTGAATAGCGGAAGTCAGGGCGGATGGCTTAAGTAACCACCACAGTAAGTAACCACCACAGGACGTTAGCCCGCTTGACTTTGTGCCTGTTCAATCCCTTTGATGACCCACAGCGCACGCAGGGTAATCCATTTGCTCGGCTTGTCCCGTTTCTCAATATCAATCCACATCTTACCGTTGAGAGAATTCTCAAGTTTCCAGCGTCCTTCCGAATTTTGCTTGCTCAGCAGCCATTGATAGGCTTCTGCCAGACGAGGATCGTTACCATATCCGAGCGCGACCAGCACATCCAGTGTTTCCAGCACATCGCTCCAATAGCTGAAAGGGAAGCCGAGCTTGAACCATGCGGAACTTATTTTCTCGGTGTAAGGGAAATCTGCTTTCGCCACATCATAGCGCAGTAGAAACTGAGCGCCGCGCTCGATGGCACGCTCCATATCAGGTGTGCGCTGCTGCGATGTAACAGCGAGTAAGGATTTCATGGCTTTGAGAGCGCCCCAGCCACAGGGCTGTTTTTCATTGACCGCACAGGTAAAATCCGGCCCGCTTGTGCCGGATTGGTAATACGCGATGGTTTCTTCGCCGATGATACTGCGTACTTGCCAGTCCAGTGCCTGCTGCACACGTGGATCACCCAGAAATCCTAGGCGAATCAGCGCGTAGAGTAAATTCCCGTTGAGACAGTGGAGTACATTACTTGGCATGGCAGATTGTGTGTTGCTGGCAGCGAAGCCGCCATTGCTGGCGATGCTGTGGCTGAGTAAGTATTCACAACCGCGTTGTACGCGCTCGTCAGTGGGGTCTGCTCCCAATTCGCTCAGCAGCATAATATGCCAGACTGTGCCTTGATATTTGCGATAGCCGCCACCGGGCTGAAACCAGTAACCTTCGGGGTTTGGTGCTTCCAGGATTACGGGCACCGGGCCGCTGGTCATAATTTCTGATTTTGCGACGATAACATCAGGATCATTGATTGGACGATCAAGCAAATCACACAAGGCAAAATAGCGTATGGATGGGTTATCCGGGTCCGGCTCAAGTAACCAGGCGAGCGATTCGCTATTTAGTCTTTCTTGCCCTAACATCTCATGTTCGCTTCGGGATAACCGCATCAAATAGCACGAGATTTTATCTCTGTGGCGGATGCCAGCCTGCTTGCACCCAGCGCCGCCGTGAATTCACCACAGCCTCACGATTCATCCGTAGACGGGCAATGGTTGCCCGACCAATTGCCGATAAGCCGATGACCTCTAACCCGTCATTGCTCCACTGGAAATGGTTATGCCAGTCCTCAACGCGGGGATTGAACAGCGGGGCTACCTGTTCCGTTTCAGGGTCGATACCGCTCTGGAAATCCAGCTTGAAACCATTACAACCCACACATGCCAGACACAGGTTGTCGAGGGTTGTTTCACCGCCAGCCGATTCTGGCACAATATGGTCGATTTCCATTGATACAACAATCACCTGCTGGGTCTGGCAATATTCACAGCGACCACGCGCCCGATCAGTGACCTCCTGGCGCAAACGCTCAGAAATATAGGCCATTATGCGCCGAGCTTGAGCTGCTTCTCGACATTATGCCCGCGCTGTTTGAGCAGTAACAGCGCCTCGGAACGCAGAAGCATCTGATGATCGACCAGATCAATCAGGCGTTCCATCTCAGTTTTTTCATCGTCGGTGATTTGACCCTGCTTGCCCAGAGCAATCAGTTCACGCAGACGGGTATCCTGCGGCCAGGCCAGCCGTTGGTGGACTATCGCCCACAACTGCTCATCGGTATAGTTTTTGAGTTCATCGGGAGAAATTCGCGTATCGGGCAACGCCCCGAAGAGCAGGGTTAATCCATCTAACAACACGGATTCAACCGAGCGATTGCTGGCTTTAGCGATCTGCCGGGCACGCTCGTAAACTTCGGGGGGGATTTGTAATTCAACTGTTGATGGGTTCACACATTACATCTTTCAACCATTTCCCCTATTGTACTCTGACTTTGAATGGTCAGTATGGCCAGTTGTGGTCAGAATGGTCAGTTTTTTCGATGCACAATAGAATTTCGTCACTGAAAGACTCTAGCTCCGGTTTAACAGCAAAATGGATCAAATGTGCCGCGCATTTGCAATCCGAGGTGCCGAAGCGCGGAACGGGCACTCCAGCGCCGGGCATCGAGCGCAGAGCATCCTGTGCTGGCTACTTAGGTGCTCCCCACATGAACAGTTGAAGATTCGTTTGTCGTCGGGCATACTCTCGCGGCTTTAGATTTGCGCCACAAAACTGGATCCTGTGCTGGAACTCAATCTCCTTATCAACCTGCTGCGACTCGTCATCATCGTCCTGCTGCGTCCACGGTTGCGCCGCTGGTGGAAACGGCTGGACAAAGTGCGCAGAAGCTTCACCCAGCGACAGCTTCAGCCAGCGACGCTGGAAGGCCGCGTCACCAGATGACTGTCCACTCTGTAGTAGCGGCATCAGCCTGAGCGTCATCAAACCGCGCGAAGTTTTGCCCTACTGGCAGCGCAAAAGTCCGCGATGTGGCGCGCGACAAGACCCACCTCATTGTCGAGATTGACTTGCTTCGCGATCAATTGATTGGCCTGCAAATGCTCCTACGCGGCTTAACATTAGAATTCAGAGCGGATCACGGAATTAGTTCTCACACCTCCCTCGGCAACTACTGAGAATTTGTTATGAGGGAATACCACTTGCTATGTACATCACTTATGGCCTTGTTAAGATTTGCCACTATTCCGGGCAAAGACAGAACAAATGATCGAATAATATGTTATGATCGATATAATGCGTTGATGGCGTACCGCCTCATGATGCTTGGTTCATGTTGAGGGAACACCAGCTGCCCACGAACAATGGTGTTGAAAAAGAGCGAGGATGAGAACAAATGGCGACAGATTCTCCAAAATGGCACACACCGGAACCCGTTATCCAGTGGCTGCTCGATGCCGACCCGGCAATCCGCTGGCAGGTGATGCAGGACCTGATCGATGCACCTGCGGACGAGGTCGCGGCGGAGCGTGCGAAAGTCGCTACCGAGGGCTGGGGTTCACAGCTACTCGCGCTGCAAAGCGCCGATGGTAACTGGGGCGGCGTTGCGTGGAACCACGGCTGGAACTCGACCATGCACGTCCTGATGCTGCTGCGCGACCTGGGTCTTGATCCCACCAGTGACCAGGCGCGTCGTGCCGTCGATCTTGTCCGTGACCATGTGGTATGGGGCGGGTCGGAGGAATGGGCCAGCAATCCGTTCTTTGCTGGTGAGGTGGAACCCTGCATCAATGGCCAGGCCGGAGCCGTCGGTGCTTACTTCCGTCAGGATGTGCGCGGCATCATTGACCGTTTACTGACCGAACAGCTAGCCGATGGCGGTTGGAACTGTGAAGCTGCCAATGGTTCAACCCGGTCTTCGTTCAATACCACCATCTGCGTGCTCGAAGCGCTACTTGAGTATGAGTTGACCTTCGGCAGTGGTCCAGAGATCACGGCGGCACGCCGTAGAGGCGAGGAATACCTGCTTGAGCGTCGTTTGTTTCGCCGACGCTCGACTGGAGAGGTCATCTACTACGACAGAAAGGATGGCTCTGGCGGCGGGCATGAACACCCCGCATTCACACGTTTCGCCTTCCCAACATGGTGGCATTACGACGTGCTACGTGGGCTTGAGTATCTGCGCCGGGCTGGCGTGGCACGAGACGAGCGCATGGCAGAAGCAATCGAACTAGTGGCCTCGAAGCGTGACAAAGATGGCCGGTGGTCCCTCGAAATACAGTATCCCGGCCAGATGCCCGTTGAAATTGATGAAGGTGAGGGCCAACCAAGCCGCTGGATCACATTACGTGCCTTACGTGTGTTGAAATGGTACACAGCACAAAACTAAACAGATTTAGGAGACAGTATGAACACTTTGATCGAAGAAGAATTCCCGTTGCATGAGACTCAGAGCCTACGGTATGACCTGATGGCTGCGCTGACAGATGCTGACCTGGGCTACAAGCTGCCGGGCGACAACCCGACATTAGGGGAGTTGTGCCGGGAGATGGACGACATGGAACATAGCTATATCGGCATGTGTTGCCACATTATTTTCCTGCCTGGCAAACCGTGCATGGATACTTTAATCATTTCGTTAAACCAGGGTTTGGGACACAGTCCACACCCTGTTATGGCGAGGCTTTCGTCGTATCGCAGACAAAGCCTTCAGGTCATTCCGAAGCTGATTGTTGGTACCAGACGGTAGCATTTGCGAGGTGTAGCGACATCATGGATCAATTTAAGGCGCTCGCACAGCAGTTCCTCACTGATGACATGGTCGCAGTTACGTTGATGGGTAGTCATGCGCGTGGTGAAGCACAGCATTATAGTGATATTGACCTGGTATGTTTCGTTCGTAGTGCGACTGCGCCGGAGCCAGACACCCACTATGTTGACCGTCAATTGGTTATGGTTAGCTACGTGACCACTGAGCAAACCGAGGCATGGTTCACAGAGCCAAAGCAGGTTGTCGAAGTCATGCGGAACTTACAACAGGCAAAACCCCTTATCGACCCAACGGGCGCCTTTGCGCAGCTACAAAAGCGAGCACAGCATTTCCAATGGACCCCGGTGCACCAGCGTAAAGCCGATGCGTACGCCGCCAACCAGATGATAGGACTTATTGAAGAAGTTCATAAAGGACTCAACGGGCTGACACAGTATCATGTTGGGCGCCTCATTAACGCCAGTCATGGACTCGCGTGGGGATTAACCTATGCGACCTTGGTTCAGAAAGGTGTGCTTAGTTCTGGCGATAATGGACTTCTGGCAGATGCTCAAACGGCTACGGGCAGGGATTCTGAATGGTCACAAGCACAGCGCCGTGCATTTGGCATCGGCAACTCGGTAACAGATGCAGTGTCGCTTGTTGAGCAAACAAAGGCGAGTCTACGACTGTACCGCTTAACCTATGCCATGCTTCAGTCCATCTGCAAGCCTGATGACCGTGCGTTGATCGAAAAAACTATTTCCGTCGCTATGCCGCATCTCTGACGGCAGGAAAGAATAATGACCTGCTGTCGCTAAATAGAGTAGGTAAGCAAGCGGACGAAGTCGCGCGCGTACTCGATCTGAAACGTAGTGTCGAGCCATTGCTACGACGCGCGGCAGGACATGAGATCATTATAACAAGATCGCTTCAGCACGTCGTCGACCAAATCGCCGAGATTATGGTCGATGACTGCTCGAAAGATAGTATCCAGGCCAGATGCCTATTGAGATCGACGAAGGTGAGGGTCAACCAAGCCGCTGGATCACATTACGTGCCTTACATGTGCTGAAGTCGTACACAGCACAAAACTAAACATAATCAGGAGGCAGCATGAACACATTGATCGAAGAAGAATTCCCGTTGCATGAGACTCAGAGCCTACGTTATGACCTTATGGCCGCTCTGACCGATGCTGATCTGGCCTATAAGCTACCGGGCGACAACCCGACATTAGGGGAGTTGTGCCGGGAGATGGGCGACCTGGAACACAGCTATATTCAGTCGTTCAAAACGATGAAACAGGATTGGTCATATCGCAACACGACTCCAGGACTGACTACGAATGTCGCAGACATGACCACGTGGTACAGAACGCTGGACTCCGAATTCGAAACCGTGCTGAGCGGATTTTCCGATGACGACCTTCGCAGCAAAGAAATTGACCGGAGAAACGATATTCGCGTCTCTGCCCATACCCAGTTCGAGATCTACCGCGAGGCGCTCATGATGTTCTACGCCAAAGCCAGCGTCTATCTCAAAGCGTTACAGAAACCGGTGAACGATCGATGGCAGAGTTGGATTGGATAGCGAGGTAACTCATGAGCAAGGTAATTCTCGATATGACCATGTCGTTGGATGGGTATATTGCACGACCTGATGGTGATGACGGCGGACTTCATCATTGGGCATTTGGTGGATCGCATACTTTAGAAGCAGGTGGCATCACCTTTCAACTGACCTCGGAAAATAGCAAACAGGTCTTTGCTGATTTTGTCGAGCGTGTTGGCGCATTTGTCATTGGCAGGAAAAGTCTAGTCGCTGGTAGTGAAGCACCATTTTTTCAATTACCGACATTTGTACTGACCCACACGAACAGACAAAGTGACGATCCTCTCGTGACCTTCATTACGGATGGCATTGAGAGTGCGTTGCAAAAAGCCAAAGCCGCCGCCAACGGGAAAGCCGTATACATCGGCGGTGGAGCCGATGTCGCGCAGCAGTATCTGCGTGCGGGATTGGTTGACGAACTCCACATCACTCTGGTACCCGTGATCTTCGCAGAAGGTCTTCGTCTGTTGGACAATCTAACAGAAAGATTGATCCATCTACACAGGTTGGATGTGGTTGAGGGCGAGGGTGTAACGCACATAAAGTACAGGATCAATTCTACCGGACAGCGTGTGTAAACGCTTCTAAAGCTTTAAAGCTGGCATTTGGTCGTGTCGATGGAGAAGATCATAATCATGACTAAAATCACTGTCGCAGCAGATTGTGGCAACTCACCCAAGAAGACCTTTCTCCGAGATTGGCAGGTTGCCTGTGTGGAGGGAAACGCTGCCTACATCACCGAGCATATCAGCGACGACATTACTCTTCAGTCCGTCGGGGAAGCAAAGGTGGAGGGCAAGCAAGCGGTTCTGGAGGCTATTAACGCGATGATGAACGAACCGATCGCTAGATGGTGAAGTAAGGTGCATATTCATTTCCGAGCCACAAACGGAAAGCATGACGGCTGCTGAGTACAGCAACCGAGGTGCAACATTTGCCAATCTGGGTCAGCATGAGCGCGCCATAGCCGATTATGATGAGGCCATCCGCCTCGATCCCACCGACGCCAAAGCCTACTTCAACAAGGGGGTATTGTTAGCCAACACCAACCGCCTTGAGGAGTCATTACCCTTGTTTGAAAAGGCTTATGCTTTGGGCCTTCAGCAGGCATTAGGTCCTATTCAACAGGTGCGGCAAATGTTAGGTATGCCACCTATGGTGGTCCAGGCAAACCCCAACGATCCACAGGCGGCGTTTGACGCATTCCAACGAGCACATTCGCTAGATGCGATGCAGCAAACCGTACTGCAATTCCCCATTCTGGCACAGATGATCCCTGCCATTGAACAGGTCATCCAGCAGCAAGTGTCGCCAGAATACCGTCCGGCCTTCGAGCAGAAATTGGCCTGGCTGCGGCAAATTGTCGAAAACGAAGATTAGTAGAGGGGTTAATGATGCCAGACAAGCAGAATGACATTGGTTTGAATGATTCATTGAGCAGATTAAGCAAGAGTTACTCGAAGAACATGATCCTGATAACCCGCTGTTTGCAATCGGTCAAGTCGAGCTGAGCTATACACTTAACCTTCTAAGTAGAAATCAGGGCAAATGGCTTAAGTAGCCACCACAGGGAGTATACTGGGTTTCCACGGGGAAGAAACACCATAGATCTGTAAAGTAGCCACCACAGGGCTTCATCTGACGTGCGCTGCTGGAGAACTGGGTCGTCAAGCCACAGCGACCGAGCTTGCTGGATCATGATCCTATGCGCTACGTGACGGGCAAGTACGCCGCGTTCATCGAGCATTGAGACAACAGGTATTGCCTGATAGTGGGGATTCAGTCCGGATGTGCAATATGCAAACGATTTAGCGAGATGGGGTCGGAAACCTGCTGGCTTTCCATCTCCATCTGCGATCGCTCCAACATTAGGGTTTGATGAAGCTCGGCATAACCCATAACCGGCACGACGTCTACAACGCTTTTGATGGTCGATGTCACAAAAGAATACAGTTATCCCATTCTGGGTGGCTTGCATCATGACTACCGCTACGTAGCTTGAAGAGTGGAAATCAGGGCAGATTGCTTAAGTAGCCACCGCAGCGAGCCTGCGTCTTTGATTGCATTGAGGCCTGGTACAATCGTCGTCTCCGACGCTCCTGGCTGGAATACCTCAGCCCAGAGGTTTGCGAGCGGCGCTATGCCCATAACAGACTCACTGTCCAACAAAATCCGTGTCGGTTCAGCCCAGTTCAGGACGAACTCTGTCCGTCCATTAAGGGCTTGTCGAATTCCTCTCCAATCCTGCCTAAGCGAATCCTTGTCGGTGCAACACTGTCATTCTGACCATTCCATGTGGTGGATTTCCTGACATTAGACTTACACCTGTTCCTGACAGACACCGCGCCCCTATTCGTTCATAATCAGTTCAGAATAATCTGAATCGCATATCGAGCGATAAAAGTAAGCAGCAGAAAGTTTTGATGCGATGACCGAGCAACAACCAGAACCCAGAGTGAGATTTGGCTTTCTTCGGCGGCTTCTTAAAGCCTTGGTGTTTCTGGGTGTTGCCCTGGTGTTGGTCGGGGTTGCTGGTGTGGCTGTGGTCTGGGGGCATTTCTGGGATTTTCAGGTTAGCGCGCCTACATCCGACACCTGCGGCAGTTGTCATATTCTGGAAAGCTATGTCGATTCGCTAGCGGATCCCGATATGCTGGTAAGCCGCCATGTCCGCAGCGGTGTCGGTTGCGTGGACTGCCACGAGTATGACCTGGATCGACAGCTAAGCGAAACAGTCGCCTATATCCAGGGTGACTATCAACAGCCTTTCTTCCGCGCCAAATATGAGATGGAAAACTGTTTCCAGTGCCATGAGCACGAAAGCTACGACCAGCTTGCCTGGCGTACCACCGATCTGGGTGTAACGGACGCCCAAGCCAGTGGCCACGATGCGAATCCGCACCAGCCACCCCACTACTCCAATCTCGAATGCCATTCATGCCATCGCATGCATCGACCCTCTGTCCTGCTATGTTCGGAATGCCATGCTTATGATTTTCGCATGCCGATGGAGAAAGTACGGACAGATAGCTAAACGTTCCATTTATAGATTGTGAGGGAAAACTCAATGTCTGACAAAAATACAAGCAAAACCGTTTCGCGCCGTAGTTTCCTGAAAACTGCGGCTATGGCTGGCGCTGGTGCCGCCGGAGTCAGCCTGTTCGGCGTTCGCTCTGGAATCGCCTTCGCTCAGGATGTCGAATGGACGCGCGAAGCCGATGTTGTTGTGATTGGCAGCGGCACCGGCCAGATGGCGGCGATCCGTGCTGCGGCCAATGGTCTCAGCGCTATCGTGCTTGAAAAAGCGCAATTCGCCGGAGGCACCACCGGCATTTCTGGTGGTGGCATCTGGTGCCCGAACAACTTCCTGATGAGGGAATTTGGTATCCCCGATTCACGTGAGGAAGCTATCGAATACCTCAGCCATGCTACCTTCGGCCAGAGCACCCCGGAACTGATAGAAGCCTTTGTGGATAACTGTAATCCGATGGTGGATTTTGGACGCACGGTCGGCCTTGATTGGGAATTCCTGCCGATCTTCAACGACTACTATCCTGAATTTCCAGGCGGCAAGCCTGAGGGTCGTACCTTGAATCCAATTTCAACAATCGAGGGAGCCCGTGGCGGTGGCGCTTTGGCGCGCATGATGCAGCAGGCTGGTGAAGAACTAGGTGTAGAGTACATGTTCTCGACCCCAGCCAAGCGCCTGATCTTAAACGAAAACGGCTCCGTTGCTGGCGTGACTGGTGATATGGACGGCCAGGAAATCAACATTCGGGCGCTGCGCGGCGTCGTTGTTGCTACTGGTGGCTTCGACCACAACGAAGCGATGGCCAGCCACTTCCTGCGCGGACCGCTGTACTATCCCAGCGCGTCGCGCGGCTGCACTGGTGACGGCCATATGATGGGCATGGCGATTGGCGCAAGCCTGCGCAACATGAACGAGATTTGGGGCTGGCCAGTATACTTCAACGAAGATGGCGGCTTCTCGCAGCCAGCACTAGCCCTCGAACTGGGCAAGCCTGGTACCATCGTTGTCAATCGTGCCGGTAAGCGCTTCTTCAACGAAGCCTGCGCTTATGATCCGGCTACCCGCGCTTTCTACACTTATGATACGGCCACCCATGAGTATGCCAATATTCCGGCCTTCGTTATCGTTGACTCCGGGCATCGCGGCCGCTATACCCTGGCAGGCACACCCCCCGGCGCTGAAACCCCCGGCTGGATCATGCAAGCCGAAACACTGGAAGAACTGGCCACGATGCTGGAAATCGACCCAGTGGCGTTGGTAGCCACTGTGGAGCGTTTCAACGAGTTTGCCGCCCAGGGCCAGGACCCGGACTTCAGGCGCGGTGTATCGGCCTTTGATCAGCTTACCGGTGGTGATCGGACACGTGATGACGTCGCGAATCCATGTCTCGCGCCGGTGGAAACTGGCCCCTTCTACGCAGCGGTCATCTGGCCTGGTTCGCTGGGTACCTGCGGTGGTCTCCAAGTCAACGGCAAAGCGCAGGTACTCAATGTCTGGGGTGAGGTGATCCCCGGCCTGTACGCCGTCGGCAACGCTTCCGGCAGCCCGATGGGTGCTGGCTATCCTGGCGGTGGCGCAACGATCGGCTGCGGCATGACCTTTGGTTACATCGCTGCTGAAGATATGACCAATAGCTAGCTTCAGGACGCGGATTGTCTCACGGACGATCCATCCCTAATCACTAACGCACCATATGTGCGGGGTGCGCCTTCAGACCACCCCGCACTATCCCATCACCAACGGCAGGGATGCGTTTCGAAGCCTTACCAGCCAGGACTGAGATAGAATGACGAAGCCCAAAACAACGCACGATCATAGACCATCCGTGGTGGAACTGTTTGAGATTGACCAGGTCTTGATTGGCCTGGTGCTGATCGGGCTGGTGCTGGTGCTGCTGCCGTCGTCGGTACGGGCACAGGAGACAATGCCCACGCCGACCGCCACGCGGTATATTTCCATTTTCGACGCCATGCAGACGCCAGCTACGGAGACTCCTTTCCCTGCCGAGGCTCAAGCAGGTGCTACGCAGACGCCTGCTCCCCAGGTCACGCGATACCAGTCCATTTTTGACACGACCCCGCAGAACGGCGTCACACAGTTACCACCTGTTGCTGATGACCAGCCCACCCGCGTTCCCTCGCTCTTTGACACTTTGCCATCAACGCCTGCCGCGACGCAAGAATTGACCACCGATGATGGTGCAGCCCAGCCCACGCCGTATGGGTCGATTTTCGATGAAGCTCCTAGCAGTGTGATCCAGTACGAAGGCGAAGAAGAACCGGACCGCGAATACTGTCTGAGCTGCCACGCCATGGACTTCGTCCAAATGGATTTACCATCAGGCGAGATCATCAGCGTTAATGTCGATGAAGACAGCTACCTCGCATCCGTACATGGTCAGCACGGCATAGATGGCTATCGCTGCATTCGCTGTCATGTCGGCATGAACGAATACCCTCATGAGGAAATTACCGCCGATACTGCCCGTGCACTGACTCTCGATTACTCAACCACTTGCGAGCGCTGTCACCCGGCGCAGTATGACGAAACTCTCGATGACTTGCACATGATCGCGCTTACTTCCGGTAATGAGGAAGCTGCTGTCTGCTCAGATTGTCATGGCGCACATGACATTGCCGCCCTGTCCGACCTGGAAACCGGTGAGCGTCTGCCCACCGCCGATCAGGCCAGCGTCGCCATGTGCGCCAGTTGCCATACCGAAGTCTATGACCGTTATGTCGGCAGCATACACGGCGCGGCCCTGCTGGAGGGCAGCCAGGATGTGCCGACTTGCGCTGATTGTCACGGTATCCACGACACGACGGGACCATCCGACCCGTCCTTCCGCCTGTTTTCACCGCAGACCTGTGCCGAGTGCCATGCTGATGAGGAACTCATGGCACAGTATGGCATCAGCACGGCGGTCTTTGATACCTATGTAGCGGATTTCCATGGCACAACGGTCACGATCTTCCAGAACACCGCACCGGATCAGCCATTTAACGCACCCGTCTGCGTGGATTGTCATGGCATTCACACGATTGCGGCGCTAGATGAGACTGGCGACAGGGCGATGCTCAAGGAAAACCTGGTTGTCGCCTGCCAGCGCTGCCACCCGGGCGCGACTGCCAACTTCCCTGACGCCTGGATGAGCCACTATCCGCCCAGCTTCAACCGCACGCCGCTTGTGGCCATCGCCAGCGCCGCTTACACCCTCGCGATCCCGACCATTGTTGGCGTGTTGGGCATCTTCGTCGTCTCCGATGTGCGCCGCCGCCGTCGTTCTCACAACGAGGAAAGGACCGAATGATCATGGAATACGAACGACGCTACCTGCGCTTTCCGCTGCATTATCGGCTTGAGCACTGGGTGATGGTCCTGAGCTTCACTACCCTTGCTGTGACCGGACTGGTGCAGAAGTTCGCCATGGCTGATATTTCGATCTGGCTGATTAGCGTCATGGGCGGTTTGGAGAATGTGCGGATTCTCCACCGTATCGCGGCCACTGTGCTCATGATTGAAGTGGTCTATCATATCGGGCTAGTCGGATACAACCTGATCGTGCGACGGCAGGAAGCAAGTCTCATGCTCACTGGCGCTGATCTGCGTAATGCTTGGCAGACATTTCAGTACAATCTGGGTTGGCGAGATACACCGCCACCGCAGGGCCGCTACACTTTCGAGGAAAAATTCGAGTACTTCGCGATAGTTTGGGGTACCTTGGTGATGGTAGTCACCGGCTTTATCCTTTGGAATCCCATCGCCACAACTAACCTTCTGCCCGGCGAATTTGTCCCTGCGGCCAAAGCGGTCCATAGTGGTGAGGCTTTGCTGGCGGTGTTGGCGATTATCGTCTGGCATTTTTATATGGTGCATTTTCGCCACTTCAACAAGAGCATGTTTACTGGCTACCTATCCCGCGAGGAAATGGAAGCCGATCATTCTTTAGAACTGGCTGAGATCGAAAGCGGGATGCCAGAAGTCCTGGATCCGGGACAACCCCTGCGCCGTCGCCGCTTCCTGGCCGTTTACGGCGTGATTGCGGTAGCCATGCTGGTTGGGATTTATGGTTTCGTCACCTTTGAGGAAACCGCGATTGAAACGGTTGAGCCGCTCGAACCTGTTACGATTCTAGCAGAACTTCCTGCGCCCATTTCACCGCAGATTGTATCTTTCGACTCACCGATGACCTCTTGGCAGAATGGCGTAGCGCAGTTCTTCGAAACGAAATGCACTGTGTGTCATGGCAGCCGCATCCCGATTTCTGGCCTGGATCTGACCGATTATAATTCAGCCATCCTCGGTGGCAGCACACAGGCGGCCATTGTGCCTAACGATCCGGACAACAGCGGCGTGATCTTGCAACACATCGATGGCGATCATCCAGTTCTGGTAACCAACGACGAACTGGCTCGACTGTCTGACTGGATCGCCGCTGGTGCACCACGTGAGTGATTGGAAAATGTTATGAATATCGTCTGCCTCCATACGTTTGTCAGATATACACTGTGATAATTCTCGTTATACTCAAAGGGACGATTCAATCTACAACAGTCAGGTGACTGTTTCATGTTCACCCGCTATACGCGTGATTTACAGCGTTTCGTCTGGGATAGGATTTATCAGGTTCCCTTGCGCATAAAAATCTTCGGCATCAGCATTTTCGCGACTTGCCTTACCGCTTCTAGTGTGCTGCTTTGGTCTTATGGGCGCTGGCAGTTCACGTCAACAGCAGAAGGTACGAAGACGATCCAACCGTACTCCTTCACCGAACTGTTTCTGGCTGTGCTTATCGCGATGGTTGTAGGCCTCGTCGTTGCTTGGGGGCTGACGAGTATTCTCTCGAAACAGGTCGCAGAGATTACGCACGTCGCTCGCCAGGTCCAGGATGGCGATAGGTCACGACGCGCTCCTGTTCGCAGTAATGACGACATTGGCATGCTAGCGCGCGCCTTCAACACCATGATCGATAGCATTACAAAATCGCATGCGTCGTTGCTAGTTGCCAATGCGCAGCTTGCCAAGCAAAACCAGGAATTGACCGCCTTCTATGCCCTGGCGGTGCTTGCTACACAACCCGGATATACTGATTCAATCTTATCAGATGCTTTGGAGATTATTCTGGAAGCTGGCCAGTGCGATGCCGGACTGGTGTTCACAGCCCGTGAAGATGGTACGCTGAACATCGACACCGCCGAGCGGTTAGAATCCGCACCTTGCGACCAGAACTCAACTGATTACCCGACAGATCCGGTGTTAACCACGATATTGCAGGAAGGCCAACCACTTCAACTGGATCTGACGGCTTTGTTGTATGATTATCGATCTTCCCACCTATGTGCCCAGGCTAAGGCAAACGGTTTCACCAGGCTCTATGCCCTGCCACTGTGGATTCATAACGAGGTGGACGGTGTCGTGGTATTGTTTAAGCGAGACCAATCAATGCGCCTTGTGGATGACCGCGTCATTCCTTTCCTGACCGGCATCTGTGGTCAACTCTCAATGGTCATTGAAAACCGGATGTTGTGGGACGAGGTGAAGCGAAAAGAGGCCGTACGCGCTCGTCTGCTGGCGACCGCAGTCAATGCCCAGGAGCAGGAACGAGAACGGATCAGCCGCGAACTACATGATGAAACTGGCCAGGCTCTTACCGCCTTACTGATTCAGTTGAAGGTGCTGGAAAACCTGCGCGATGAGGTTTTGATTGCGGAACAGGTTAGCCAGCTGCGTATACTGGTTAGCACGACGCTCGAAGAAGTGCGGCGTTTGGCCCGTGATTTGCGGCCCGGTACACTGGATGAACTGGGGCTAGCGCCGACGATTGAATGGCATTTGCGCTCGTTGACACAGAACAACGAATTGATGGTGGAATTTGATTCAAACCTGCCGACAGGCTTTCGACTGCCCATCCATACTGAACTGGCGCTGTATCGTATCGCGCAGGAAGCCCTGACCAATATCGCCCGTCATGCTCATGCCACGCATGCGCTCATCCGGCTGGAGAAGATCGACGGTGATTTACGACTCGTCGTGCAAGATAACGGATGCGGCTTCGATGTCCATACCGTTATGCACGACAATACCTGCGGCATCGGGCTGCTCGGTATTCAGGAGCGCGTGGAGTTGATAGACGGTAGCCTGAAACTCGAGTCGTCTGCGTCTGGCACCCGAATCAGCGTGGAAATTCCCATTCTGAAGAAAGTCGAAACCACATGACCAATCCTATTCGAGTTGTTCTGGCCGATGACCATACCGTGCTTCGGGCCGGATTGCGCGCCCTTCTAAATGCTGAAGCCGATATCGAAGTCGTGGGCGAGGCGGGAAACGGTGCTGAAGCCATTCGCCAAGTCGAACAATTGTATCCGAACGTCATTGTTATGGACCTGAACATGCCCGGGACCAGCGGACTGGAGGCGATCCGGCACATTTCCAAGCATTATCCGCGTGTTCGCACGCTGGTCCTCACCATGCATTCCGAGGAACAATTCGTTATCGGCACGATTCGGGCCGGGGGGGCTGGCTATGTGCTCAAGAGCGTGGCTGATGTAGAGTTGATTAAGGCGATCCGTCAGGTCAGCGCGGGTGAACGGTATTTCTACGGCCATGCCTTGCAATTCCTACTCGACTATCATTATGGCGAAGGTGCGACAGAGCAAACCGAAACCCTGAGCGAGCGCGAGTACGAAGTCCTGGGATTAACGGTACAGGGCTATTCTAGTCGCGAAATCGGTGAACGCCTATTCATCAGCGCCAAGACGGTCGATACTTATCGCCAGCGTCTGATGCAGAAGCTAGGTCTGACACATCGCGCTGATCTGGTGCAGTATGCACTCCGTCATGGCCTGCTGGAAGCTCCCGATCATGATGAACCCATCAAACGGCATAGCCTGCATGGTGTGGGGGCCGCATCCGTCCGTGCTGCAGAAACGACAGCCTGGGATCGTACTGCTGATGTCATTGTAGTAGGTAGCGGCACAGGTCTGGTAGCAGCACTGAGAGGTGCCGCATGTGGGCTGGATGTGCTAGTACTGGAAAAGGCTGATCATCTGGGCGGAACGATGGGCATTTCCGGCGGTGGGTTGTGGATACCTAACAACTACCGGATGCGCGAGGAAGGCATTTCAGATTCGCTGGAAGAAGCGGTGGAATATATCAAACATGCGACGCTTGGTCAATCTGATCCTGTACTAGCGACGACCTTTGTCGAACAATGCAACCCGACCATCGACTTTCTGCGCGACCTCGGTATTGAATGGGATTTTATGCCCATCTTTAATGACTACTATCCGGAATTCCCTGGTGGCAAGCCACGTGGTCGCACCTTGCGACCGATTAACGAACAGGGTGAACCGTTCGCTGGCGCAGAACTGACCCGCCATATGGTTAATATTGCCATCAATTACGGCATTGAATTCCTGTTGGAGACCAGTGCTAGGCGCGTCATCGTCAATGATCAAGGTGCAGTCGTTGGTGTTGTAGCCGAGTTCCAAGGCGAAACGCGCAATTTCAAAGCCCGCTATGGCATTGTATTGGCGACCGGCGGTTTCGATCACAACGAAGCGATGGTCAAGAATTTCCTGCGCGGACCACTGTATTACACCAGCGCTGTTCCGACTGATACGGGAGACGGCCACATGATGGGGATGGCCCTGGGGGCCAGCCTGCGGAACATGAACGAGCGCTGGAGTTGGCCGGTGTTTTTTGATAGCGAACAGCAGGTGCCACTCTCCGCCCTGGCCACAGAGCTGGGCAAACCTGGCGCTGTGGTAGTGAATAGACAGGGACATCGGATTCTCAACGAGGCCGGACCATACGACTCGGTTACGCGCGCGTTTTTCTCATTTGATACGGGCACATACAAGTATTTCAACATTCCAAGCTATGTCATTATTGACACGCAGCACCGGCAGCGCTACACCTTTGCCGGTACCCCGCCGGATGCGCCGCTGCCTACCTGGGTCAAGCAGGCGCCATCGCTGCGCGGGCTGGCTGAGATGCTTGAAATCGATTCAGATTCGCTGGGAGAAAGCATCACCCGCTTCAACGCAAATGCAGCTAGGGGTGTTGATCCCGACTTTCATCGCGGCGAATCTGAATTTGATCTGCTTACCGCTGGCGACCACACCCGTGACGACATCGCTAACCCCTGCATGGCTCCATTGGTAGAAGCCCCGTTCTATGCTGCGGCGATCTGGCCCGGTGCGCTAGGTACATCTGGCGGCCTGCAAACCAATACACATGCTCAGGTTCTCAATGTCTGGGGTAAAGTTATTCCTGGCCTGTACGCGGTCGGCAATACCGCTGCTAGTCCGCTTGCAGGCGGCTATCCTGGCGGTGGCGGCACATTAAGCGCTGGTTTCACCTTTGCCTTTGTTGCCGCCAATCACATGTTTGCCCAGTATAGAGCGGATCATCCTGATAACGATATTTGACAGGTTATCACTTTGAGGCCTTGTATACGGGAACCGTTGAGAATTAAGGATGCACCTAGTGATGCCACAGCTCGCTGAACAGCCATCTGAACTATAGTGGTTTGTAGTGGTTACTTAAGACATTTATGCGTCTGTTTGTCGCGGAACCCAGAATGATCTCCGTAGTCTCAAAAACTCCATTGGTCTATGAACTGAGTTGAGATCAGGCTCGAACCGGCTAGTAGAATAGGCATGTGTCTTGCCTGTAGTGGCCACTTAACGAACAATCGCATCTGCTCGTTGTGAAAACCCGATATATTCATGTTTAGACCTACATTGCCAACCAGGGGGAGCGAGAAAGTGTTTTTCCAACGACTGCTCCAGCGGGCGAAGTTGGTGGCATGACTGTGATGTGGAGACTGAAAACTGTTTCAAGCAGTGGAACAAACCCAGCTCACAGTCGGTGGTTGTTGGATGTCTGGCCGATCTGGTGCATGACAAGCGCGAGCTTATTGCCAAGAGGCCTTGCTGCGCCATCAGAGGATGAGCTGGTGAGGGTCATGTCGCAATAAAGATCAACCAACATGCGAAGCGCCAACCGCGAAAGAGGTTAGCCTTACGTTAAATTATAGTTTTAATATCGTTTGTACACCCACCCCCGAGCCAAAGTGAACGCTTTTTGTCATTTTTCCCCACTGGAGTGGCGGAGAAGCTGCAATTTATCGAGCAGATCCGCTTCGAGCAGCGCCCTTCCTTACTAAGCCTCCTTATTGACGAACAGCAGATCTGTCTTTGACGAGGATCTGTAGCGTCATCTGTACGCTGCTAATCCTCGCGAAGACGCGCTGATTTGGTCGGGCAGACCTCGGGTGCAGTGTACCCGGTCTGCGACCAGGTGGCGAAACCTGTTCGTTTCATGGTTTGGAGGTTTTTCGAGATGACGCGTACGTTCGCACTAACCAACCACAAAGGGGGTGCGGCAAGTCGACATCTGCCACCAACATTGCGCTGGGGATCACGGGCATTCTGCGGCAGATGAACGCACCCAACCACCGCGTGCTGCTGATCGACACCGACAGTCAGGCACATGCCACACTGGT
>Ga0081535_100635_pt1 | contig 20083 bp, 30 predicted proteins | sample HotLakmasection3_FD_71020 | JGI IMG/M metagenome (GOLD analysis project Ga0081535, IMG submission 71020) | Hypersaline microbial mat communities from Hot Lake, Washington, USA - Section #3 (SPADES assembly) (version 2) | ecosystem: Environmental > Aquatic > Non-marine Saline and Alkaline >... | reverse complement strand
CGCTTTACCGTCGAGGGCCGTTTGCAGCCCCGTCACAGTCGAAATCGCTTGGGTGTGACTGGTCGACGCTTTACCGTCGAGGGCCGTTTGCAGCCCCGTCACATTGGCGATCGCGTGATCGTGAGAACTTGCAGCCTTGCCATCAAGCGCCGCTTGCAACCCCGTGATCGTAGAAATCGCGTGATCGTGAGCCTCCTCACCGTCAGGAATCTCTAATTCATCAGCTAGCGCCAGCAGCAGATCCACCACCCGCTGACTGTAGCCAGCCGCCAACGCCCCGCCCGAAGTCGTGATCAGCTCCTTCAACTCATCATGAAAACTCACCACTCAAAATCCCAAAAATTTTGTGACCGCTTAGAAAAAAACACACCCAACACACTAGGGGGGGGGAGCCCACAGTCGATTCGGAGGTGTGTGCAGGCGTGGGGGCACCCGCGTACAGATGCAAGCTTGTATACAGGCTTAGCCCCCAGCCCGAGCGATCGCGGCTGCTAGTTCAGCTTGCTTCATCGTCGAGTAGCCCGTGATCTCAAGTCCCTTCGCGATCGCTTTTAATTCCGGCACAGTATGGGTATCGGCGAGGACCACCGCCCGTTCCTCTATCGCCGTCGGCTCATCATCGGGAGGTTTACGCCCTGGCTCTGGCTCGTGCCAAAGCTGATGCTGTTTGGGGTTGTAGTCGGAGCGATTGATGATCAGGTAGTCCGAGCCGTCAGCGTTAGCGATCGCGATTGTTTCCAGTTTCATGAGTTTGAGTTACCCCGCCACGCGACAGGCAAAACGCGGCAGCACCAGCTCGGCCCCAAACAAGCAGCTCAAATAGAAACCCGTTTGATGATATTCATCCTTGATTTCTAATCGCAGCACCACGCCAGTTAGCGGATCGACATAGGTCGCCAGCAGCTTACCTTGCTGAATCTCTGGCAGGTTGAGCCGTGCTGCGGGACGTGAAGCGAAAGCAAACGCATAGGGATTAAACGCCAGGTTAACCGTATGGGACGCCTTAAACGTGATCGCCGCATTATCCGCCCAGGCGATCGCGGCGGCTGGCTCAAAAGTCATATCAGCATCAGCCGTCGCCAGGTCAGAGCAGGCAGTAACCACATAAGTCTGATCGTCCCCCGCGACCGTGAAGATATCGCCCACACTGGCTTTCGTCGTCATGCCGTCAACGTGAACCGTCTTGTCGCCGATCGCCACATCGGTCTGATCGACCAGAACCGTTCCAGCAGCGCCGGTAGTGTGGGTCTGGAGACTCTGATCCTCAAACCAGTTAAAGCCCAGCTTGCGCCCGACTTCCCCCTCTTGAATCGTTAGCGTAGTGCCGGAGGCTTGAGCATTTTGAAACATGCTCAAGCCCGTGGCGTTGCCGTAGGCGTCAGGGTCAAGGACAATCACCCGCATGGACTTCGGACATTTTTGTTTGACTAACGCCGTGCGAGCCGCTTGAGCCGCAGCCGTATCCGAAGCAAACGGTGTAGTGCCCGCCGTCCCCACAAAACCATAGACGCCCTTATATTGGGCCGCGATCACCCCGGAAATATATTCCGCCAGCGTCGCCCCCGCTTGCTCAATAAACATCGGGACGCGATCGCCAACATTTTCGATCAAGTTGACGTGCTTCTCTGTCAGCGGAAAATTCACCTCACGCCAATAGTCGAGCGGCACCGGTACCGTCGCCGCTGGAGGAGCCTCCGCCGAAGCGGGAGGCGTTGAGCCCGGCGTCACGTCACGGGAGCTAAACTCAGGCGGAATCAAAACCTGTACGTCGCCCCCTTGAGGAGTCGGATCAGTCTCAGATCCCATCGACGTATGATTTACCAGTCGGGGCAGAGGCGTATGAGCCCGGATACTTTGTGCCCCCATCGCCAGAATCTTGCCATACAGATCAGAAATTGCCATTAATCGCAGCCTCACTAAAGAAAATTGGAACGGCACAGAGCAGGCCCAGGCGTTAGCCCTCGACCAGCTGCACCTCACCCGACAAGATCGCCTCCGGCTCAATTCCCGAAATCACGCGATCGCTACCCACGCTGACACTCGCCGCCGTCGTCGCCCCCGCCCCTTCACCGCTGGCAGTCGCCCCCGTACCCGCAGCATCTTCAGGAAAGAACGCCGCAGCATATTTAGTCTTCAAGTTGTCAAAGAAACCATCGGGCAGCGAAGCCTTACCGTCAGAGCTAAGAACGACGGCAGACTTTACTACCGGCGTCAGGAGTTCCTCATAATCGGGATTCACCCCGGCATTCCCCATCGCCCGTACCGCCATCAATTCAGTGCGTAAATCTTGCTCTGTCTGATTGGATTGCTGAAGCTGTTGCTGGAGCGTATCGCGCTCAGTGCTCAAGGCATTAAGCGAAGCGTTATCCGTCCGTAGTTGCTCCAACTGCTGGAGCGATTGCCGCACCCCCTGCGGGTCGAGGCCGTCAAATTGCTTCGCCGTTTCAATCAGTTCATCGACCTGGCCCAGCACCTCAGCAGCCCCTTCAATACTCTGAAGTTTGGTCTTTAAACCACTAACGATCTTGGATAGTTGCATCTTCGGCATCCTCATCTAAAAAGTTTTTCGGGAAGAAATTGCGATCACGCGCTAATCGCCGCAGCTCATCACGGGAAAGATCGTTGTTTTGGCGCATCAAGACGAACGCTTGCAGCAGATTTGGATCGCTCGCCATACTCTCAAAGAATTTGGTGTTGACTTCCACGCGGCCACCGTCAGGCAAACCCAGGTACGCGGCATGGGACTTCAGGCAATCCGTTACCCCTTGGGCAAAGTCAGAGGCGAACAGGTACAGCTCGCTCTCCACTTTGGTCGCTTGCACTTCCGTAGTTTTCGCCGCTTGGCGATCGCCCGGTTTGACCAGATAATCAGCGCCGAGAAAGTCCATCTTTTGATCCATATCGGCGACTTCTTGACGCGACTTATCCAGGGAATCGGAACGCGGCTCCGCCCAGCCAAACGATCCGCCAATGGGAACATCGACGATCACCTTTGGCCCCAATACCAAATCTTCACCCTGGCCACCCACCCGCACCGCCTGCGGAAAACAACAACGGTGCATCTTTTGCCGATGGTCAGAGCTGACCTGGTAGTGAGCAACATTCAACTTAGCCAGCGTCAACAAAGTTGGGTTACTGGCAAAATGGCCGAGGCGATCGCCGCCATAGATGCAGCGCAGCGGAATATGATCCAGCGGCTGGAGCCGTCCCCGGCGCTGTCGCCCCACCACCCCTTGATCAAGCAATTGCGGCAAGGCTTTTTTCGATTCGCGAGGACTCACCGCCAGGCGATACAACTCCCAGCGGCCCGGCTGCAAAACTAAATATCGCGTTTCAAACTGCTCCCCATACAGGCCATCCGGGTCGACGTGTTCCACCTGAATCGAAACCTGCTGAAGCACCTGCTGATTCCCCACCCGCGCAAAGCGCCAGTTGAGCACTTGCAGCGGTGAAATTTCTACCCAAAAGGGCGATCGCCCCCGTGCCCGACTATCGAGCAACGTGCGAATCGTTGGATCAGCAGCCGGATAATCTACCAAGGCGAACGTATGCCCCCGACGCAGCGATCGCAGCGCCAGGCGCGAGAGCACGCGATTGCCATTCCCGCCATGACCGTCCAGATTCCCCCATCCATCAGTGATCGGCTGAGGCACATCGACCAGGCGCAGGCCATTACTGAAGATCAGGCCAACGTAATCGCGCACCGCTTGAGCAAACTTGTCGTCGAAGTGGGACGAGGCAAGGCGATAAGCATAGTCGTCATCGGTTTCGCCCGGTTCCTGGGGCAGATAAGAGCGCGAGCGGTCATTGGGCACCATGCGACCATCGGGCTTCGTATCCGTCCAGGCACTAACGCCATGGTAAACATCTTCCAAAAATCGCCAGTTCGCCGCCTGAGACTGATAGGCGCGAGATTGATAACTAGGCGAATGCGGATCGTTAGACAAACAGTGAGACTCATGCGACTCACCCAGTTTTACCCGAAAAGCTTACAGGGCTAACAGTTTGGGGGAGAAATTTAAGGTTATGGTGGCCGCCCGTTAGTGATCAGCTTTGGCCCTGGCTCCGGTCATCGCGGCGGCCAGCGGCCCCGACCCCCGCCTCCCACCCTAACCCCGGCGCAACCGGCCCGAAGTCGACCAGCCTGAAGCCAGATCGCCCGGATACCGTTGCACCGGCAGGCGCAGCGTCAAACTAATTTCGTCAATGTAGGAGCGCATTTCTTCAATGCGAAAATCCTTGGCGAAGGAAGGCGATCGCTGTGAGGTCCCACTGGCATTACTGGTCAGAGTACGATCGGCAAAGGGCCGACTCGCTTTGCGCTGTTGCTCAATGCGAGCCAGCTCGCGCAGATGCGATCGCACCGTTTGCAGGATGGCAGGCGCAGCGGCATAGGCAGCAGCACAACGGGTCGAAATTGCATTTAGGTTGACCGTATCAGCGGGATAGCCCAGCCAGCGCCGAATCTGTTCTTTGTCGTGATCAGAAAACATTAGCTCTCAGCAGCTCCAGACGAGAAGATATCAAAGCGGATCTCAACCCCTAAAGCATTCCCAATCAAGGCGACATGCCGCCGCCCCTCATACCGCAGGTTCGGGAGCATTGTGGTGCCCTCAACATCGCGCTCTGTATTGATATTGGTTTGAATCGTCGCCAATTGCGACAACCAACCCTCGATACGAGTAACCGCATTCGTGGAGGCCGTCGAATCGGCCAGGTCTTCAACTTGGCCCATCGCCTCGGCAATATAGGTCAGCTCCGTATCATTGAGCGGATAGCCTAGAAGCGTCGCGATCGCTTCTTTACTCGCAGTCGCAAAGTCAGCCATTATTCAATCTCGGGGTTAAAGGGATTATTGAAATCAGTCGAGGTCGATATCGGTCGAGAAGGCGGTTCAATCGGCTCCGGTACAGAACGCCGCGATCGCGAGGGCACCAGACCCGCAGGCACGGAATCGGCCAACCCGTAAGCCGCATCGCCATAGGTCACATAAGGATCCTGCCCAGAAACGTTACCACCCCAACCATAGCGAGAACCTTCATTAGCAATAAATCGACCCATATCGCCCAGCTTATTAAGAGTGTTGTTGAGGTAATTCAGTTGCTCACGCGGATCAGAGCCGCGATAGGTGCCCCGGCGACCATCACCCGAATTATTGGGGTCCCAGGAACGACGGCGAGCCTGTTGTTCAGCATGCCAGGCCGCTTGCTTCTCTGCCGCGTCAGTTTCCCAGGCATAATCAGCTTCCCAGTGGGGGTTAAAACCATCAATGAGCGCCCGATTAGGGGGCGGCGGCACTCCCAGATCGCGCCCCTGAAAGACCCGATCAATCGCATCCCGTTCATTCACCCGCCGACCGATTTCTTCTTCTCTAAAAGCCCGGCGAGCATCGGCTTCTTGTTGTCGCCGCTGGCGGGTAGCATCGCGATAATCCCGCCAACTTTGCCGGGCTTGTTCCCACAGTTCCTTAGTCGAAAAATCTGAAGCTGCGGCTCGCGCCCAGCAAAATATATTGTCCCAGTCCTGAGTTTTGAACGCGACCGACACAATATGTTTACAGGGGAAGTTAAGCGATCGCTGCATCCCGTTCCAGTTGCCCCCAGTCTGCCACTGGCGATATTTGTAATGGGTGGGATTGACAGGCACCCGATAAGGATGTTCTTCAGCTGAGAAGTCAGGACAAGTACAGGAATAAGCTTTCACCCCCGCACAGCTGACCGTACCCGGTGGCGCACCCCCACCCCCACCCCCGCCCGTCACTGGCGGATCAGGAGAATCATTCACCGAAGGACCACGATAAATACAGTTAGCAAGCTTGGCCCACCAACGAATACTCGAAGAACTACTAAGCGGACCGATCACAAAGCTAGTAACACCCGGCTCGGAGTTGGGTTGAGCAACAGCCGACAACCCGCGATCGCGTATCCGAGTATTGCAAGGATCTCGCCAATTAGTACTAAAAGAAAGGTAGGTAAAGACCTCAGCACCCGCGCCCGGAACAGTTGAAGATGGATAATAAGTAATCGCACCACTATAAGCTTCCTCATGATTAAAGTTGTAGACAAGAGTACGAGGTTGAGCACCTGGAACAACAATCGTGTGACGCACTAGGGAAACTGTCAACCAACCCCCACTTACAGTTTTGAACTTAATATTGTCATCACCGTAAAGGCTTTTTGCTAGTTCATAATTACCCGCAGCCGCAGAATTATAGTCCCGCAAAGGGACAAATTCTTTAGATGGATCAAAGGAAAAGGTGACATCGACCAGCTCATTACTGGAGCTCTGCCAAAGATTGTCAGGTTCTTGCCCTTGGGCCGGTTCCGGCCATTGAGCGTTCAATATTTGTTGATCGTCCAGCTCAGTGATTTTCACCACCCATTCCCCGCCATCTTTCGCCGGACCCCGCCCCGACAAAAAGCGATATTCAGTATGGCTAATTTGGCGCGTGGGACTCAGGTAAAAGCCTCGCTGTAATCGGGCTTTGCGGCTCACGTAATAAGCCGTATCGACCGCACTATAACGGGGTGAAAACCCACGGGGACGGAAGTATTTAGGCATCACCAAACACCCAATCGTCACAGTCGCAAGTCTGCTCGCTCAGTCGCGATCCAAAGGTATGTAGCCGCTGACGAAATTGCTGTTGTAGATCAATCAACCCTTGGCCCTCAGTGGTAATGATTTGCAGGCCGTAAGGCGACACATGGATCGAAGCAATCAAATCTGCCTCCAAGACTTTATGTTGGCAGTTCCAGGCCAGAGCATAGGCCGCAGCTTGCAATTGCGCCGCCTGAATCGCCACCGGCCACGCTTTATAGGCGCACGTTTTCAGATCACAAAGGCAGAGGCGATCGTCGGATTCTGGCAGTCTGACCAAAAAATCAAACGTCCCCGCATAGCCCAATTCCAGGTTATAGACCAGCACATCGGCCCAGACCGGCCCATAATTCACCAGCCGAATCGCTTGCAATAGCGGCTCCAGATGTTTTAGCCAGGGGCCATACTGCCCGTAACCCATCCGGCGACCAGCCAGCGCCGCCGCCACGTAGCGATGCACATAGTTGCCGCGATCGCGCCCCGCCTGGCTCCGTTGAGAAAATCTAGCCGGGTTCTTGATCCGTGCTTGTTCTAAGCGAAAACGATCCGCTGGCGGCATCGTCACATCCAAAATCGACGTGACCGAAGGGAGCCGCACCGAGCCCGTTTCAGTTTCTATCGTGTAGTACCGCATTACTTAAATCGAGCCTGCCCAAAGGATGGTAGACCTTCCCCCGTGAGAAATTGATAGCCCCCGGCTGCTGCATCTACCTGATCATCGTGCCCCCCATCAGGAAATTGAATCATTTCGTTAATGAAAATTTGATGCCAGTCACCGGCCAGCAATAGCAGCTCGCTAAATTCTGCCGCCCGAGCCAACGGCCTAGCGCGAGTCATTTTGTCCAGTTGCGAAGTCACCCCCGCCGAATCGTAGCCAGTCGTGAGCGATCGCAGTCGCGCCGTTTGATAATGCCCCGCCTGGCCAGGGTCGTTAAACCAGCGAATCGCCACCTTCCGCCCATCTTGCGAAGCGATCGCCAACAATGCCCGTTCCACCTGATCCGGCCCAAGGCGATCGCGGAAGATATCAGCGAGAACAACTTTGCCATTGCTGCACAGCCCCAGCAGCGCTCCCACCGTCCAATCTGGATCAGCCCCCGCCATCGCCTTAGCCGTCGCCGCAAAATCCCAGAACCGGACCCACCGGGTCACTGTCGGTAAATCGTTAGTGATCACAAACCAATGGGTCTTAAAGACCTTACCCGCCACGGGTTTGACATTCCAGTTCCCGCCCAGCAAGCGATCGCGTTCGACTTGGGGTAGCGCTTTCAGGTTATTGAGGTAATTGGGGTCCTTTTGCAGCAGCGCCGGATTATCGTAGACCGTCGCCGGAATGAACGTAAACGACTTGGTTTCTTCAGTTGGTTCATCCAGCCAAATCAACTCCCCCTCGCGCCGAATAAAGTGGCGAACAATGCCCGCGCGATCGGGAATCGCCAAACCTTCATCATCAATCCACCAGTCAATGAAGGAGCGAACCCAGCTATCCGGATCAGGGTTGCAGGTGCCCCGGAAGTATGGCCTCACCCCGGACGTGCTTCGCATTCTGGAAACCAGATACCAGAACATGAACTCGGTGAAGTGGGTCAACTCGTCCATACCCACATAGACCAGCTCTGTACCCTGCCAGTCAAACACGTTCGACTCATTCTTGAGGGGTCGCATCACGGCATAGCCACCCCCCGGAAACAACCACTTCATCGCCGAATAGATCGGCTTGCAGCCCACCAGCGGATAGATCGCCATCGACGCATCCCACAGGCCGCCCGGATTCTTGATCTGCGGATAAGTCCGGCGAAAGAAAGTCGCGTTAAAATCCGGCGCGTTGAGATGGCGCAGCGCTTCCATTAAAATCGCCCAGCTCTTACCACCCCCCGCCCCGCCGCCATAGATCACAAAATCAGCAGGCGAACTCAGGAATAAGGTTTGCGGCCCCGCTTGCGGTCGCAGCGTAATTGTCTGTGTTGACATGAGTCTCACCATTAGACTCAGGAATCCCAAAAATCCCAAAAAATTTTGTGACCGCTCAGAAAAAAACACACCCAACACACCGGGGGGGGGAGCCCACAGTCGATTCGGAGGTGTGTGCAGGCGTGGGGGCACCCGCGTAACGGTTAATGTGCATACTATTAGCGATCGCTGTTCATCTACCCGGTAGTCTGATGCGTTTAAGAACCTTTCTCATTGTGGCGGCAGGTTGCACCCTTGGCTTAACTCTATTGGTGTTGCCCATAGGCGAGAGCAGCGGCAGGGGCGAAGGCCACCGGTGGCCGATCACAAAAAGCGATCGCTCAAGTTAAGCGATCGCTAGCGAGTTCAATAGTGCAAGTTTAGCGCCCATTATCAGGGAGATAGATATGCACCTCAACCGCTTGCTGGGTAGCAACTTCTTGGGGCTTATCAGACCATCCCGCTTGAGCCTTTAGCCAGAAGATACAAGCCGCTACATCCCCCTTCATCGCCTGGTCGTAGAGACTGGTGGCCACATCAGAAGTAGCGGCGATCCGCCCCCGCTCATAAGCCGTTCGGACATCTTCGCGGTGCAGCCAGCGATCAACTGTCGAACTACTCACCCGCAGCGCGATCGCAATTTTGTCCAGCGTGAAGCCACAACCCGCCAGCCGCTCAATTTCAGCGATCGTGAACTCATCGATCGGTTTAGGTTTTCGGCCCCGTTTCTCTGGCATATCGCCCCCGCCCCCGCCCTATCGCCCAATCATCGCCATTCCTTAAGGCTTTCGCCATTGTCAGTGCTACGGGTTTTTTTCGGGCAATCTATAGGGAAACGGCGATCGCGAACGGTAATTATGCAGGCCGAGCTTTTAATTAAAGATGTCAGTGGCGATCGCTTCGGCAGTCGAATTCTCGATAGCTCTGATCTACGGTGGACGATTGGCCGTCAGGGTGACCCCGAAAGCCGCCCCGATATTGTGTTTCAGTCGCGATTGATTAGCCGTAATCACGGTCAGATTACTTTCGAAGCAGCCGGATTCTGGCAGTACACCCACGCCACCACCGCCAGGGATGCCCATCTACTCCGCAGCGGTCAGAGCCAGCGAATCAAGTGCGGCGATCGCATCGTGCTCCATGACGATGATTGGTTGCAGCTGGCAGGCCGCGACCATTCCATTTATTTCAAAACCATCATCGACGATACCCTCAGCCATCAATCCAATCCCGGCCAGAGCGCAGTCGACCAGGCCCAGGCCCAGGCCACAGCGACCCAGGACAAAGACAGCAATCTATGGAGCTTTGCCGAAGCCTTAGCCGAATCTCTGGAGCAAGCTTCCGGCTATAAATTAATCCTGATGCTGTTGATCATTTGGTCGGGTATCGTGCTGGCGATCGCGATCAAGCAAGTGCTCGATGCGCTCTGATACCAGCGGCAGCGGCACCGGCCTATAGCTAGAAAAATTTGGATCGCGGGGGAGCCACACAAATTTAGTTCCCCCCAAAGAGAAATTGTCAGAATAGGTATGGTAAATCTCAGCTTCTCCCGCTGGATAGCGAACGCGATCGCCAGCCTTTAGCGACTTCGTTTCAGCCAGCTCGCAGAGGGTACGGTTAAAGACCGGCGCAGGCCAATCCCCCTCATCCAGCCGCAGCACCAGCGCTCCCGATAATTCCGAGACTTGCAAAATCCCGGTCAGCTCACCCGCATAAAGGCGATCGCCCACCTTGGCCCCCGACAATAACGGGCAGTGCATATCCACCCATTCAGCCCGAGGGCGATCGGCGATCGGCATCAACAAAGTCAGTTGTTCCCCCTTAATTTTTGGCATCCTGACCCCCCCAGCTTTAGCGGTAGTTGGCCCCGGCGTTCGCGTTTGCGATAGCGATTGTGCATGCGGTAGGGGCGATCGTGGTCGAGGTGACACACCGCGCAGAGAGCTTTCAAATTGTCAGGAGCATTATTCGCCGAATCCTGATCGAGATGCGCGACCGTCAGAGTGAAGCGACTCGGTTTGCAATGCCGGATAGGGCCGAAGGCGATCGCACAAGTCTTGCGCCGTTTCGCCCGGCTGACGGCAGGGGCGATAGCAGCGCTGACAGGTCCACTTAGCATCAGCTTTGATCTGGAGGGCAAGGTCTGACCAGTTCGGCGGGTAATATTTGCGATCCATCGGCATGAGGTTCACTCCTTCCCTGCGATATTTTTGCAGGGTAATTGTTTTAAGGTGATCCGTTGGGCGATTTTGGGGGTTCCCGCTGCGGCTTTAGCCCCAGCGGTCGGGCCACTGCCCTACGGGTTGAGCCAATTCGGGCCATTCGCCCTAGCCCTAGCGGTCGGGGTAGGGTCTTCCTCCGTCAGCCCCTCCCCTCCTCGCTTTGGCTGGGCTCAGAAACCCGATTGTCTCAAGCACAGCCAGCACCCCTAACCCACTCCGTGTTCAGCGCCGCCCGTGCTCGTTCGCTGTGCGCCAAGGTGCTCGCTCACTCACCCCGGCTACAGGAAGAATCTAAGGTGGCGCTGTCGCGCCTCTATCTGTCTCGCCTTGCGGCGTTGCGGCGCGCTTTGGGTGTGGGAACCGAAACGATGGGGGGGCGGAAACTTCAGTGCGATGCGGGGCGCTTTGCGCTTTGGCTATGCTCCCCCCCCTCGGGACCAAAACGCTATCACCCCCAAGTTTTTACGCCGCAAGCCGCTGACGGCTTCAGGTCTGCCCTGCCCTCGACAGGCAGAAGGTGAGACCGTCGTATCTATAGGGTGTCAGTCCGGCTAACGCCCGACTTCCGTTTTGATTGGTTTGGCGCAGGACTCCACTGCGTTCCGCCAGCGCGATCCGAACCGGGGAGAGCGTTTGCTTCGTGCTCAACGTCGGGGCGGGGTGGGTCTACCCTGTCTCAGGGTGCGACCAGCCCCAGGCAGTTACCAGGGCAGATAGTTGCCAGCGGTGCGGCTCCCCTGGCTCGCCGGTTGCGGCACCTGACCCAGCAGCGCAGCGGCATCACCGCCGACCAGCTTTACAGCTGCTTGTCCTCCGTCCTTGGCATAGCCCGCCAGTTGCCAGCCAGCGCCCAGCAGATAAGCCGCGAGCCCATCCGGCAGCGGTTCGGGCACCGCCAACACCACCCCACCGCCAGCGGCAGCGCGTGCCCAGGGGCAAGCCAGCAAGCAGTTAGGCGCGAGTTCTAGTTGCATGTTGTTTCCCTCATCACTACCCCTCGATTATACCATACCCTAGCGTGTTAGTGTGGCGACGGCAGCGCCACACGGTTTGCCCCGCTGCACCCGGTCAAGGTTTCCTTGCACATCAGTCGGTTTAGCGGTTTATGAAGCTGAAGTAAAATCCCCCGCTTACATCTGTTCTAACATGCTGTGGTCTGTTATATTTAGGTCATGGGGCAAGTGCGACAGCTCGCCCCTTTCTTACCAAGAAATAACCAAGACTCACCATGAGACAGACCTATCTTCTATGTTTCGCCGACTCCCCAGTCGGGCATTCCTCGCATTACATCGGCAGCACCCAGCACTTACCCACCCGCCTACGGCAGCACCGTTGCGGCAGCGCCGCCGCCCTCACCCGCGAGTTAAAGCGGCGGGGGGGCAAATTCCCATGTGTTCGCACCTGGCAAGGCGATCGCGAGAACGAGCTAAAAGCCCAAAAGCACAGCGCCCGGTTGTGCCCTCTCTGCAACCCCCAGGCATTTGCGACGCAGAAGATCAGCCAGACAATCACGCTGCGAGATAAACAGAAATTCGCCGCTCATGTTGTGCGAAAGAATCCGCGCAACGCCGAAAACCCCAGCGTCCAGCGCTACCTATAGCCCCCGCTGAAGTGCCCAACTTCCAAAGTTGGGCACCGCCTGACCAATGAAAACCCAAGAGATAACCCAATGCTTAACGATGCAATACAAACTCATCCCGCCCACGGCGACCGACCGACAGCAGGAAGCCAAGACCCAGGCAGTACAACGCAAGCTCGACCAGTGGCGAGCCGCCCAGAATCGGAAATCTTACGCGAGCGACTCATCATTCAGCGGCAGCTCAAAGCGACAGACGACATCGCCGCCCTCGACTGGCAGCGAATCACAGATGACCCTGAGTTTCGAGCCGACTTAATTGCAGCCCTATTCGATCTGTACCTCAGAGAGAAAGCCAACCGTGAGCACAACTACCAGAAGTGGATCGAAGCCGAGCAGCGCGATTATCGCACCTACAGAGCCAACAGCGGCTTAGACGGCAGCGAAGGCAACAGCGGCCAGCCGCGAGACTTCGATCCGTGCCCCTGGCTATAACGACCAACCACACCGGGCAGTGGCAACACTGCCCACTCTGCAAACCCTACCGAGAAAACACCATGCACCCACTCATCAAGACCGGACACGACGGCGACTACATTCTCTTGCACGAAAACACCGACAGCATTGTGTTGACCCCTTTTGATACCGACGAAGGAGTTTTATATGGCGGCAGCGCCCCCCACAAAGCCAGCTCAACAGGTTTTGTTTACATCGGTCGGCGCGAGTTCTACCCAGGCGTAGTGAATTGCTACTGGAAAAAGCTACCCAGCCCCGGCGATCGCGTCCAATTCACCGAAGCCGCCCTAGAAAAATGTGATCCAGCAGTTCACCAATCGGAGACAGTTGGCACCGTCCTAGAAATTCGCCCCTCTGGAGTCCTGCTAATTCAATTTGACGACGGCGATCGCCCCGGTTTATTGAGTGCCGGCCAGTTTGAGCCCGAACACAGCTAACTAGACCCCCCACCCCGATCGCGGTCAGCCCCCGACCGCCCCCCTTTTTTAAAGAGCATCAAAATTAGGAGACTGACCCATGCAACGCACAATCAGCAACCATGCTCGCATGAGCACCGGCAGACAGAACCACGCCCTAACCGCCGTGAACCAACCCGAGCCAACGCCCCAGCAACAGCGCCAGCAGCAAGACAGGATCGCCCAGGCCCGGTTAGACCAGCTCGCCGCCGTCGCCGCCCATCTTCCAGACTGTAATTTTCAGCAAGACCCCCAGCGGCCCGGTATCAGAGCCACGGTCAAAGGCGCAAACCTGGCAGCTTTTGGCAGTTGGGACGCACAGACGATGCGCCTAGAACTGTTCAACCTCACCCCGGAGCAGGCCGAGAAATTAGTTAGATTCATCGCCCATGTCTTATAAGGAGCCCGACCTCCCCAACCCCCGACTAATGGGGCAGCGGTGCCACTACTCGCAAGGACACCAGCCGCAGCCCCCCAGCACCTTTGCTGGACCCTACTGCAATTTGAGCGATCGCGCTCATTGTGTGCCCGTACCCTACCTCGAAATGATTGGCCCTCAGCCAGCGCCCGAGGCAAACGGCACAGCCCAGGCCCCAATAAACACACAGTTAACCCTCACCTTGAAATAACCATGACCACCCAAAAACAGAACACCGCAGAGCAGGCCCAGGCCGAGGCCAACCCCTTAGCCGAACTACTCACCCTAGTACGGCAGATAAGCAACCGCTTGGAAGCGATCGCCGCCCAGCAGCCCCCCGACTGGCAACTCCCCCTCAAGGTTTATAAAGCCGATTGGCCCAGCCGCATTAGCGCAACTGTGCTCGCTAAAGATGCTGATGGCGTTACTCAAGTGATTTGGAGCGGTCACATCTACACCCGACGCACCGGCAGTAATGCTCAGTATGGGGCCGCGATTTGGTTCAGTCGCAAGCTAGACGCCGAAAATTACGGCAGGCTAATCACCTTTCAGGATGCCGCCCCCGCCCAGGATCTACCGGAATATGTCAGCCGTGCTCTGAAATGATCCGTAGTTTGCCGTAGCATGTTAAACTCAATCAGCCAATTTAGGCCATAGCTTATGCTTCAGCAAACTCTACAGCAGCTCATCGGCGATCGCACCCTGTATAGTGTTGCCCTCGACTATGCGATCGCCCGTGATAGCGAGCGACCCGAACGCCCGGATAAATATCGTGGTGCCGTCGAAAAAATGATCGACCAGCCCGACCGGGCACAGTTCGGCAACCTGGCTCTATTGTTCAAAGTTTTGGGTGTGGACGTTGAAGCCGCGATCGCGATCGCCGCCAGTCAGGTAAAACATTAGGAACATCCCGGATTCACCACGTCCACACCGGACAGCGATCGCCCTCCTGGTGGGGGCGATTTTTTTGGCAAAAAATTTTTAAAGCCTTCGGCTTTGGGGTAGGCCCCTGGTAGGGAAGCATAGGCTTCAGCCCCAGCTTAGGCAGGCAGAGATTAGCGACGCGGGAGTTATGGGGTAATGCGTGGAAGTGGAACGCTACAGAGCCCCCTATAAAAACGGAAAGGCAGGAGCCGCAGCCCCCGCCCTATTTTCCCGTGCTTCACTCTGCTGGGAAATGTGTTGAATTGCCGATGGAGATGTTGAGTCTCACCAACTATCCCACAAATCCCAAAAAAAATTTGTGACCGCTCAGAAAAAAACACACCCAACACACTAGGGGGGGGGAGCCCACAGTCGATTCGGAGGTGTGTGCGATCGCGGGGGCACCCGCGTAGCTAATCAGGCCGAGTCGCATACCAGAGCAGCGCCCCCAGGAATAGCGGATACACCAACCACTCGATCAAGCTAATTGGATCATCCCAGGCCACCGGCAACAGCTCAGGCATCAGCACCCCCTTAAAAAAAGAGCCCCGGAGTAACATACCCCAGGGCACCAAGAAATAACCAAACCTATCTTACTCTTCTCGTTGAGCTTTCCCGAGATAGCGCGATCGCAACCGCCCCCCCTCGCGCCAGCGCCGGACCCGGTAGGGGCCATACACCTTGCCATTGCGCTTCACATAGCGCAGCTCAATCCAGGACTTCGGAGCCGTCGCCGCAGGGCCACCACCCACAGCAAGATTGTTAGTGATCACATCACCACCCGTAGCACCCTGATCACTAATCATCTTGTCGCCGGGGCGATCGCTTTTTTTTCTTCTCCGAGCGCTTCGGCAGTAGGGAATGATCGCCGCGATCGCGGCTTTCTTCTTCGAGTTCCTGATGCAGCGACACCGACGATTTACCGTCAGCATCTGCCGCCAGCACCCGCCGCAGCAGCTCCTCCTCCTCCAGCCCGTAAACCTGGCAGTAATAGGCGAGCGATTCCGCGATCGTGCCCTGATTCGCTTCTGTTCGCGCTACCGCAATGTTTCGCAGGAACGCCCCCTTACTTTGCCGCACCAAGAACGCCCACAGCACAAACCGAGCGTACTGGTAATCGCCAAACTCACTCGATCCGATCCGGGTATCTGCCACAACTGTTTCCACTATTACCCCTCCTATTGTTGCAAATGTTGGAAATCCCCAACATAAAAGATTGACCCAAAACCCTTGATATACCGTTCACCACGTAGATTCATTCTATCAATTTGTGGGCGATTCGTTGGGAGATTGCGGCATATCCCCAACAAAATGATATTGTAGCTAGTAGAGTGCAGCGATCGCGATTGGTTCCGGCGATCGCTTTCCTGGCAATGGTGGGACGCCGGTAACCAATCCGCACCCGTTCGACTCGGGGCATTGCCGCGTAAATACAAACCGGCGATCGCCAGCACCGGCGATCGCCTTTCTTATCCCTTACCGCCATGCCAAATAAACAACTTGAAAAGCTTACTGAACCCGCCCTGCCGTGGGCGATCGTCGATACCAAGCAGCAAAAGATTTTAGGCCGGTTTGAGTCTCAAGCTTTTGCGAAAGTCGCGCTTGATGCTTGCAGCGCCCGATTAAGTGCCTACCGCGATCTGATGACCATCAGCTATGTGGGTGATGAAAAATGATGATCAGCCAAGAAATAACCACCCAGCGGGACCATGTAAACCGGATGAGGGCGATCGCCAAACGCGCCGTCATTGATCTGGGTTACATCCAGACTTGGATCGCTCAGCAAAAAAACTACCCCGTCGTCGAGAACTATTGCGTCACCGCCCTCGACAGCATGATCGACGAAATCAATAACCGTTATCCGGCCAACCCTGACGAATAGTTTCAAGCCCTCAGCTTTGGCCCTCGCTGGAGCTGAGGCCTTTTAGTTATGACCCCAATTCACCCCGACCATCGCAGCGAAATCGTCGAAGAACTTGAAGACCTGGCCCGGATGCTAAGGACTTCGGAAGTGATCACCTACGAAGACTTAAGCCAGCGGCTCAGCCAAGTCATTTATCTGGTGCAGCTTTGGCAACCAGAGTTAGCCGCCGACCTACACCGCGAAGGTTTAGGCCCCGCCCAGCAAGCATATTACCGCCATGCACATTACCATCCTGACCAACTATCCGATCGACAGCCCCGAGCTGGCAGCTAGCGTTGCGGCCTTCTTGGAACTCCACTTATTGGAAGCCAACGGCGATCGCAGCTGTGGCGTCCATATCAGCCCCTTGCGGCTGCAACACGCGACCATCCTCGTTTCCCCTGAACACTATGAAGGGGAGTTACAGGACGAGAGCATTTATTCATTCAGAACGCTGGGAGGACAGCGCCACCAATGACAAAGCCACCCATCACCATTGACCGGCTATGGACAGAATTTGATCAGGCAGTATTGCAAACAGCCGATATCAAGCCAGATTCACGCCAACACCAAGAGATGAAAAAAGCTTTTTATAGCGGCGCAATGGGCCTACTAATGTCCTTAAAAGTGGAGGTTGCAAATCGCCCAGAAGCGGAAGGAGTTCAAATCTTAGAGCGCATGGAACAAGACATTTTCGCTTATTTCGAAAGTCAAATTCTCGCCTGATGATGATCGCCCAGCCAGCGATCGAAATCCCGCACATCTGCGGGGTCGCGGGAGGCTAAAGCAACCCGTGCGGGTAGATCGGTTTTGTACTAATTGGGGCCATTTGCTGGGCTGGATAGGATAGCGACCGTCACGCCCAGTTTTGAAAGGCTTATGTCATACCGAACTGATCTACTCACCCCCAGACTCCCCCGATTTCAGGGCAGTGTAACCAGCATACGCGGGTTGATTCAAGGATAAGGATATTTAAGGAGTCTCCATTGCAAATCAAAGTGGCAGGGTGCGACTGCGGCAAAAATACGCTGTCAGTCTGCGTCCTAAATGAACCCCCCACCGACCTCAAAGCACTATCAAGGCGATACCGCCCCATCAAAATTGAAGCTACCCGAACAGGCTTAGACGAACTACTCAGCCTCAATGCTGACCTGTACGTTCTGGAGCCCACGGGTAACTATTCCCGACTCTGGGTAGAGTCCTTAAAGCAGGCCGGAAAAACCGTCAAGCTAGTTAATCCCAGCCGGGTTAAGTTCCTGATGCGAATGAACGGCATTACGAACAAAAGCGATCGCATTGATGCAGTTGCGATCGCCGCTTATGGGATGCTCAATCAACACTCAGAAACCGCCTTTCTCTCTCTCCAACAAATGGAGATCAAAGAGCTATTACTAGATCGCGACAAACTGATCCGCAGCGCCGTTAGAGCCAGCAATCAGATCGGCAATCGGTTAACCCACGAATGCCCCGAACTGGTAACCAATTGGGAAGGCAGCACCAAAGGATGGGGCGAGCTGCCCAAAGGCGTCAAGCTGACCGTTGCAGGCATCGCCACCACCACCCAAGAAGATCGCTACGCCAACAAGCGCCAGGCCATTATCAGCAACAGTATCGGCTCCGGCTTGAGCCAATTTACCACCGACTTAGGGCAGCAACTTCACTCCCTAGAAACCCGTGCAGCTCAAATCGAGACCGAAATATCAGCCCAACTGCGATCGCCCAAATTCGAGCGCTATCGAGAAATCTTTCAGCGCTTCCAGTTTTACGAATACCTCGAAGCAGTATTACTCACACAGGTTTATCCTTTCGAAAAGTTCTTAGGCGACGACGGCAGGCGCATTGTCGAATATGTGCCCACCAAACGCGATCGCTCAGAAGGGGCGTTCAAACTCAGTATCGGCATGGGCAAAGTGCTTTACCAATCCGGCGGAGTCGAGCACTGGAAGGCAGGCGGGAGTAAACTATGTCGCACCGCCTTATGGCAGTTCACCAAAATCGTTATCGTCATGGGGCGATACCCCAGGGGCAGCGATCGCAACCTGTACCAGACCCTCGCCACCGGGTTAGGAGTCAGACAAAAACAGTGGCTCAATCAAGACCTGATCGCCGCCACCGCCGAGGCCACCGGCAGCAGCCGAGAAGTCGCAAAGCTGAGATTGCACTTCGAGTTTACGACCGACAAGAAAGGCGATCGTAAGGTATCGGCGACCGCAGGACTATTAAGCCGAATGCTCTACAAGTCGATGTTGCAAGAGTTCCAAGCCAGTCGCTAAGCTACTAATGCACTCTCCAAAAGGTTGAGTGCTTAGTTTTCTAGGTCAAGGTTTCTAGGGCGTGTCCTATAGGATTTATTGCACGGGAAGGGATTTATCTAGGCAAAGCTTAGTGATCACTTCCCGCCCACTTCAGCGATCGGCCCGGTTAGGCATCACTGAATTTTGACCATATTTTTTAGAACAGAGCAGGCCCACCAGCGAGGAAGCGACAGCGATCGGTGTGGTGGGCTTTTGCTTTAGCCCAGGCCCAGGCCGAAGTGGATGCGGCACAACGCCCACCAGCGGCCCCGACCCCCGCCTCCCGCCCTAATCAGTCGCCGCGATTTGCTGAAGCAAATCACTCAGGTTGCAGTCAGCAGCAGCAGCGGCAATCTTGGTCTGTAGAGAGGCCGTTAAATCGCCCTCAGACAGCAGGAATTGATAATAGGTGCGAGCGTTCACAATGTCGCGATCAGCCACGTACCGGGCCAGCATCCCCGCCGCTCCGTTGACTTTGACCAGCGATCGCCATTCTGGATCGCCATTCATCAAGAGGGCAAACTGTTCCCAGTCGCGCACCGGCTGCGGATCAACTGACTCAATTTCTGGCTCTAAAGCAGCGGCGTATTCCAACAGCTTTTCAGCAGTGAGGTAGGCAGAGCGATCATACGGGTTTGGCCCCTGATTGCCGTTCACAATCAAGTAAGCCCGAGCAGTGCTCCAAAGCTCATCCCCCTCTGTGTACTCAAAATCAGGTTCTAGCTGCTGAAATTCAGTGGTAGTGCAGCGGATAGTTTCAGCGCCCACTGTGAGGGTAATTTTGCCGTCGCGATTCAGCCGAAAAATCATGCTCTCTCTCCCAGAAACCACAGGATATTAATGCCGACTGAAGGCTGCATGTTGTTATGGTGGCCGCCCGAGCCAGCGGAGGTAGTCGTATAAGGTTCCGTATTTCTGGAGTTCGGACCATCCAGCCAATATTGGTTAGTATCCGCACCGGCATCAACGGCATCAATCCCAATGCCGACAGTGTGAGTATGCTCGGGCGTCTCCTCCAAAATCAGCGTGTGCGTCTCCGCCCCGAACAGCGCCCCCAGTGCCCGATTTGTGAGGCTCGCCCCTTGACCCGACTGAAGCCGACCCCGCCCCCGATAGTCGGGGATGGTGAGCGCTTTTCCGGCGTCCCAATCCGCTTGAGCCGATGCCCCAGCTCCGCCGCTAAGAGAATAGCCCGCAGTGCCCGCCCCCAGGTGAGGCCATAGGACGAGGA
>Ga0081535_100633_pt1 | contig 20087 bp, 19 predicted proteins | sample HotLakmasection3_FD_71020 | JGI IMG/M metagenome (GOLD analysis project Ga0081535, IMG submission 71020) | Hypersaline microbial mat communities from Hot Lake, Washington, USA - Section #3 (SPADES assembly) (version 2) | ecosystem: Environmental > Aquatic > Non-marine Saline and Alkaline >... | reverse complement strand
CTGCGTGCTGTCTACCGCTTCCTCAAGGCCAACTTCGGCTATGATCGGTATCCGGGCATCGTCCATATCATCCCCAATGCAGGCGTGATCGCACTGGGCATGCTGTACGGCGACGGTGATTTCAGCCGAACGCTGCAGATCACGAACATGGCCGGCTGGGATACAGACTGCAACGTTGGCAATGTCGGCACCGTGATGGGCGTCGCCGTCGGCCTGGATGGCATCGACGCGAGCTGGCGCGAGCCTATGAACGACCTGCTCATTACCGCCAGCCTGACAGGTGCGCGTAATATCTGGACGATCCCGCAGTGCGTCGATCTCTTCACGAAGATTGGGCGGGCGCTGCACGATGAAGCCACACCAGCGCGACCGCGTTACCACTTCAGCTATCGCGGTTCGACGAGCAATTTTCTGGCGCGTGGCGAGCGTGGCCGCCCGATTCATCAGTCATGGCGCGAGATAGATGGTGTGCCCACGTTGCAGACCAGTATCCGCAAGCTGAACAAAAAGGGCGAAATCCAGATCGGCACGCGCACGTATTATCGTCCGCAGGAGCTGAGCAGCAACTATTACGGCGCGACATTCTCGCCGCTGATCTACGGGGGCCAGACGCTAACGGCTGAAGTGCGTATCCCGCCGGGCGCGCCATCGACTATTCAGGCAGCGCTCTACGCCTACGACGATAACCACAGCCAGCGCTATCAGGCGACCGGGACGGAACTGGTGCCGGGCGACTGGCACACACTGACCTACACGCTGCCAGAACTGACCGATGCGTGTATCAGCGAAGTGGGTGTTCTGCTGCGCAATACGGGCGCACTGTGGGAGACAGGGGCGTTTTACCTGCGTTCGCTCGACTGGCAGGGCGACCCGGCCTGGCTTACGAGCTTCGCCCGTGAGCGGCCCGAAAGTGGCGGCATCAGCCAGTGGACACGTCAGCGTGGGTACTGGCGCCGGGAAGAGGTCGGCTATCATGGCAGCGGCCCTGATCTGTGCGAAACCTATACCGGCGACCCATCCTGGCGTGACTACAAGCTGCACTCGCAGTTTGTGCCGCTGCTGGGTGATCATCACGGTTTGCTGGTTCGCGTACGCGGTGCACGCCACAGCTACGCGATCTGTCTGGCGGCGGATCATCAGCTTGTGATCTACCGCAACGACGGCGGCTATGTGCCTGTCGCCACCGCACCCTATGGCTGGGAGCACGGCCGCCCCTACAATGTGGATGTGACCGTCAAAGGGGCGCTGCTGCATGTGGTCATCACTGACAGCCTGAGGAATCAGCAGGAACTGCGTTGGGAAGACCCCCAACCGTACCTGCATGGGCAGATTGGCCTGTCTACCGGTTATGGCAGTCATACGCGCTTCGTCGCTGTGACCATGCAGCCGGTCAGTGAAGTGGATGGGGCAGACCATGGCCAAACTCCATGAGCATCAGAGCAAGGCGCTGCTGCGGCAGGCCGGGATCAAAACGCCTGATTCTCGCCTCGTCACGACTGCTGCCGAAGCCGCTGAGACGGTGCAGGCGCTGGGCGCAGTCGTCATCAAAGCACAAGCCTGGACGACCAGCCGCGCCGCACAGGGCCTCATCCAGTTCGCCAACACTCCGGAACAGGCTGAGACGATTGCGGCGGAACTGCTCGGGCGCAAGGTCGGTGGGTTTCAGGTCGAGCAGCTATTGGTTGAGGCACAGGTGGCCATCGCGCGTGAGTGCTACCTGGGCGTCATCCTGGACGACCGCGCTCGCGCCCCGGTGCTGATCTTCAGTAGTGTGGGCGGCAGCGGCGTAGAGGAGATCGCCCGCCAGCATCCTGAGCGTATCGCCCGGCACGTTATCGATATTCAGACAGGCCTGCGCGATTATCAGGCGCGTGATCTGGCGCGGCAGGCGGGCATCGCTTCTGAGCAGCTTAACGCGGTCGCTGGCATCATGCTGAAGTTCTATGGTGCGGTCCGCCAATACGAAGCCCGCGCAGCGGAGATTAACCCGCTCGTCCTGACCGAATCTGGTGATTGGCTGGCCGTCGATGCGCGGTTTACCGTCGATGACTACGCCGTATTCCGCCATCCTGACCTGGGCATCGAGCTCGCGCGCGAGTTCGACCGACCGCCCACCGCGCTTGAAAAAATCGCCTGGAATGTTGAGAAGGGCGATTATCGCGGAACATTCTACTTCATCCAGATGGATACGGAATTCGAGAAGGGGCAGGGCGTCGTTGGGTTTCATGGGGCCGGTGGTGGCGGCAGCATGATGAACATGGACGCGCTGATCAATGCCGGTTTTCGGATCGCCAACTTCGTCGATACCAGCGGCAACCCGCCTGCCAGCAAAGTCTATCGGGCGGCACGCATCATCCTGAGCCAATCGGGCATCGATGGCTACTATGCGGGCGGTAGTGGCGTCGCCAGTCAGGAGCAGTTTCACTCGGCGCGTGGGCTGGTGAAGGCCTTCATGGATGCGCAGCTTAACGTGCCAGCGGTTATCCGCATCGGGGGCAATGCCGAGGCACAGGCCATCGACATCCTGCACACGGCAAACGGCGCATTCCCTGCGCCCGTAGAAGCCTATGGACGTGATACCTCACCGGAGGCGTGCGCGGAGCGTCTGCACACGCTGATTGAAGCGTACGCGCCCCTTACGGATGTCCAACCCCCTGAGCGTCCCGCCCCTGACGATCCCTACGTCTTTGAGACAATCACCGGCGGTACGGTCACGCTGGATCATGCGTTATGCCGGGAGTGTGAGAGCAAAATCTGCATTGAGGCCTGTGCACCGCAGATTTTGTCGCTGGAGGGTGAGGTGCCGGTGCTCAACATCACCCGGGAGCAGGCGCGCAAAGGCGGTTGTACAGAATGCCTTGCCTGCGAAGTCGCTTGCTATTTTCACGGTAATCGCGGTGGGCGGATACACCTCCCGATACAGGGTTTAGATATTTAAGGATTGGATACCAGGGCAATGGCCATCATCGCAACGCCGACGCAGCGCGTCATCGTGCAGGGGATCACCGGACGCGAGGGGCTTTCCAGGGCGCGCCTGATGCTGGATTATGGCACGCGGCTCATCGGCGGCGTGACCCCGGGTAAGGGCGGCCAGACTGCCGCCGACGTGCCCGTCTTTGATACCGTGCGCCAGGCCTGCGATGAACTGGGGGCGATCGACGTCAGCGTGCTGTTCATCCCGGCACCGCTGGTGCGCAATGCTGCCCTGGAAGCGCTCGACGCCGGGGTGAAGACGCTGATCATCGTGCCTGATCGTGTGCCCGTCTACGATGTGCTGGAAATTGACGCTGCAGCCCGTGCGAACGGGGCGCGCTTCATCGGACCAAATACGCTCGGTGTGCTCAGCCCGGAGCAGGCCGTCCTGGGGATGATGGGCGGTCGGGCGGACGCGATCCGCGAGTGGGCCTTCAGTGGTCCCGTCGGGATAACGAGCCGCAGCGGTGGCATCACGACAAGTATGGCGTATTATCTGGCGCAGGCAGGGATTGGCGCATCGACAGTTGTACATGTGGGTGGTGATAGCATCGTGGGGATGCCGCACGCACAGATACTGCGCCTCTTCGAGCAGGACGCACAGACACGGCTGGTCGTCATGTTCGGTGAGATCGGCACATCACAGGAAGAGGAAGCCGCCGATCTGATCGAGCAAGGTTTGTTCACCAAACCGCTGATTGCCTATATCGGAGGTAAGGCCGCCAAGGAGGGCACGCGCTTCAGCCATGCCGGGGCCATCATCGAGGGCGGGCGCGGGACCCACGCGGGCAAGGTCGAGCGGCTGCGCGCTGCCGGTGCCACCATCGCGGAAGCCTTCGCGGATATACCGCGCCTCGCGGCTGAAGTGCTGGCGAGCCTGCCTGTTCATGAGCCGCCCTCTGCTGATGACCCGCAGACGTGGCGCACGGCCATCACAGACATAAAGCCTAACGCGATCCGGTTGCGCGGCCAGCGGCTGGACGCTCTGATGGGTGATATGACTTTCAGTCAGGCGATTTTCCTGGCGCTGACCGGACGTATGCCGGAGCCACACATCGCCCCGCTGATCGATGCGATCTTCGTCTCGTCAATTGATCATGGTACGACGCCACCCTCGACCCTGGCGGCACGCACAGCGGCCAGCACTGGCGCACCGCTGAATGCGGCAATCGCTGCCGGGCTGCTGAGCATCAACCGGCACCATGGCGGAGCCGTCGAGGGCTGTATGCGCGTCCTGGGCGAGGTGCAGGCGCACGTCAATGAGGGGGCCACACCTGAGGGGGTCACACTTGAGGAGGCTGCACAGATCATCGTTGAAGAATACCGTGCCAGCAAGCGCAAGCTGCCCGGGCTGGGCCATCGTCTGCATACGGCCGATCCGCGTACGCGGCGTCTGCTGGCCCTGGCGGATGACTGCGGTGTGGCCGGGGCGGGCGTGGCTGCGATACGTGCGCTGCAGCAGGCATTCACGCGGGTAACGGGCAAATCGCTGCCGATTAACGTTGATGGGGCGCTGGCCGCGATTCTGGTCGATCTTCAGGTGCCGCCGGAACTGGGCAACGCTTTCTTCATGATTGCGCGTACGCCGGGGCTGGTCGCCCAGGTGACTGAGGAGCAGCAGCGCGAGAAGCCCATGCGCGTCATTATGCCCGACCGCTCAGTCTATGACGGGCCATAGGGCCGTTATCCCAACAAAAAGTACAACAAGTCATCGCGTGAAAAATGTTCTTAGGAGAGTTCATCATGTTTAAGGTGATCCTGCTGGCGGTGGTGCTGGTTGTCTTCATGCTGCGACCCGATGGCGCACAGGCGCAATCTGACGCGCAGAGTGAAGTACTGAATACTGAGTTCGAATCACAGACACTCAGCCGGGTTTATCAGTATCAGATCTATCTGCCTGCGGGTTACGCACAGTCAGAGCAGGCGTATCCGGTTGTTTATCTGCTGCATGGTCGCGGGGATACCATGTCGGCGTGGCTGAACGTGCGCTCCACACTGGACGAGTTGATTGCCAGCGGTGCGCTGCCCCCGGTCATCGCTGTCATGCCGGATATGCCCTCCAGCGACCGCGCCAGCTACTATGTGGATTCCGCATATGCCGGACGACTCTACCGTGCCGAGCCTGTTGAGACAGCGTTTTTTGCTGATCTGATCCCGCACATTGACAGCACCTATCGCACACTGGCAGACCGCGCGTCGCGCATCGTGGGCGGCTATTCGATGGGGGGATATGGGGCGATCCGCTATGCGCTGGCACATCCCGATAAATTCATGGGGGCGATTGTGCTCAGCCCGGCGGTATATACGCCGCTGCCGCCAGATGATTCCAGCACGCGCGAGTTCGGTGCGTTTGGCAATGAGATCAGCCTGTTCGATGAGGAGATCTACACCAGCCTGAACTATCCCGCGCTGCTTACAACGTTCAGCGGGGAGCATCGCCTGCATGTGTTTATCGCGGTTGGCGACGATGAGTGGAAGCATCCGAACCCCGCAGATATGGAACATGACCTGGATTTCGAGGCGCATCGGTTCTTCAACCGGGTGGCGCGTGTGGCTGGGATCGCCTCGGAGTTCCGGGTGTACGATGGCGGCCACGACTGGGATGTGTGGCGGCCCGGCTTCGTGGAAGGTATGCGCTATCTGGCGAACTACCTCAGCACGCAGCCGCCTGATGAAAGTGCATCGGGGCCGCGGGGCTGGCTGACAGGTACGTCCGGGCAGGATATGGCCGGCGGCGTCGATGTTGATGACGCGGGTAATATCTATCAGGCGCTGGCGGTCGAGGGTGCGCTGAACGACGGACTACACGCCGGGGGCCTGGACATCGCCATTGTGAAGGCCGGGTCAGACGGCATGGTGCAGTGGACGCGTCAACTGGGCACACCCGGGAATGATCGGCCGTATGGGCTGGTCCTTACCGCAGCGCGTGAGGTCGTTGTGGTGGGATACACGCAGGGTGACTTCGCGGGGGATGGCTCCGCCGGCGGCGATGACATTGTCGTCTTCAAGCTTAGCGCGACGGGTGAGGTGCTGTGGCGGACTCAGATCGGCACACCGGAGGCGGACCGGGGCTATGCCGTCGCCCTGGCAGACGATGGGGCAATCTCCATCAGCGGCTATAGCAAGGGCGATCTGGCCGGCTCCAACGCGGGTGACAAAGACATTATCACTGCCAAACTCTCAGCGGATGGTGAGGTATTGTGGCTGCATCAACTCGGTGGTGATGGCGAAGATAAAGGGCAGGCCGTCGCAATCGCGCCGGATGGGCTGATTTACAGCGCTGGTATGACGACCAGCGCGCTTACGCCATCGGCGGCGGGCGGCATCGATGGCTACGTTCTGGCGCTCTCACCGGAGGGTGAGCAGCTCAATCTGATCCAGTTTGGTACATCAGAATGGGACGAAGTGACCGCGATTGCCATCAGCGAGGTGGGAGAGATCATCACGGCGGGCTTTACTGCTGGCGATTACGCGGGCGCTCTCAGCGGGGACAAAGATATGCTGGTCCAGGTCTTTGATGCGGATTTCACGCCATTGGCAGCAGATCAGCTTGGCAGCAACCTTAACGACAAAGGGGCGGCGGTCAGTCTGGCAGCGGACGGTTCCGTGTGGGTAGCTGGCTATTCTGACGGCGCGATTGGCACTAATATCGGGGATTTTGATGTTGTGCTGCTGCACTATGACACTGATTATGTACGACAGGGCATCTGGCAGATTGGCACCGTTGAGCGCGATGGTACCGACGAATGGGCCGAGAAAAACCTGTTCATGGTGGCATACGCGGACGGTGTACTGCTCTCAGGCCTGACGTTGGGCAGCTTCGACGCCAGCGGTAACAACGGTGGCAGCGATGTGTTCCTGCTGCTGCCAGACGTTGATTTGCCTCCTGGATAGCGAAAAATAGCGCCCTTCGTGCATACAGGCGGTGATCGCGGATTCCGGCAGGGATTCTGGCGCATTCGGCAGATTGCGGTGCGCTATCACGGCCCCAGGTAGCCTTGTACTAATCCTATGCAGATGTAAAGAACTCAACACTTATTAAAGCTTTCCTCCATTATAATTTGCAAGAAGACGTAATATTCGAATGATGCGACAGTCTGCCAGCCCAATCTGGTAAGAGGGCTACACGGTGGAATTCTTCATGCCGGATGACCCGCAGAGCATGGCGGCGTCAATCGCACGCTTCATTGACGATCCGGAGTATCGGCGGCGGGTTGGTGACATGACTTCGTGGCGGCCTCCGGCCTGCCCATCAGTGAGGTCGTTGACTGGTATTTACTGCATTTCGAACGTTTGCTGAAGCAGTGCCGCACTGCGGCTCTGACGGTATCGCAGGAGGCGAACTGATTATGGAACTCAATCATCGTGTTGCAGACGGCGTGAGTGTCCTCGAACTGCGCGGCAGGTTCGACGCCTATGAGGTGCCGGCAGTCGTCAAGTGGTTTGATGCGAATCCGGACATCATTAACGTCATCGTCAATCTGAGTGGCGTCGGTTTCATCGATTCGTCGGGACTTTCGACACTGGTGAAAGGCCTGAAGCGCTGTCGGCAGAACGGGGGCGAACTGCACTTGTGCAATCTGCAGCAGCCGGTCCTTATCATCTTTGAACTGACCCGGCTGGATAAAGCCTTCAGCATCTTTGCGGATGAAGCCGCCGCCCGCGCTGCTTTCAAACCTGTTAAAGAGTAAGGGCGACTGATGGAAATCCAGGTCCGCGAGCACGTTGTCCGCGCCCAGATTATTAAGATCAGCGGACGACTGGAGGCATTCACAGTAGGTGGGCTGCGCGACCGACAGGAGCAGCTCATTGGCGCGGGCGAAAAATACTTCGTCGTTGATCTGCGTCAGACGACCTTCATGGATAGCGCGGGGATGTCTGCGCTCGTATCACTGCTGAAACGGGCGCGTCAGGCGGGCGGTGATGTCGTGCTGGTCAGGCCGTCGCATGCGAAAGCTTATCGCATCCTGACGCTGACGCGCTTTGACCAGGTATTTACCATGGTGGAAGATATCGGGGCGGCGCTCGAACTGTTCTGATAATCGAGATAAACCGGTTACTACGAATAGGCCCGCATCCTTGACTAATAGGACGGGGGCCTACTACTGTTCTTGACTCTTAGACCTATTTTATGTAGTTATACCGATTTACTAATTTAGCTTGGTGCAGGGCCATAAGTATGCTACACTGGTAGTAACGATATGGTCCAACTTTCCACCCTGCGCGATACTACCATCGCGGCTCCCTCATCACCCGTGCGAAATCAATAACGTGATGACGCCAGACTCATGCGAGCCATGTTGGTTTGTGCGATTCGTTTGGCACACGAAAGTTACGAGTGAGATTACGCTGCATTCTGCAGTCCCGCAAAGTTGGTGTTACGACCCGACCTCCACCTTGCCGAGATCGAGAGAAGACATACAGGGCAATCTGGATTCATTCCATCAACTCCGGGCCCACAATAAACACCCAAATGCTCCTCGTTGGAGCGTATCTGGAGATCTTTCGCATGGTAGAGATAAAAACGATCCGCGTTCTAATCGTGGACGATCATGATATGGTACGTGACGGGCTGGGTCTGATGCTAGATACCTGTGATGATCTTGCGCGTGCTGGTGAAGCCAGAAACGCCGACGCCGCGATGCTCCTGTGCGAGCACGAGCGGCCCGATGTGATCCTGATGGACCTGGTGATGCCGGGTAAGGATGGCATCCTGGCGACCCGTGAGATCCTGCGACGCCATCCTGAAGTTAAGGTAATTGCGCTGACCAGCTTTGATACCAACGGCATGGTCGAGCAAGCGCTGAAGGCCGGTGCAATCAGTTATCTGAAGAAGAACGTCAGCATGCATGAACTGGCCGATGCAATCCGCGCGGCGTATATGGGCCGATCGACCCTGTCGCCGGAGGCGACCCAGGAGCTGATCGCCGCCACTGTCCGACCGCCACAGCTCGGGCATGATCTGACTGACCGGGAGCGCGAAGTGCTCGATCTGCTGATACAGGGATTGAACAACCGCGAGATCGCGAATCGACTGGTCATCAGCCGATCGACGGTCAAGCATCACGTGAGTAGCGTGCTCTCTAAACTCAATGCGACGAACCGCGCAGAAGCGGTCGCGATCGCCATGGAGCAGCGCCTGGTCACCTGACCTACACGCTGATGGTCCGTCTTACCAATGACAAGATTCTCGTTGCGCTCGATGAGAGTCACGAGGTTTTCGGGTATTCTAAAAATGCATCGCGCCGGACGTAAAAGCCCGGCGTTTCCTCAGCATGTGCGCTCAAGTGAACCATAAAGCGTATGTTGAGCAATGCAGCAGAACGACCCGTCTACAGCGCTTTTGGGAATCAGACTATGTTAAGGGGAAGTGACTTTATTGGAATACCCCTGACCTTCAGGACAGATCACGGTAGAGAAGTCAGCGAACGCGTTAAGGACTGGATATTCGACGTTCAGGCCAACCAGCTTCTGGGTTTTCTGATTAATCATGGTGGATGGTCTGGCGGTGCGCGTGTGCTGATGTGGCAGAATGTCCACAGCGTGACGCCTGGATCGATTGAAATTGAATACTGCTCACCTGTGATCGACATCAGCCAGGTGATGCGCGTCAAGCGCGTCCTGGAGAGCCGCACACGGCTGATTGGGACAGAGGTTATCAGTCGCCAGGGTGAAAACCTGGGCGAGATTGTCGATGCGTACTTTCATGAAGACAGCGGTCAGTTGTGTGCACTGGCGACATCTGGCGGGATGTTCGCGGATGAGCATTTCTATCCGACGTTCGTGCCTGTTTCTCGTCCGTTGAAGGTTATCAATGGCGTGGCCGTGGCGACCCGTGAGATGGTCGCAGGTACGCAAGGCAACGGGGTAGATACGCCGTCTTTTGATCCAGATGATAATCTCGAAAGTCGAATTCTGGCGACGATTGGCTATCGTGTCCGATATGACGTGCGCGATGAACACGCGCTTCTGGTCGCTGCGGCGGATCAGATTGTCACCCATCAGATCGTCGACGAGGCGCGCCGCGCCAACCGCGAAGAAGATCTGCTGCGCGCTGTCGGGCTGGTATCATGATATAAATCGCCAAATAAGATGGTACAAGCCTAACTGAGGAATGCAGCAGGTGCCAGCTACATCCTGAAAGACAAATAAGACGAACTGAGCGCGATGAACGCCCGATCAGAACGGGCGCGGAGGCATACAGATAGGACGGTTGCTACCATACGCGGCAGCGTTGTCACGGTACGCTTTAATGATGGCGTGCCGCAGGGAAAATGCAAGCCGACTGCGTTCGATGCAGTCGGCTGAGAAGAACATCGGGGAGCGCCCGGGCAAACTCAGGGCGCTTTCAGGAGGCTTGAGCCGGTCTGCTATTCATCCAGTTCGTCGGTGCTGGCGCTGCCTTCGTATTCTCCAAACCACAGATCATCCAGAGAACCGCGATCTTCCTTGAGTTTATCCCGTTGTCGGCGGACCTGTCGCTCGATGGCGTCGAGCGCGCCCTTGAGGGCCTGCTCAGGATTATCACGTTTTTCTGTTGCGCTGAGGTTGGTGGGCCGCGCATAAACGACGACTGTTGCCTCGTAAATGTAGGATGTCTCGCGGCCTTGAGCCGGCTTCTCCAGCGTGGCGGCAGCACCAACGATATCCTTGTGTCCCTTTGCCAGATCGCGGAGCCGATCCTCAATCATCACGTAATAATCAAGGTCGCCGTTTGGAATATCGGATTTAAATTCAATCGGTAGATCAGGTTGCATCACGTGTCCTTCATGTGACTCGGCGGGTGTATTGTTTTGCTGCGATGTGATCAGCCAGCAGCTTTATTTGCTGCGCATATCGGAAACACGGTCTTCGACACGATCACGCAGTTCGTTCAGCTGCTTTTCGACGGTATGAACGCGCTTCTCCATACCCTTTGCTAATTCCTCGCGGATTTCTTCGCCCTCTTTGGGTGCGAATAGCAGGGCGAGTACGGATCCAATGGTGGCCCCGATCCCAAAAGTCAGCAGAACAAGTAAGCCGATTTCGCGGCGGGCTCGCATCTTGGCGTCTTCGCTGTAGTAGGTGCGTTCGTTCATGTGTCTCAATCCCCTTTTTGGATAGATCTCTATTCTGTGAGCATAGCCCATAACCCGCGAAAAAACGTCCGCAGCGTGGTTGACTTGAACGTGCTACATCGGAGGGGACTTGTAATAGGCCAACTGACCCAGACCAGCCTGGGTCATATCGACTAGGGCAAGACAGATACGTCACCAGATGAGAAAGTCAGCTCGGTGTCCTACACTGAAGTAGACCTGTGTAACGTGGAGAAATCCGCGTTGCGCAGCTTAGCAATGCAGCAAATAAGGAGACCCCATGGCTACCAAAAAAGAAACGTATCAGCAGAAGCTCGAAGCACAGTTGGACGAAGTCGAGGCGCGTCTTAATCTGTGGCGGGCCAAGATGGAGCAGGCTGGGGCGGACGCAAAACTTGAGTATCAGCGCCAGCTTGAGAATGTCGAAAAGCAGCGCGACACAGCTCGTAACAGGTTGCAGGAACTGCGGGATGCCAGCGAGGACGCCTGGGAAGAGATGAAAGCCGGCGTTGATCGAGCATGGAATGAACTGCAGAGCGCTTTCGAAAACGCTGCTGACCATTTTCGTAAATTGGAAAGCCGGAAACAGCGCTAATCAGGGGTTTAGCCTGACGTGTAAAAAACGAGACTTGATCTGACACAAGCGACCTAACCGACAACGTCCGAAACTGAAGTTGCGTTGTCGGAGATGTCCGACTTGGGTTGCTGCCATTCGAAAAGCGTATCCAATTGTTTGGCTTGTGCCAAGTGTTTGGTCTCGCGGAATGTCTGCAATGGTGTACGTCCAAAGCAGTATTTGCCGGTGTGGGTGCGCTCGCGATTGTACTGCTCTACCCATTCATCCAGGTCAGTTTGCAGCGCCTCCAATGTCGTGTAGATTTTCTTGCGGAAGGCGATGGCATAGAATTCGTCCTGGATGGTGCGGTGGAAGCGTTCGCAGATGCCGTTGGTCTGCGGATGTCGCGCTTTAGTGCGGGTGTGGTCGATGTTCTCAATGGCAAGATACAACTGATACTCATGGTTCTGCAATGAGCCGCAGTATTCGGTGCCACGATCCGTGAGAATTCGCAGGAGCGGCACCTCCTGCTGTTCGAAGAAGGGCAGCACTCGGTCATTGAGCAAATCGGCAGCCACCAGTGCATTCTTACGGTCGTACAGCTTCACAAACACGGTTTTGCTGTAGGTGTCAATGAAAGTCTGCTGGTAAATGCGTCCTACACCCTTGATCGTGCCGACATAGTAGGTGTCCTGTGCGCCCAGATACCCCGGATGCTCTGTCTCAATCTCGCCATGCGCTTCCTTCTCCTGCTTGGCTTTCTCCAGCGCGACCACCTGGGCCTCGGTCAACACCATACTCTGATTATCGGCTAACTGCTTCTCCAGTGCCTTCAGACGCAGCTTAAAGCTGTTGAGTTCATGGCGTAACCAGATCGAGCGCACACCGCCCGGCGAGACAAAAATACCCTGTTTCTTCAACTCGTTGGACACGCGCACCTGGCCGTAGGCCGGATACTCGGTTGCCATCGCTACGACTGCCTCTTCGACTTCTGGTGCGACACGGTTCTTGGGATTGGCTTTCTTGCGGCTGATCTCTTGCAGACCCGCTTCACCGTGCTGGTCGTACAACTCTCGAAAGCGGTAGAAGCTATCTCGTGAATAGCCCATGACTTTGCACGCCTGGCTCACGTTGCCCAGTTGCTCTGCCAGCCTCAGCAGTCCTAACTTGGTGGCGATGATCTTCTGTTCGTTCGTCATTGTGACACTCTCCTGTATCCTTCGATAAGTTTACTCAGAGTGTCAGATTAAGTCTCGACTATTTCAAATCAGCACCCAGAACAACCGCCAGCGTATCATGGGCCGCGGTCCAGACATCCGTATTCAATATAACCATCGTCGCTGTAACCAGTACGAGGATGATGAGCGTCCCCAGCAGCCCGGCCATCAATCCTGTCCATGTTGGCAGCGGGATACTTACCTCCCGCTCCGCAATTGTCGCTTGCATTGTCTCAAACACACTTCACCTCCCTAGAATCAGGGCAACTCACACTTCCATATGACGCTGCCCAATCAAACGCTCGCTTTCACTTACCTCAAACACCATGATGAGCCGGGCCACCACTGCCCCCGGATTGTAAAAGCTGTGCGGTTGTGTCGCGTCAAATAACAGGCTGTCGCCAGCATCCAGTTGATAGGTTTCCCCATTCACTTGGTAGCTGATCTGCCCTTCCAGGCAATGAACAAATTCCTCGCCCGTATGGGCAATCGTGTCCTCACCATTACCTGCGCATGGCTCCAGTATGACCAGGAATGGCTCTAGCTGCTGATCGCGCAGGCCAATGCCCAGGCTCTCCATCGTGATTCCATCCGCGCTCGAACTGAGCCGCCGGTTGTGTCTGACCAGTACCGTGGCCTGCTCATGAGCATCTTCGAAAAACACGGTAATCGGCTGGTCGAACGCCATCGCCAGCAGATGCAACGTGGCTACCGTCGGCGAACTCGCGCCGCGCTCGATGCGACTGATCGCATTGAAGGAAAGCCCACAACGATCAGCCAACTCGCGCAGCGACCAACCCCGCTTTTCTCGGAGCACCCGCAATCTTCGACCAACATCTGGTTCGCTTTGTCCCATTATCATCACCTGCCTGGTTCGAACTTATGCCTCAATTGTACAATTAAAGTGGACATTTGTACACTATAGTAGTACAATAAGAATCAGAGAACAGATCCTTTTCATTATGCTTGAGGCGCGTATGGTAATCTTTTAGGAGGCTGTATGAATACCCCAATAGCCCCACCCCACCTGGGTCAGAATGTTCTGGTGGTACTGGATAGTATTCCCGGTTTTCTTGACACGCTGCGTTCCGCCACTGAGTCGCTTCCCCATATGGCCCACACGAGTTTTACCCTGCTTTGTTGTCATCCAACGACTTATTGGGAACACAGTGGCGCGGATAATCCGGAAGCAGCGGCGCAGATTGAAGACACATGGCAGGCAGAGGATACGGCCTTCAACCGTGCTCAGGACTGTCTGGATCAGGCCAGAGCCATACTTCAGGATGCGGGAGTACCGGACTCGCACATCATCACAAAAACGCCTCTGGACAAAGACAGCATTATCGCCGCCACCATGCATGAATTGAAGCGTTACCCGTACACTGGGGTCATCCTCAGCCGCTATCATGACGACATTATCAATCGCCTTCTCCGAAAAGGCCTGACTGATATATTCCGAAAACTGCCCAATGTTCAGGTCTGGCCCATTGATTCAGCGGTGTAAATCAAGACACCGGTCACCTTGCGCGGTGATCGCAGGAGCGCGTCAAAGCCGCTTCCTGATAACCTTGCACTCCATACACGAATCGCGCCCCGCTTTAGCTAGAAACTGAGATGAAGGACCACATTCATGATAACGGATAAGGCGCTGGCAGGCATTCGGATTGGTGTGTTTGGCAAAGGCGGATCGGGCAAGAGTACGTTTGTGGTTCTGCTTGCCCGGTCGCTGCGCAAGCGCGGTTACAACGTCTATGTGCTGGATGCCGATTCAACGAATATCGGTCTTGCGCAAGCGTTGGACGTGGAACAGGCCCCGACGCCTCTGTTGGACTATTTCGGTGGCATGGTGTTCAGTGGTGGGCGCGTGACCTGCCCGGTGGACGATCCCACCCCCTTAACCAACGCGCACATCAACCTGGACGACCTCTCCGCCCACTACTATGCCCGCAACCCGTCAGGCATCACCCTGCTGACCGCCGGCAAAATCGCAGGGCAAGGCCCTGGCGCCGGCTGCGACGGCCCCATCGCCAAGATCGCGCGTGATTTCGACATTCAGGATCAGCAACAAGCAGTCACCCTGATCGACTTCAAAGCCGGTTTCGAAGACTCGGCCCGGGGCGCTATCACGACCCTCGATTGGGCGGTTGTCGTCGTTGATCCGACGACCGCGTCGGTTGAACTGGCGGCCAGTATGCGCGATATGGTGGATGACATCATTGCCGATCATCTGCCCGCTACTCAACATCTGGAAAGCCCGGAACTCGTTGCGATTGCCAACAAGTTATTCGCCCAGGCGACCATCAAAGGGGCGCTGTTCGTGCTCAACAAGATACCTGATGATGAGGTTGCCAGCTACCTGACGGCGGAATTGACTGCAAGAGGGCTAACGCCTATCGGCACCATCTACGAGGCTCCCTCAATAGCACTATCGTGGCTTAAAGGACTGCCGGTGGTGTCCGAACAGGCTGCGGCAGATATGGACAACATCATCGCTGAATTAGAGGCGGTTGAGACCATACATGCCTCATAAAATCGGACACCGTGTCACCGGCAGTTGGTACAAGTGCCGGTAACAATATGAAAGGAGAAACGTCGATGAAGTACGTTTTTGGACCAGTCCCATCCCGACGATTGGGACAATCGCTCGGCATCGACACGATTCCGCTAAAAACCTGCAACTGGAATTGCGTCTACTGCCAGTTGGGTCGGACGCATCCGGTGACCAATCAGCGCAAAGATTATTATCGCCCTGGCGACATCGTGGCCGAAGTCCGTCAGGCGCTGGCGGCGCACCAGCCCGACGCAATTGACTGGGTGACCTTTGTCGGATCGGGCGAACCCACCCTGCACGCCAGCATCGGTGGGCTGATCCGGCAGGTGAAGACACTCACGGATTTACCGGTGGCCGTCATTACCAATGGCTCGCTGCTGTACCTGCCGGAAGTGCGAGCCGCGTTGCGGGCCGCTGATGCGGTGATGCCGACACTCGACGCCGGCACACAGCGACTCTACCGCCAGATCAACCGGCCACACCCGGAAGTCACCTTCAAGCGTCTGTTGAATGGGCTGATTGATTTCCGCCGGGAATACACCGGGCAACTGTGGCTGGAAATCATGCTGGTCAAAGGTCTGAACGACACGCAGGAAGCCCTGCAGGGTATCGCTGCTGCGGTGGAACACATTCACCCGGACAGTGTCCACCTCAGCTTACCCACGCGCCCCCCGGCGGAACCCTGGGTCCGGCCAGCGGATGAGGTAGGGTTGCTGCGGGCCCGGGCGATTCTGGGCGATGTCGCTGAAGTCATCCATCCGGCTGAAGGTGAATTTGACCTGAGTGGCTTTGCGACTGTATGCAATGCGATCATGGCGATCATCACGCGCCACCCGATGCGCGAGGCCGAACTGGAGCGCGCACTGTCACGCTGGACGCCTGGCAAGATACACGAAACGCTGTCCGAACTGGCAACAAGTGGTCAGGCCCAGGTTGTTGAGCGTTACGGTGTCCGCTTCTGGAGCGCTGCGCGGGCGTATTATGCACAGGACACGCCAACAGCGCCGGCCACTTCCGATCTTCCTCAGCATACCACTGGCGAGTAACCGTTATTCTGAAAAAGCGTTTGTGGTGAAAATAGCGCAAGCAATGCTGATAAGGAGCAAAATCATGCAGAACCCCAGAGATCGAAACATCAGGGATTGGATGACGCCCAATCCAGTGGCGATTACCAGTGAAGCGACCCTGCCTGATGCGTATTGGCTTATGACCAGTCACGATATCCGTCGGTTGCTCGTCATCGATAACGGCCAGCTTGTAGGCATCGTGACAATGGATGATATCCAGGCGGCTGTTCCCCGCAATACGGTCCCCGTTGTGGTCAGTGAGATGCTGTCCCAGATGCCCGTAGCTCGATTGATGTCCAGAAATCCAATCACCATCGACATCACCGCTTCTGTGGCCGAGTCGGCGCAAAAGATGCTCGAGCACAAAATCAGCACGCTGCCCGTCCTGCAAGCGGGCGAAGTTGTCGGTATCGTCACCGAGAGTGATCTGTTCAAAGTGCTCGTGGATATTTGCGTCGACTGAATCAGAGAGGCGTTGAAATCGCTACTGTCTAGCCCCAAGTTTATGTACCAGTGGGAGTGAGAGTCATCTGACGATGCCACTGCTGCCGGTACTCAACAGGTGTGCTGTAGCCCAGTGAACTGTGCGTGGTCAACCAGATTACTTCCTCATCGATCGTCATGCATCCTGTTCTCTCAAACGCAGACTATGATCTGCGAGGTTATCTTTGAACAAATTCTTTATCTCAATGGGCGACAATTCACGATCAGGATCGTCTTTCAGCAGTTGATATAAGGTTGCGATATAGGCTTCACCGAATGCCGTTGTTAGAAGAGCAGCGGTTGTGCCTGATATGGCCCCACCAATGATTGCCCCAGCACCTGGAATAAGTTTAATCAGATTCGATACAGCTAACCGCCCACCGAACAGCCCCACACTTCGCGACACAGAACTACCTACCAGTGTGCCTATGAAGGCCTTATCAATCGACAAGCCCCACAACAGACTGATGTACGCCAACATCGTGATCTGAGTAGGAATAAGCGCCACGGCATCGGAAAATGGAACAGGGATCGCGCCAATTCCTCCCGCAGCAGCGGCTGCACCAGCTACAATGGCATGTGAACGGCTCAGTTTTTGCTTGACATCAATACGGTTGGCGGCTACCAAAGCTCCACGCTGTCCTTCTGGTATGAGTTGGTAGCTGATTTCCAGAAGCGTTTCCAGACCAATCGGGCCAATAGCATGTTCCTGTCCCGCAATCGGTATCGTGATGGGTTTCGAAATTACCCAAACCCAGTTCTTTGCGGTCGGCAAGATCGTGCGCACTTCGTTTCGGAACTCTGTATCTTGTTGTACCGCTTTGGTTATCACCACCACCGTCGGTACATTCATTTCATTCATGAGCGCCAGGAAATTCTTCTCAGCTTCCTGCACACGTGCTGACATCTCGCTGATGCACAGCCACGCCAGGTGGACGTGATTATTGGGGTCTGTGCTGCGGTTCTTCTTCTCAATATATCCCTTTAAGTCCCGGTAAATCTTTTCACCGGACTCACCTGTCTCAAAGCCCTGGGTGTCTATTATTGTTATGGGTAAATTCTCGTGCGTGTATTCATGCGTTTCGGTTGTGACAGGTTCACCGATACCTGTCTCTGCAATATTCTCGCGGAACACGGCGTTAATCAGGGTGCTCTTACCAACACCACTGTTACCGGCAATGATGATCGTCGCATGTCCAAGTCTGTGGAAAGCCTCCTCAATGGCTTTCATTGCGATGTCTCCGAAGTTATCCATGTTCGTATCTCATCCCATTAGGAAGCTCTTTGAACCAAGATTGAAAGAAGCTTTTCGACACTCGCCTATACCACCATGAAGCCACACACAACTCGATTCCATCAGTATGCAGCGAGCTACATGATGTGACCCAAGATCAGCCAAACACCTCATAGGCGACAAGTTGCAGGTCTTCCTCACGGATCTTTTCCAGCGTGGTTTTGCTGACGGGAATATCCCGGTAAAGCTCGTTCTCGACAAAGAACTCATGCAGGGCTTCGACCAGTCTACGTTGGTTCTTACTATCCGCGTAGGCTTCGCGGATTTCCTTCAGGCGCTTGTCCCGCTTGAAGGCATCCAGCGAGATGTTGTCCACAACAGACTGGACCCGATCACGTAGTTCTTCCGGCGCGACTGCATCTTCCGGTGAGGTCTCATCCATCGCAAACAGTGCCGCCTGGGTCAATGCCGTAGACAACTCATTATTGATCGTCCCTAGTTTGGGTTTGATCTGATTTGCCCGACGCGCCTTGTTAATCTCCTTGATGACATCCTCTGTCGCTGCCTGAAGCAGGTCGTAGATTTCAAAATCCGCTGGCAAAACCCGCTTTTCCGCAGTGGGGTCCGGCACAGAAATATGCCGGTAGAGTCGCCGCTTGTCCTTGATGACCTCGCCATCGGCAGCATACAAACGCCAGAAATGCTGATCGCCGGTCTGGAAAGCGAAGAATACCCCTTTCGGTCGCTGCACATTCGGGGCCATCCCCGAACCAATGCCCGAAGGGATGCTCCTGACTTTCTCCAGTCCCATCTGCTGAAGATAAACTACCAGTGGCAGCTTCATCTCATCGGTAGATACCAACTCAATCTCACGCTCCAACTCGTCGATAACCGACTGATCTTCCTGCTGGAGACGGCGTAACTGTTCCAGTGATCGAGAACTGATCGCCTCACCCAGGATACTGGCATCCAGGCCCACCGTGCGATCAATATTCACGATACGCTCCTGCAAGCGCTGTACCAGGCGCAGCAGCGCCTCAAGGCCATGCTGCGGAAAGCAGTTGTAGATACGCAGGGTCTCAAAGTCCGTGCCAAGACGATCAATACGTCCCGCCCGCTGAATCATACGGATCGGTGTCCAGTGCAAATCATAGTTGACAATGATGCCCGCATCCTGCAAGTTCTGGCCCTCACTCAGCACATCGGTCGAGATCAGAATGTCGATCTCCGGGTTTTCTTCATCAATCAGCGCCGGGGATTCGGGAGTCGAATTTACTTGGGGTGCAAAGCGCTTAACCAGGGATTCCCGTCGCGGCCCATCCACATTGCCATGCACCGTTTCGATGACCGGTGGTTGCTCCCAGTCAGACTGCCAACTGTCATCCGCGCACAGCGCATCGTAGACGTACTGCGCGGTGTCCTGGTAGTAAGAGAAGACCAGAACTTTCTGCCCTTTCAACTCCCCTACCAGCAGGTCTTTGAGCACACTCAACTTGGCATCGCGCTGATGTTCGTCTTCCTGGGATTGGATGAGTCGCACATCTTCCAGGATTTCATCCAGCAGCGCCATGTCATCGCGCAGTTTCTTGCGTATCTCGCCGACATAGTAGTCATCAATCTCCACTTCCGGCAGTCCATCGACGATGTTTTCCAGCGAATCGGCGGCCACATCATCGCCCTGGGCTTCCAGCGTCAGTAAGCGCCGGTTGGTGGTTGAATCGAGCAGCTTGCCCTCGTCCACCAGGAAGCGGTAGAAGCGCTGCTGAAACGTCTGCTGGCGTCGAATACTGACTTCAAAGGCCACCAATGAGCTTTCCAGGCGCTTGAGGTACAGCGTCTTCAGCAGGCCGATCAGCTCATTGGAATACTGGCGCACCCGCTCGACTTCCTTATCAACCTGTTCTTCGCGCCGGAACTGCTCAATGTTGAAG
>Ga0081535_100626_pt1 | contig 20503 bp, 16 predicted proteins | sample HotLakmasection3_FD_71020 | JGI IMG/M metagenome (GOLD analysis project Ga0081535, IMG submission 71020) | Hypersaline microbial mat communities from Hot Lake, Washington, USA - Section #3 (SPADES assembly) (version 2) | ecosystem: Environmental > Aquatic > Non-marine Saline and Alkaline >... | reverse complement strand
GGGGCTTTAAGCCCCCAATTCTGGGGGACTTCAAACTCCGGTCTCCCCCCAAAATTGGGGGGACTAAGGGGGGCGAGTGCGCCTGTTGAGGTGGCAATCAAGATGTGTATAAGCGGCAGCACGTCGCGACGTCCCCGTCGCGACGTGAGGGAGGATTGGAATGGCAAATCGCGGTTCAAGACGGTGCCACCCCCCCGGAGTTGCTGAAAGTAAGCTCCAATCAGGGGCTTAACTTTGTATGCGGCCTTCTGTTATCGGCATTCCGCTCTATGAGTTTCCTTCAAAATTAGAGTCAGGAGCTTCCTCATTGCGAATTCGAGGATTATGCGGCGGCGGTGGTGGTGGCTGCTGAGTTTTTGACGACGGGGGTAAGTCAAAGCTATCTGGAGAATCCGCTGGAATCCCTTGGAGGGCTTCTAGTACCTCTGGTGGTAGCCCGGATAAGGCATCGTCGTCAGCTTTGGGTTGGTCGGGCACGATCGCGGCACCGGGGCGATCCATCGCGGGTGACTCAGCCGAGGAGGATGGCGGCACTTCTTCCCAGGTGGGATCCGTAGGCGATCGCATCGCCATCAGGGGGTCGTCCCCAAATAGGTTCGCCAGGGGATCCGAGACCGCTGCGTCACTAGCCGTCTCGGGGGGCACCGGCATATCCGAATCACCTGCCAGAATGGCATCGACTTCGGGCGGCACCTCCACCGGGGCCGACAATGGGGCATCGGCGGCGGCGGCTTCCGGTTCTGCGGGCAGCGTTGCGATCGACTGCAAGATCTCCGCAGGCACGTCGGTTTCTAAATCATCGGGCAAAGGCTCTAAGGGTTCCACCTGGGATCGTGCCGACGCTTCTAAGGGCGGCTCCGCAGTCGTATCAGAAGCTGCTGACTCAGCTGAGGGTAAGTCGCTAATGGCGGCCAGCAAATCTGATGGCAATTCACTTTCCGAATCTGGCAGTGGCATCGGCTCTGATGACTTCATTCCCATCGTGCCGATGGGTGCCTGAGGGACGGGCTCGTCGGCAGGACTCGATAGTGTCTCCGGTGCATCTGTAGGGGCACTCGGCTCGTCCACCAGCGAGAGCGAAGACGTGGTGGGTAGGGGACCCGGCTCGATCGCCAGGCGACCAGGCGGGCGCGTCACGGAGGCGGCTGGCGAAGCCGCGATACCACTAGCAGTCCCCTCGGCTGTCGAGGTACCCTCCCCCCCACTGGCCAGGGGAGTGCCCAAATCTAGCGGAATGTCTTCTCGACTGCCCCCGAGGGACTCGGCAGTATCAAAACACTTGCGCGCTTCGGCATTCCGGCCCATTTTCTGCAAGGCTTTGCCTTTGCCCTGCCAGGCCGCTCCCAAATTGTCATTTAGCTCGATCGCTTTGTCAAAGCAGAAGAGAGCCTCATCCAACTGCCCCATGGTCATCAACACGTTACCCTTACCAATCCAGGCAGCCGCGTCATTGGGGTCCATTTCCAGCGATCGATTCAGGCTCTTGAGGGCGTCATCCGAACGGCCCAAGTTAGCGAGGGCGTTGCCGCGACGGGCCAGCCCCCGGGCAATGACGGCCCCCGCCCCCACCAGGGTAGTCCCCGCTGCCGCCGCCTTTAACCGTTCCATATCCGCCAGCTCAATGGCTTTGTTGAAGCGATCCAAAGCGGCTTGATAGCGCCCATCATTGCCCAGACTCACTCCCTCTGACAAGGTTTGTTTGGCTACCGCGAGGGAAGGATCGAGGGAGCCAGCGGCGGCATCGGACGTAAACCCGGCCATTGACTCGGGCTGAAAATCATCCGCCGTAAAATCATCGGCGGTAAATTCATCGACATTTTCTGACGGGGCGACTGCGCTGGGCAGCCGGTCGACCTCAGGCTCATCCTCACCCAGGTCATCTTGCTCTTGCCGAAAACTCCGCAGTAGCCCGAGTAGTAGCAGCGCCAGAAGAGCCAGAGGAATAATCCACAAGACTTGGGGCGGTAAGCCTTGCAGCTGTCCCCACAAATCTTCCAGGGCGGGGGGCAGGCCGGAGGTCTCCGGGGCCTCGTCGACTTCAGCGGGCGCTTCAGGAATCGGAATGATCTGGCCAGTGCTATCGCGCAACTGCGGAGCATTGCCAGCGCTCACGATTAATTGCTGACCATCGGGGGTAAAGGCCAAGTCATCGACAGGAGCCCCGACATCGGTCAAGGGTGCGCCCACCGGGATCCCCTCACCGGAGAGATATTGCAGAGCCCCCGTTTCATCACCGACAGCGAGGCTCGTGCCGTCGGGATTGGTGGCGATCGCCGTCACTGGGCCAGACACCGGCAAAGGTTCCCCAATCAGCGGCCCATCAGCGGCCCACTGCCGCACAGTGCCATCTGCACCGCCTGAGAAAAAACTGCCATCGGGCTGCATCGACAAGGCTTGGACCGCCCCTTGATGCCCCGTCAGCGGTTCGCCTTGGGGGGTGAAATCAGTCGCATTCCATCGGCGAATTGTGCCGTCTTCACCCGTCGTCACTAAGGTGGCACCATCGGGGCTGAGGGCGATGTCGCGGATGGTGCCTTCATGGGCGGGGATCGGTTCACCTGTGGGACTTCCGACGTTATCCCATGGCTGTACTACGCCATCGGCAGTGGCGCTGATGAAACTGCCGTCAGGTTTCACAATCAGGCTCGTCACGGGGCCATTGCCCGAATTGATCGGGTCGCCAATGGGGCTACCGGCAGCATCCCACAGGCGCAGGGTGCCGTCGGCCCCCCCACTGATGAGCCGCTGACCGTTGTCACCAAAGGCCAATGCCGTCACCGGTCCCGTGTGGGCGGGTACAGGCTCACCCGCAGGCGTACCGTCCGCATTCCAAAACTTGAGATTGCCCTCGCGATCGCCCGTGGCAAAGCCTTGCCCATCGGGACGGATGGCCGACACTTGGTTGGGGAGGTCGGCCACCGCCACATCGGCTGCTTCTGCCGCTTTCGCTTCGGCGACCGCCTCCTGACCCTCGGGATTGGTGGCTAGGGCCAAAAATGCCTCCACCTCAGGCGGCAAGGGCGCTTGGTTGAGATAAACATAGTTGCGCGGTTGAGAATAGGGGTATTGTGGATTGTCCGGCAGGGTGTCGTGCATGGCGATCACCCGCACATTTTCCTGATCGAGCACTTGGCTAGCGATCGCATAGCCGATGCCGTTATCCCCCAGCGCTTCGACCACTTCGGCAGTACTGTCGTTGGGCACCCGCACGACGTTTTCCCCGGTGCTCAGGTCGCCCGCAAAAATCTCATAATCACCGAGGGACGCCCGTGTATCGCTCGTCTCGGGGCGATCGACAAAGCGAATTGGCAGGTCGGGGCCGCCGATATCCTGCCAGTTAGTGATCTCGCCGCGAAAAATGCGGACAAAATCTTCGGCCTCGATTTGCCCCTCAAAGGGGTTGTCAGCCCCGACGATGACCGCGATCTTTTCCCGACTCACCGAGACCGGGGTCAGTCCCTGGGCCTGCTGTTCGTCGCTCAGGGTGCGGCCAATGGCCGCCAGTTTGGTGCTCCCCGCCAGCACATTTTGCAGCGCCACCTCAGCGGGTTGCTCAACCACATTGACGGTCAGGTCAGGATAAGCTGCCTGAAAAGCCTGCACCAGCGATCGCGTAATCACGGACATACTCGCTGACCCCTCGATGGTCAGACTGCTATCTGGAGGCAATTCATCCACCGGGGCCTCAAAAGCGGGCGCAAGTTCCGGTGGTGCCCCCTCCGCTGGCGCTGGCTCCGCATCGGGACTTTCCACCGCATCGGGATTGTCAAAATTTTGGGCAAACCAACTCGAGCGGGAGTCTGCCAGCGCCGGTGGTACGAGGCAAGCGGCCACTAATAGCCAGATAAATAATGCGCGATTTTGCACCTTAGCCATTCCCAAAACTCCTCACCAGCGCCCCTCAGGTCGCCCGGTCATTGTGCCTGCAAGTTGAATAATGAACTGGATTTTCCGATAAGGATACTAAGGATATGAGATTTCGAGTCCCCAAAGTTTGCAATCTTTCGTTGCGGAGTCTGGCCTGGCGAATGATTGATATTACGGTAGGTTAAAGGCGCTGTGCCTTGGGCAGAGGCTGGGGCGGCAGGTAAGGGTTTCGGGTTCCAGGGTTAAAGACTGTGATGCAACATCGATTTGTTAGCTTGATGGCAACCCTGGGCCTGAGTTGCCTGGGCTGCTCCACCGGCGCGATCGCCAACGACACCGCTGGTCCAGTCCCTGAGGCTCCGCCCCCCTTTCTCAGACCCGCCAGCGTTTGCCCGGAGGATGTCGAACTCTTGGTGCAGGGCTTGCTGAGAGACCTACCGGGGTATGCCAACCGGGTCGCCCGCCGCACCCTGGGCACCTTTCCCGACGACACCCCCTTTGGGACGGTGTTGCTCGCCGGTCGGGCCGAATTGGAACCCCTGCCGCTCGCAGCCCTCGCCTTTGACGCACTACCCACCGACGCCACTCAGCAAGTTTTTTTCACCACGCGGGAGCGCCGCTATACCGACACCGCCGCCATTACGTTAGAGCAGTATCACTGGCTGTTTTTAGTGCCAGCGGCGGATGGGTGGCGATTGACGCTGATGTTTTCTCGGACGGCCCCGGATGAGACTCCGCTCCGCCCCCCGACTCCCCCCAGGGAAAGCAGCGAGGGCATTATGGGTCAGGCAATTCGGTTGTGGTTGCGGGATTGTCGGGCCGGAGCGGTATACCCCATCGCGCCGATCGCGCCGGATGTCACCGAGCGATAAAGGGTGTCACGCTGCTGATGGGGTCGCCCGATCGCCGCGATCGCTTGCTGCAATTCCGCCACGGTCATGCAGGTGCCGCCTTGCGCCCCCGCCATGGTGGTGATGTGCTCTTCCATCAGGGTGCCGCCGATATCGTTGCAGCCCCAGCGCAAAGCCTCCGTGGCCCCCGCCAGCCCCAGTTTGACCCAACTGGGCTGATGATTGGGAATCCAATTGCCCAGATACAGGCGAGAGACTGCCGTCAGGTGCAGGACATGGCTTAGCACCGGCTGATCGCGTCCCACCCGCCGCCGCAAGGGTTTAGGGGCCGATTGCCCGACAAAGGGCAACAAAATGAATTCCGTGATACGCGCCGGAGTCGCCTGGGCGATCGCCCGTTGCTGCAACTGCCGCAGCTTTTCGAGATGGGCAATCTGCTGCGCCGGGGTCTCGATCTGGCCGCACAACATCGTACTAGTGGTGGGGAGTCCCTGCTGATGGGCTAACCCCACAATTTCCAGCCAGGTAGCGCTGTTAATTTTCTCCGGACAGAGCACCCGCCGCACCTCGTCGTCCAGCACTTCCGCCGCCGTCCCCGGTAGTGACCCCACCCCAGCGGCTTGCAGGGCGGCTATCACCTCGGGGTAGCTCAACCCATCTTCGCGGGCAATGAACTGCACCTCCTGCGGGGAAAAGGCGTGCAAATGCAGGTCCGGCCAAGTGTCCTTCAGATTGCGAATTAACTGGACGTAGTACTGCAAGCTGCTGCCGTCGACTTTCGCGGTGGGATTGAGGCCCCCCTGCATACAAATTTCCGTCGCCCCTTGGGCTACCGCCTCAGTGGCTTTTTCGTGCATGGCCCCCCAGTCCAACCAAAAGGCCCCCTCCTCCCCCTCATCGCGGCGAAACGCGCAAAAACTGCAATGCTGCTCGCAGATATTGGTAAAGTTCAAATTGCGGTTGACCACATAGGTGACGGTGTCGCCCACCTGCCGCCGCCTTAACGCATCCGCCGTCTCGCGAATGGCTGCGATCGCCCCTGGCTCCGCCGCCAATAACAACTCCAAACCTTCGGCAGGCGATAAATCAGCGCCCTCTAGGGCACGGTGAAGAATGCGATCGAGCGAATGAGCCATGACAGATGTCTAACCGGTGGGCAACGATGTCTCCATTGTGAAGGACAAGCCCCAGGATTGAAACGCCGTCACCCAACTACCCAAGCCCTTCGGGCAGGCGTTGCCAACACACCCACTCACCGACCCCACCTCCATCCCCCTTATCACGGCACTTATGAATCTCTATCAAAAGTCCGAACCCTCACCCCTTACAATGTCATCAAGGTTTATTGACCATTCATTAACGCAAGGGCAATGCTGAAATCGACTACTCGCCACGTTTTTATTTACGCCGCTGAGGTTGTTGACGACGAGTTGGTGCCGAGCGAATCGGTGCTCACGCTGGATATTGACCCAGATAACGAGTTCATCTGGAGTGACGAGGCCCTGCAAAAAGTCAATGCTGAGTTTGAGCGGTTGGTGGCTGACGCTGGCGGGAGTGAACTTACAGATTACAACCTGCGCCGTATCGGTTCAGATCTAGAGCATTTTATTAAGCAGCAGTTACAGGCTGGAGAAATCAGCTACAACCTCAAGAGTCGGGTGCTGAATTACAGCATGGGGCTACCGAGAGTCGTCGCCAATGAAGGTGAAGCTTAACGGTTTTGGCAGCGGTGTCGGCAGGCTGTGGCATAATTTCGTATCTTGAGTGGAAGAGTCCGCCCGCCACGACTCCGCATGATGGATGACCCAAGCGATCGCCCTGTATGTCTAATTCGCAGCTGCCACCAGTGCATCGATATTTATGGGCCCAGGGGGCAACGCGATCGCCCCTGGCGGTCGGCAGCTATTTGGCAGAGCGCTATCGAGTCGTCGATTTTCCGCTGCTGTTAGACACCCAGCCGCAGCTACCGCCGCCGCCCCTGGACGAAGTGCCGCCTTCTGCGGTTCCTTATCTGGCGCTTTCCCCGTTCTCTATTGCGATTCCTCGACCGTTTACCCAGGTGATGCACCCCGACGGCACCACGCCGTTGCTGTTACTCGAAGAAGTGCCCCTGCAAGGCACGAACGCTGATGCGCCGCCCTCCTTACTGCCCACCCTAGCCGCTACCTGGCCCCAAGCCTCAGCCCTGGAACAGCTCACCTGGCTCTGGCAGCTCGCCAAACTCTGGCAACCTTGTTGTGATCAGCAGGTGGCCCATTGTCTCTTAGCTGAAGAATTAGTCCGGGTTGACGGAGAAGATATCCGCCTGTTGTCCCTGCAAGCTCAAGCGACTGCGCCCACGCTTATGGATTTAGGCCAGCATTGGCGATCGCTGATTCCGACCGCGGTTCCGACCATCCGCGACTATTTGAACCGCTTGACCGATCGCTTGATCACAGAGCCCCCCCCAATCCGGGAAGTCGTCTATGCGCTGGTAATGGCACTGGAGCATCAGGCCGCCCAGCACCCCCTGCAGGTGCAGCTAGCCACCTATTCAGATCAGGGTCCCACCCGCCAGCGCAACGAAGATGCTTGCTTCCCTCCCAGTGGTGCAGCCCAGACCCTGACGCTACCGGCAGGGATGGATAGCGCTCATCCGCCCGCGCCGCTGGTGGTGGTGTGTGATGGTGTCGGGGGCCATGAGGGCGGTGATGTTGCCTCGCAAAGCGCGATCGCTGAAGTCACCGAACAGTTACATCCACTTCTGGTGAGCGATCGCCGTTCCCACGGGGAGATCGTGACTGCCGTGAAACAAGCGATCCTGGCGGCTAATCAGGTTATCGTTGAGCGCAATGATGCCGATCAGCGCCGCGACCGGGGCCGCATGGGCACGACCATCGTCATGGCTCTGGTGTATGGAGGACGGCTCTACATTGCTCACTTGGGCGATAGCCGGGCTTATCGGGTGCGATCGCAGGATTGTCGACAACTGACCCTAGACGACGACGTCGCCGCCCGAGAAATGCGGCTGGGGCTGGAACTGTACCAAGATGCGCTGCAAAATCCCGGTTCCGGGGCTTTGGTGCAAGCTTTAGGCATGGCCAGTGCCCAACATCTGCATCCCACTGTCAAACTGTATCCGATCGCCCACGACAGCCTCATTCTGCTCTGCTCCGACGGGCTCAGTGATCATGACCTGGTTGATCGCGTTTGGTCTGCGGAGCTGTTGCCGGTCTTGCGCGGCGATCGCGCCGTCGCCGCCGCCGCCCAAAAATTGATTACGCTAGCCAATACCTACAATGGCCACGACAACGTCACCTTAGGTTTGCTGCGGGTGAGTCCGCAAATGCCCACCGCGATCGCCCCCGTCCCCGCCGCATTCGCAGTCCCCTCCCCACATTGCACCGATACCCCTGACGCCGAACCGATTTCCACCCGCACGACCATTGCGCCCGCTGCCGTGGCGACTGCTCGCCCCGCAACGGCTGCAACCAGACCGTTTCGTGCCAAAACCTTGCCATGGTTGATGACCAGCGTCTTAGTGGCAGGCCTCATCGGCATCATCAGCGCCCTCAGTTGGCAATGGTGGAGCCGCCGCTCAGCCGTTGTGCCCCCCGTCGATACCGATGTCCCCGAGGGGGGCATTTTGTCGCCCTCGGCAACCCCACCCACCTCGCAAAATCTTCGGGACGGCAGCCTTGCCGTTGGCGACTATCTCCAAATCCAGCCACTCCCCGATCCTTCCTCCGCGGCAACGCTCATCACGACGACCTCGCCCCCAGGGGCTTTGCCCGCCGCCGCCGTCGACTCCCCCCGCCGGGTCTTAGCCGTAGGCAGTGTGGTCAAGGTCAGTAGCCGCCAGCAAACCCCCGATGGGCAGCTCTGGGTGCGTCTACAAGTGTGCTCCGCCGCCACCCCGCCCGCCCCTTCCCCGCGTGAGCCCGCCGTCTCATCGCCCCCAGAGTCGTCCCCTAATGAAGGTCGCGATCGCTTAATTCCCCTTGCGCTCCCCGGTGATCAAGGCTGGTTGTTGCAGTCTGAGATTCCCACCTTTGCCGAACAATTACTTGACACATCCAGCAGTCAACAGGGATTGTGTATTGACTAACCTTCTTGACTGGTTGATTCGATTGCCCCCAGGTGCCGAATCCAAATTTCAAATTTGAGGTAGCGTCTACCCGTTTTCCTTGTTTTGTGACCACAGCGACTTTCGATGTCAGAGCCTACTCGCCTGCGTATTGCCATCGAGCGCCTCTCCAATGCTGCGACCCCGCACTATGCGATCTGGGTGGTCGAAGCCCCCTATCCCGGTGGCTATGTGCATCACGATCGCCCCTGGACGAGTGAACTCAACCAGCTCTGGCAATCGTGGCTAGAGCTCTTTTCGCTGCGGGGGCTGCCGCCGGTGCCCCACGTGCCCGCCTCCTACGTGCCGCAACCGCTCACCCCCGAGCTGATCAAATCCCCCGCTGGCTCCCAGCAGGGATTTTCCGGTCGATTGATGCAAACCCTGGGCGTACAGCTGTGGCAGTGGTTATTTGACGGTGCGATCAAGGGCAGCTTAGACCAAAGCTTAGGCATCGCCATGGGGCAAGGCAATCCCCTCAGTCTCTGTCTGGATATTCGAGACCCTGACTTGATTGGCCTCCCTTGGGAAATCATGCAGCCCCAATCGGGACGGCAGGCCATGTCGCTCAACGATCACATTCGCTTTAGTCGCACCACCAGCGATGTCGACCCCCTGGCCGATATCAGCCTAGATCCAGCCCTGAAAGTTTTGCTGGTGCTGGGGGAACCCGATGTGCCCGGCGATCGCGACTCGACGGATACGCTGCAACTCGAAGCCGAAGCCAACCTTTTGAAGCGGGTTTTGACCGGCGAGGGCACTTCGGGGTTAGGAGCCCGCACTGCGGCTCACTGCCAGGTGGATGTGTTAGTGCGCCCCCGCGCCGGAGAACTCATCAAAGCCGTTGACAAGGGCCAGTACAACCTCTTTTTCTATGCGGGACACGGCATTCCCGCTCCCGATGGCGGCCTGATTTATCTCCAGGCTGAGTCCACCCTCAATGGCACGGAACTGGCTCAGTTATTGCTGCAAAATCAGGTGAAACTGGCGGTTTTTAACACCTGTTGGGGGGCTCGCCCCGATCAGCAAAATCAGCGCACCATGGCCCGCAGCAGTTTGGCCGAAGTGCTGCTGCACCACGGTGTGCCCGCCGTCATTGCCATGCGGGATGCGATCGCGGACGAAGAAGCCCTGAGCTTTATCCAGGTGTTTGCCCAAGCCCTCGCCGAACGCAACCCCGTGGATCGGGCGGTGGCGATCGCCCGGCAACATCTCCTGACGCTGTACAAATTTAACCAACCCGCCTGGACGCTGCCGGTGTTGTATCGGCATCCCGATTTTGATGGGCAGGTCTTAGCTGACCACACTGCCGACATCACCCGGCTCCCTGGGGAAGCCTGTCCTAACAGTCCGATCGCCAGCATTCGCGCCGTGGATGCCCCTCACCTCGCCTGGTACCTCTATGGCGGCACCCTGCGGGTGGGTCGCCGCCCCGACAACGATGTCGTGATTCCCGAACCGTGGGTGTCGGGCAACCATGCCGAGATTTTTTGCCGCCAGTCCAAAGACCTGGCCGCCGCCGCCCCCGTGGTTTACTCTCTCAGAGATGATTCGCGCTATGGCACGTTTTGTCAGCAAACCGACGAGTGGCAACACATTCACCACCAGGAAATTGATCTGCGATCGGGCACCCGCTTGCGCTTTGGCAGCCCTCAAGGACGCCTGATGGAATTTATCGTCGAAGATTAGCAATGCTACGGAAATAAGCCGTTAGCGGTCGCAAAATTAACCTGTTCGCTCAATCCACCACGGGATTAGCCCGTCACCGAACCGTCGTTTGCAGAAAACTCACTCTTTGGGATGAAATTGATGTCAAGCGCAATCCTCAATTTCGCGTTAGTTTCAGCTTGAGCGATCGCCCGTCGATGGTCCCTGCGGCCCCTCCGGAAAGTTTGATAGGGTTAAACCTGCAATCAGCCTTGGCGTTTTCTTTAACGGCAACTTTATTTTGTTTTATGCGGAACGGCTGAGAAAGCATTTGTAGCTATTCTCAGCCAATGCAAAAACTGGCAGCTGACCCCTCGCGCCACCCTCATTTACACCGGTGCATCCCCTACTGAGAGACAGAGCTATGAATGAGTCAACGAACCCGACCCCGCCCGTCAATGCCCAGCAGCAAGCCGAACTGGAGCTACTGCACTCGGTTTTGAGCCCGGCCTCCAACCATCCGTGGAATCCCTACAGCCCGGCCACGGCTGAGTATGTTGACCGGCTTGAGCAAGCCACCGCTGATCTGCTGGATGACGACGCCATCGACTCTCAATGGTCACAGGTATCGACACTGGCGGCTGCGTTGTGGACCGCCTCGGCGGACAGTTTGGTCGCAACCCTGACGCAAAAGTTTGGCCGCCGCATGCCACCACCGTTGTTGACGCAAATCGCCCACCAGGCGCGCAGCGCAGCGAACAGTGGTCAATCTCTCATCGATCAGTTGGTGGCCTCGGCGCAGGCTGCCTTGTCCGATTGGGATGCCGGGGATTTGCAAGTCATGGCCCGCCCGATGGCGCTGGCAATGCGCAGTGGCGCTGCCGATCTTGAGGCGGTGGTGGCCTCCATTCCCCCCGCTGATTGGGAGGCGTTGTCTGATATGGAGCAGGCGCGCTTGAGTCTCGCGATCGCCCGTTATGCCCTGGCTGAACTCGACACAGCAGACTAAATCAACGCGAGTTAGCAACTAAACCACGTCTAAGTTGAGAACTGGAGTTTTGTTTGATCGGGCAGAACCTCACCTAACCTCTCCTTTGAAAGGAGAGGAATCAGAGTCTTGTCAAACCTCTCCTTGAGAAGGAGAGGTGCCGCAGGCGGTGAGGTTTCCCACATGCCAAAACTCCACTTCTGAATCTGGATGAGGTTTATCAGTCCTCCTGAAGTCTTTCGGCCAGGGGGGCGCTGTTGCCCTGCCAAAAGTCAGGATCTTGCAGTGGGCCAACCTGACTCGCCTGATGCTGTGCTTGCGGCATCACCTCCAGCCGTCCCTGCTCAAACAGGAGTTGTTGCAGGCGCAGCTCGAAGTAGCCATCGCGATAATTCAGATGCTCCGCAATGATGAGCGCTTCCTGGTAAGCGGCGATCGCGTTGTCGGGTAAATCCTGGCCTTCGTACAGCTGACCTAACTTATCAAAAGTTTGCATCAGGCCATAGCCGTTGTAGGAGAGCCGATGCACCGCCAGCAGTTGCTGATAGAGGTACAGCACATCCGCCAGTTTTTCCTGCGCCAAGTAAATTTCTGCCAGATCGGCCAGGGCCTCGCTCGCCACGTCGGTTTGCCCCAGCCCCAATGCCGTCGTGTAAGTGGTGGAATACACGCTTTGCGCCTGTTCCAGATTGTCTAAAGCGCGATAGTTGCGGGCGATCGCCAGCGTCACTGGCGGAATCGGGCGGGGCTGCGCCGTCCGCTCATAGCGTCGCACCAGGCGTCGCTGATACTCGATCGCCTGTGATAACTCCCCCGCCTGTTGCAAATTGCGAATGATGCCCTGGAGATACGCGATCGCCTGCAAATCTTCGCCCTGACCCAGGGCATCGAGCAGCGTTTGGTAGGTTGCCGCCGCGACCTCAAAGCGAAACCAGGTTTCTCGCAACTTGGCTAAATTTTCCAGCAGGCGTTGCCGCTCGTCGCGATCGCCCGCCAGCGTGGCCCGCTCAATCAGCGTTTCATACACCGCCACCGCCGCATCCACATCCCGCAAGACTTCAAAGGCCGCCACGACCTCCTCTAGCAGGGCGATGTTCAGCGGGGCTTGGGCCAGCAACTCCGCCTGAATTTGCCGCAACCGCAGGGTGATGAGCTGCACCTCCTCCGCCCGCGAGTTTTCCCACACCCGCAAGCCCACCCGCTGAATCGCCTCTAGCTCAGCTTCGTAACCCAAAATGCGCCGCAGCCGTACTTCGCGCATCCAGGTGGCAAAGGCAGCCTCTGTCCGTCCCGCCAAGAAAAGTGCCTCCGCCTCTGCCGCTAGGGCATCCAGTTCTACCGCCAGGGCTAACTTTTCTAGCGGACTCAGGGGGCGCTCGATCGGCAGGTCTGGCAGCAGCGGATCGCGCGGTTCAGAAAATTCGGGATCCGAGAGAAACTGCTCCGTCAGCACGGGGGACAGTTGCGCCCAGACCAATGCGGGCAGGGCCGCCCAGCCGGTAGCAGCAAGGGCGATCGCCAACAGCCAGCGACGCCAGATTAGCGGAAATAGTGGGGCCATAGTATGCAAGCAGCTTTATCTTTCGTTAACAGTCCCCGTTACCAAACCAGAAAGGGGAAACAATTGCGGTAGTCTTAAGATCTTGCAGTTTTTCTGCGCGATATCAATCCCTAGACGACTTTAGCAAGCCAAGTTTCCCCATGACTTCAATGGTTCCTACACCTACTGCTAGCCCCACCCGCACCATCCGGATTGGCTCCCGCAAGAGCCAACTAGCGCTGGTCCAAACCCACTGGGTGCGTGACGAATTGCAAAAGCAGTTTCCTGACCTCACCTTTGAAGTCACCACTATGGACACCCAGGGCGACATCGTTCTCGATGTCTCGCTGTCAAAAATTGGCGACAAGGGCCTGTTTACCCAAGAACTCGAAGACGGCATGTTGCAGGGCACGATCGACTTCGCCGTGCACTCCCTCAAAGATTTGCCCACCCGCCTACCCGAAGGGTTGATGCTAGGCTGCATCACCGAACGAGAAGACCCGGCGGATGCCCTGGTGGTACATGAAAAGCATCGTGACCAGCAGCTCGACACCCTGCCCGCAGGCGCAGTGGTGGGCACCTCTTCCCTACGGCGACTGGCGCAACTACGGCACCACTTCCCGCACCTCACGTTCAAAGACATTCGCGGCAACCTCAACACCCGCCTGCGCAAGCTCGATGAGGGCGAATACGACGCCATCATCCTCGCAGTGGCCGGGCTGGAACGCCTGGGCATGGGCGATCGCGTGCATCAGCATATTCCCGCCGAAATTTCCCTCCACGCGGTTGGTCAGGGGGCCTTGGGCATCGAGTGCCGCGAGGGTGACACCGATATTCTCAACTTGATCAAAACCCTGGAGCACCGCACCACCGCCGATCGCTGTCTGGCCGAACGGGCCTTCCTGCGGGAACTGGAGGGCGGTTGCCAGGTCCCCATCGGCGTCAACACAGTAGTGGCAGGCGACACCCTGACTTTGACCGGACTGGTCGCCAGCCTCGATGGTCAAACGGTGATTAAAGAGCAGATTCAGGGCACTCCCGCCGAGGCCGAAAGCATGGGTACCGCCCTGGCTAAAACCGTTCGTGGCCAAGGGGCACAGGCGATTTTGGATGAAATTAACGCGACGAATCGCTAGCGAGAGGTAAGTGTTTAGCGTTGCGTCAGTTCCCCCGCTGTCGCCGCCCCCTTATGCCAGGGGGCGATCCACAACCTGGATCGGTTTGCCCCCCTTTTTTAGGCTATCCTTATGCAAAAGTCGGTCAAAACCTTGTCAGCAAAGGATTCTGGACTCCGTTTGAGCGGGTAAACCTCACCGCCTGCGGCACCTCTCCTTGTCAAGGAGAGGTTTAGTCACAGTCTGCTCAACGATTTGACTCAAATGGAGACGAGCCTCCGATCCCTCTCCTTGGTAAGGAGACGTTAGGTGAGGTTCTGCAGCCCCTAAAGGGACCACAACCGATCTTCCCAACCTCTGGTAGACAAGTAATACAGCAACTCCTGTGTAAGGGATAGCTTTTTAAGGGCGGGGTGGGGGGATCAGCCGGAGCATTCGCTAAACAGATACAATGAGACGGACGCATCAGCATGGACAGGCCGAAAGCGGATCATGTCACCTCATCGGAGCGTGAGCCTGTTGAGTTGACCCCAGCGGTCATTCGGCGGGTGGAGGAAGGACTGGCGGCAGCTCGGCATCCCCAGGTGCAGCAGCACACCCAAACCGCACTGGAAAACATTGCCGCGATCGCTCGGGAGCAATCAGACTTCCGTGTCAGCGGTCGCTTTCGGCGGTGGCTGCTGCGCCGCTTTATCCGGCTGCTGTTCCGCGTAGCAATTGAGCAGCCCGAAAACATTCCCCAAGAGCCCGTGGTGTTGGTGGCCAATCACCTCAGCCACCTGGACCCATTTTTGATTTTGGCGTCGGTGCCCGCCTATCCCTACTACTACATCCTGGGCGACGCCCGCACCCTCTACAACAAACGCTGGAAGCGCTGGGTCGTCGGCAAAGCCGGGGGTGTGATTCCCCTGGAGCGCTGGTGGAAAGAGGAAGTCGCGGTGATGGAACGGGCCGATCGCGATCGCCCTGATCTGAAAGATCTCGCCGAAGCCATCAACACCGACGTGCCCAACGGCAGCTCCATCAAGCAAATGCGCCAAATCGACCAGGCGATTCAAGCCATTTTGCAGCGGGGAGACGGCATCATGCTGTTTCCCGAAGGTCGCTTGGGCAATCAGGAAGGGCAACTGCACCTGCCGCTGAAACGGGGCACCGTCATCTATGCCATGCGGTCTGGGGTACCGATTGTCCCCGTGGCGATCGCGGGCACCCAAACGCTCTACTTCCGCAAACGACTCACGCTCCGTTTCGGTCAGCCCATCCCCTTCGAGCAGCAAACCCGCCCCAAACGCGCCGATATTGACGCTGCCGCCGAGCAAGTCGCCCTCGCCCTTGCTGAACTTTTAGACCCCAACTACCACGACCCCAAAGGCTCTAAACCGCTACAAGACTGGCTCAACCAGCTTTTTTGGTAGTCGTGCCTCCAGCAACGCAGCCGCAAACATACGAACTACCCGGCGCGATCGCGGTGCCCTGCCAATTGCGATCGCTAGATCTGCTAAGGAATGAGGAGCAAATAACATCCAAATTGTTAGGGTAGGCATCTTGCCTGCCTGGGGACAGCCGAGACGGCTATCCCAACTTATTCAATTCTCATTCCTAAGGGAATGGCGCTGAAATAACCCACCTAAAATAACAACGCCTTTTGTAAGGTGGGGGACGCGATTTGGGGGCGACTCCCTAAGCGGGCACTTTGCTCTCCACCTGGGTCAGCACCTCGACGCCAGAATCCGTGACGGCGATGGTGTGCTCAAACTGGGCCGACAGCTTGCGATCGGCGGTGACGGCGGTCCAACCATCCGCCAGCACTTCCACTTCGTAGGTGCCGATATTGATCATGGGTTCGATGGTGAACACCATGCCCTTGCGGAGTTTTTTGCCCTTGCCAGCGGTGCCGTAGTGGGGAATCTGGGGCGCGGTGTGGAAAATGCGATGGACGCCATGACCGACGAAATCGCGCACCACGGAAAAGCCTTCGGCTTCGGCATACTCTTGAATGGCTGCGCCAATGTCGCCAATGCGGGCACCGGGTTTTACGGCGCGAATGCCCCGCCACATGCACTCTTCGGTCACTTCTACGAGCTTTTTCGCCAGGGGTGAGGGGGTGCCGACAAAAAAGGTGCGTGAGGTGTCGCCGTGGTAGCCGTCCACAATGGGGGTGACGTCAACATTCATGATGTCGCCATCGCGCAAAATCTGGTCGGCGCTAGGAATGCCGTGACAAACCACTTCGTTGACGCTGGTGCAGATCGATTTAGGGAACGGATCGACAGCACCGGGATAGCCCAGGGGAGCACTCTTTGCCCCATGTTTTTGGGTCCATTCCTCGGCGGCATCGTTGAGTTCTAGGGTGCTGATGCCGGGTTTGACCAGTGGCTCTAGATAGTCCAGCAGTTGCGCCGCTAGGTTGCCGGCCTGCCGCATTTTCTCGATTTCCCGACGCGATAGCAGCGTGATGACCTCTTGCTGTTCCACAGTAATAATGTTGGTGGTTGGATGACGACACTATTCTCTACTTTAACGTCGTCAGTCTCAATTGGGCAGGCGAAATTCGCTTGACAGCCGGAGGGAATTAGCTAACCTACAGATATTTTGAGTCACGCTTTGCTGGCCGGTGCTGCTATGTCTCTTTGGTTGCTTTGCTGTGTGTTGCTGTTTGTCACCTCGCGGGGATATGCCTGGCTCAGCCATCAAAGCTGGTTTTTGGCCCCGGAATTGTCGTTGCCCTGGTTAGTTTTGGGGGGCATGGGGCTGGCGATCGCTTCAAATCGGGCGGCTCTCCGGGCCTTCGCTAACCGCGATGCTGCTACCAAGCCGCTGCCCTCGCCCTCGGCCTCACCGTCGCCTGCTCAGACCGCCTCGGCCCCGGCTACGGCCCCAGCGCCAGCGCCGCCCTCGCGCCCCTTGACGGCGGCCCCATCAACCCAGGGGCGCGAGCGGGGGACGCCGCGATCGTCCATTTCCTTTGAGGTGAATCGGGCCAAATCGCGATCGCCCGTCCCGGCTAAGCCCTCCTCACCGGAAGGCTCTGCCCAGCTCTGAGGGGGTTGGGGGCGATCGCAGCCATACCTTTCGTCAACAAATCAACAAATACGGTTGTACGGCAAGGGCGCATCTTGTACTATCGCTGGCACGGGGAATGATTCTAGGCGGGGAAGAGAGGAGTTGGCGCTCCTCAAATCCCCTGAACATCCCGACTTAAGCTGGGTAAGACGAGATATCTGGGATCATTCTATGATCTAGCTTCTTCGTTGCGCCTCATTGGGAAACGCTAGATAGTTCCCCGTTTTCTTTAACGTGAAAACGGAGATGCCCGTATGTTTCAATCATCTGGTGGTGGGGGCAATGCCCCTGCCAGCTTTAACCTACCCTCCTTTAATCAGGAGGCCGTTCGTCATATTCTGCTCGGTGACTATGGCGCGATTATCGACGCGATGAACCGCATGGCTTTGCTGGGCTATTGCGAACGACTCGCCTGGAGCGAACCGCTGCCCACTGGGCGCAACGGTGAATACATCAGCGTCATGACCCGCAAGCGCACTTTGCCCTAGCGGGTCGGGTGGCGCATAAGAACTCCGGGTTCTGGTTCAGGTTTGACCAGTCGGTAGAACTCCGGGTTCTGGTTCAGGTTTGACCAGTCGGTAGAACTGCGATCAAAGAACCCGGAGTTCTGAGAAACGGCGCGATCGCGCAATATCCTGCTCGGTGATTATGGCGCGATTATCGACGCGATGAACCGCATGGCTTTGCTGGGCTATTGCGAACGACTTGCCTGAAGCGAACCGCTGCCCACTGGGCGCAACGGTGAATACATCAGCGTCATGACCCGCAAGCGCACTTTGCCCTAGCGGGTCGGGTGGCGCATAAGAACTCCGGGTTCTGGTTCAGGTTTGACCAGTCGGTAGAACTCCGGGTTCTGGTTCAGGTTTGACCAGTCGGTAGAACTGCGACCAAAGAACCCGGAGTTCTGGGGGAGGGCGCGATCGCGGCAGGTCAACCTTTACATCCAGCGGCGTACTTGCTTCGCACAGCGGCGATCGCCGCTTTCTACAGCAATGCTTGGACTTCAATTTCCACATCGGGAAATGCCAGGGGCGCGATCGTCCCATCCCTCAGCCTTTGTTCCAGCCGATAGTCGTCACCCTGCGGCTCTCGATACACAATCAGTTCACCGTCCCGCAGATTCGCCACCCAGTAGTCAGCAATCCCGGCGGCGGCATAGGCGTGGCGCTTCTCGTCGGTATCTTTTTCCAGGGATGAGTTGGCAAACTCAATGATCAAAAACACATCGGCTGGCGTGGGGTGCCCTTGCCGATAAGCTTGCCGCCGCACTAAGGCGATGTCCGGTTCCGGTTCGCTGCCCGTCTCGGCAATGGTGATGGGCTTGGCGTCTCTGACTTGGTAGCGTCCCCGCGATCGGGTCACAAAGAACTCCATAGCACCTGTTGAGCTATCGGCATGGTCTGGACCTTCAGGAGCCATCTCTACCACCAGTCCGTTGAGTAATTCGACACGGCGATCTTCCAACAGTCCCGCTTCGATCATGCGGTGGTAGTCAGCGATCGTCCAACGTAAAAGCGTCGCAGCCACAACAGTGCTCTCCCACAGCAACCACTTCTTATCCTATCCACTAGTTTTGATTCAGGCGACTGGCAAAACTCTCGGAATCTTGATTCTGTTGTAGGTTGGGTTAGCGACAGCGTAACCCAACGAAACCATTGATGGTGTTGGGTTTCGTGACCTCAACCCAACCTACAGGGCTGCCGAAGCTGGTTTCGGCTTCGCTCAACCAGCGAACCATGAGCTTATTTCTTTACAGCTCCTAAGCCAGTGGCTCGTCATACATAATTTCTTTCCATAAAGTCTCGAATGCTTCGAATCATCTCCTCAACATCAGTTTTTTCGAATTCATTCCACTTGCCATGAGCCGCACTATTCCTTAAATCGGCAAGCGACGTAATCTTTTTTTGGGTTAGTTTGTTATACACTCCAGACTTAGCAAGTTCAGAATTCATCCGATCTAGCTTTGGTTTATCTGGCAAAGTGATTCCTTCCCTATTGCAGAGCTTCCTTAGCCCATCCTCTAAAACACAACCGGCAATTATTGCAGCAGGTTGATAATATTCTGCCTTTAATAAATACTCTGCTTGCTCCAAAAACTCATCAAAGAGTTCTGCCTCAATGAGACTTCTAACCTCAAAAAGGGCCTCTTTTTCATAATCTTCTTTTGCTGCAAGAAGTACTCCAAAAGCTTGATTGACCTGCGGCCATTTTGGATAATCAGTAAAAAGCTGATTAAATCTTTGATAGTGAGCACTTTGTTCATCAAATACTTTTGAAAAAAGACTTAAGCAGCTTGTAAACCACTGATTGGCAAGCTGAATGTCTACATAATCGTGGCTCATGACATTAGGTGCTGGAGACCTTCTGGTCGCTAAAACCTTTTTCCCAAGTTCAACGAGCTCGTTTATTCGTTGTGTGATTTTTTCGTCAATTTTCATGTAGTGGTTTAAGCCCAACCAATGTATGCATGACTGAAACGTATGTCAGGAGGCGGGCTTGAACCGCCGACACGAGGATTTTCAATCCTCAAGTCTATAAATTGAACGGCTGCTAAGTATAGCTATTCTGCGTCGATGTCACCGGCTTCGCGGCGCAATAAGTAGTCAAGGATGCGATCATGCCGTTCGCTAGCAGCGGCTAAGCTAGCAACTCGCTGACTCACGGCTCGATTTTCTTGCGTTAATGCCTCAATATTCTGAGCGTTTCTTTGAGTAACAGCCACGACTCGATTCAGGATTTCCAGCATCCGGTCAAAATCGGCAGCATTACGTCTCGCCAGAGATGAGGTTTCGGCCAGGAGATTGCCATTACCAGCCATGAGTCTTTCCAAGCGGCTCAGGCGGCTTTCGATATTGTCGTTAGGTTGTCCGTTCGTCATGGTAAAACTCCAAATGGATTGGAGACAGCTAACACGCTGACATAGCCATATATTAGCCGCAGTTGATGATTGATCGCGCAAGCAGAGCGGCTGTAATCAGCATCACAAATAGCGACGATCGCGCGCACATCCCCTGCCAGGTTGCCATCACCACACCCCCCCCTGAAAGTGCTCGATCATTGCTGCATCCAACACAAGCTGCCGCCCGACCATGAAACTCACGACGCTTGCCAACACCGCTCTCGCCGTCACCGCGATCGCGATCGCCGCCGCCAACTCCACCACCCCCCACCTCGGCACCCAAACCTTCGAGAAAATCAGCCAAGACGCCCACTACGCCACCCTCGCAAACCGCCCTCGCAGAGCCACCCCATAGAAGTATCGCCCTACCCCTCACCCCGCCCCCCACCCCCCCCCCCCCCCCCCCCCCCCCCCCCCCCCCCCCCCAC
>Ga0081535_100625_pt1 | contig 20527 bp, 19 predicted proteins | sample HotLakmasection3_FD_71020 | JGI IMG/M metagenome (GOLD analysis project Ga0081535, IMG submission 71020) | Hypersaline microbial mat communities from Hot Lake, Washington, USA - Section #3 (SPADES assembly) (version 2) | ecosystem: Environmental > Aquatic > Non-marine Saline and Alkaline >... | reverse complement strand
CTCCTGCTTCCGGCGGCGACGCCCGGGTACATCGCGGCGTACGCGATCACGGATCTCCTGCAGTTCAGCGGCCCGGTGCAGACGGCGCTCCGCGCCGCGACGGGGCTCGAGGGCGGCTCGTACTGGTTTCCGAACATCCGCTCCATGCCGGGGGCGATCGTGATCCTCGGGCTGTCGCTCTACCCGTACGTGTACTTCGCGTCGCGCGTCGCGTTCGCGAGCCTGCCGGGCTCGGCGATCGAGGCGAGCCGAACGCTCGGTCGCGGCACGCTCGCGACGTTCTTCCGCGTCGCGCTTCCGATGTCGCGGCCCATGCTGGCCGCGGGGATCGCGCTCGTGGTGATGGAGACGATCGGCGACTTCGGAACGGTCGACTACTTCGCGGTCGACACGCTCGCGACGGGGGTCTACCGCACGTGGTTCGGGCTCGACTCGCAGACCGCGGCGCTGCAGCTCGCGTCGGTGGCCCTGGGCATCCTCGCGCTCGTGTACGTCGTCGAGGTCGCGAGCCGTCGTCGGGTGGCGGTGCACGCCACGACGTCGCGCGTCACGCCGCCTGCGCCGACGCGGCTCTCGCCGGTCCGCGGCGCTCTCGCGTGCGCCGCGTGCCTGGCGCCCGTTCTCATCGGCTTTGCGCTCCCGACGAGCCGGCTGGCGTACCTCGCCATCCGCCACGGCGATCAGCGCGCGCTCGAACTGTTCTCGGGCTATGCAATCAACACGTTCACGCTCGCGGCGATCTCGGGCGCCGTCGCGGCGGCGCTGGCGCTCGTCGTGGTCTTCACCCACCGGCTTCGGCGCACCGGCGCCACGCGCGTGGTGATGGACGTCTGCCGTCTCGGCTACGCTCTGCCCGGTCCGCTCGTGGCGATCGGCGTGCTGACGGCGCTCGCGTGGCTTGACCACGGGATCAACGACGCGTGGACGGCGTTCGGCGAGGGCGGGGGGCCGGGCCTGCTGCTGACAGGCTCGGTCTTCGCGGTGCTCGTGGGCTACCAGACGCGCTTCCTCTCGGTCGCGGTGTCGTTCCTCGAGAGCGCGATGACGCGGGTCAACGTGAGGCTCGACGACGCGGCGCGGATGCTTCGCGGCACGCCCAGCCGGGTGCTGATGACCGTGCACGTGCCGGCGCTTCGCGGGGCGATGGTGGCGGCGGGGCTGCTCGTGCTCGTGGATGTCGCGAAGGAGCTTCCGGCGACGCTCATGCTCCGCCCCTTCAACTTTGAGACGCTCGCGGTGCGGGTCTACCACCTCGCGAGCGATGAGCGCCTGCACGAGGCGTCCACCGGCGCTCTGGCGATCGTGGTGATCGGCATCGTCCCGGTGATCCTGATGAGCCGCTACCTGGATCCGCCGGAACGCCTGCGGCGCGCTCCCGGCGCGGCGCCGGAGGTGGTGACGGTGGACGGCGGGTGACGCCCCGCAGGGGCGGCGGAACGCTCGCTGTTCGCGGATGGCGACGGAGCGACGGGCCCGGGCCGCGCTCTTCGTGAGGACGCCTCACGGCGTGCTATCGAGCGGGCAGGCTCCAGAGGCGCCGAAGACCGGCGGCCGCGACGAGCGTGACGCTCTGCAGCCCCACGACCGCCTGGCCGGGCGGGAGGTCCCATGTGTAGGCGGCCCACAGTCCCGCGAACGCGCTGAGCGCGGCGACGAGCGGGCTGACGAGGAGCAGGGCGCGCACTTCGCTGCACAGCTGCTTCCCGATCAGGACGGGGAGGGCGAGGCAGCCGAAGGTGAACATGACGCCGGTCGACCTCACGCTCAGGCCGATGATGACGCCGGAGATGACGGTGACGACGAGATTCCAGACGCCGACGCGCATCCCGATCGCCGCGGCCATGAGGGGATCGGTCAGGAACAGGACGATCGCTCTTCGTCGCCAGAGGAGAAGCGAGGTGAAGGCGGCCAGCGTCGCGCCGAAGATCGCGACGTCGCTCCATCGCGCGCCGACGACGGACGAGGCCTGGAGCTGCCGGGCCAGCTCGAGGCCCGCGGGGGCGTGCGAGAGGATGAGCGTGGCGCCGACGCCCGCGGCGATGAACACGAACGCGATGATCTCCTCATTGCTCAGTCGGCCGCCGCTCCCCGAGCTCTCGCCGCCGAGCATCGTGGCGAGCGCCGCGGCGACGGCGCAGACGAGAATCACGGCGTCCTGACCGAGGCCGCCGTCGACGGCGATCGTGTGGGCGCCGAAGAGCAGCGAGAAGAGCGCAAAGCCGAACACCGCCGCCTGAGGAACCGCCGCCGCGATGAACACCTGCCTCCGCGCGACGGCGTAGACGCCAAGGAGCGCCAGCGTCGGGGCGGCGACGAGGGTCAGCGTGTAGGGACGGGCGAAGAGCCCCCAGGATGAGACGAAGTCGAGGACGCTCACGAGGTCGGCTTCCCCGGCGCTCCGTCGGACGCCGACAGCATGAAGGCGCCGGCGGGCTCGATCGCCCTCTCGGCGATGTCGAGGCGGTAGCGCCCGGTCTGATCACGGCGGACCGAAGCCTGCAACCGGAAGGTCTGCTCCAGCTGCTCGGCCGTGAGGAGCTCCTCGACGCGGCCCGCGGCGACGCGCCCCTGACGGAAGAACGCCACGTGCGTGGCAAGGCGTGCGGCGAGGTCGAGGTCGTGCGTGACGAGCACGATCGAGACCCTGAACCTTGCGTGAAGCTCGCTCAGGATCTGGATGACGGCGGTGGACGACGCGGCGTCGAGGCCCGTGGTCGGCTCATCGACGATCAGCAGGCTCGGATCTCGGATCAGGGCGCGGGCGACGAGCGATCGCTGGCGCTGGCCCCCCGAGAGCGTCCAGACGCTCTGGCGCGCGAGCTTCGTGAGTCCGACCAGCTGAAGGATGCGATCCAGGCGGCGCTGGCAGCTCTCCCGATCGCCTCGGATGCCGGCCAGGCCCGTCAGCACGAACTCGCGGACCGTCATGGGCAGCGCGGGGCTCAGCTCGAGCCTTTGCGGGACGTAGCTGACCTTGCCCGCCCGGAACATCTCGCGTTGGCGGGTGAGTCGGCCTCGGCGGGGACGCAGGGCGCCCAGGAGCGCCTTGACGAGGGTGGTCTTGCCCTCGCCGTTCGGCCCCAGGAAACACCAGAAGTCCCCGGCCGAGAGGTCGAGTTCGACGTCGCGGAGCACCTCTCGCCCGCGGTACCCGAGCGAGACGCCGCGGAGCGAGATCAGCGGGCGGGCGTCGGGGACGGGATCCTGTCGCATCGGAGTCTTCGCTCCCGAACCTCAGGGGTCGGATCGGTCGCTCGCCGCGGCTTGCTCCAGCGCCTCGAGCAGCACCGTCGCGTTGTACTCGACGAACTCGAGGTACGTCTCGGTCCCGGGGCGGCTTCCCGGAACGGCGGCCATGGGCACGACGAGGCCGCCCGTCTGCTCCGCCACGAACTCGGCGTGACGGGGATCGAAGTGCCCGGTCGTCAGGATGAGCCTCGCGCCACGCTCCCGCATCTCGCCGATCAGGACCTGAAGGTGCCTGGGCGTCGGGGGCATGCCCGGCTCCGGCTCCAGCGATCCCAGCACGCGGAGCCCATAGAGACGGACGAAGTACGGCCAGTAGTCGTGGTCGCCCACGATCGGGGCGGCGCGATGCGGGGCGAATCGGGCGAGGACGCCGGCGAGGTCGCCCCTGACGCCTTCGCCCGTGAGGAAACGGTCGAGCTCGTCGTTCTCGATCGCGAGAGCCAGCGCGTCGTAGCGGTCCGGCTCGACCGCGGCGGCCAGCTCGGCGCCGACCAGGACGGTCATGATCTGTCTGGCGAACTCGCGGTAGTTCTGCTCGAACAGCGACGCGCGCTCGGGGGCGAGGTCGGCGAGACGAGCGGCGATCGCTCGGGCCGCCCTGACGCCCTCCATGGGGTCGAGGAGGTAGTGAGGGTTGTCTCCCTCGTGGAAGGAACCGATCCTTCCCGCCTGCGCCGCGCCGTCGAGGGAGCGCATCGTTCTGGAGAGATCCAGATGCCCGCGACGCTCGGGCCTGATGTCGTCGTTCTTCGCCTGCTCCAGCATCCGAGGGAGCCAGGCCCGTTCGAGCCCGTGACCGACCACGACGAGGAGGTCGGCCTCGTTGAGCGACTCGACCATTCGTCCCGAGGGGCGGACCACGTGCGCGTCCTGCCGCGGTCGCACGAGCCCCACGACGCTGACGAGCTCGCCGCCCACGGCCTCGGCGATGGCCCGCGCGTCGGACGAGGTCGTCAGCACGCTGATCGTTTCCGTCGCGCGTGCGGGGGCCGGGGAGAGCGAGCCGACGAGCAGGAGAACGGAGGCGGCGAGCCATCGGCTGGTCAACCGGCGTTGGGAACGTCGCGTCATCGGAGACTCCTCGCACGAGTGGTCGAGCGGTTGACACGGTAGCTGGCGCAGGCCATATTGACAAACGATTGCCAACAGGCCCTCCGGAGGATCATCATGACCGCTTGCTCGACGTGCTGCGCTCCCGCCCCTGGCTCCGAGGCTGTTTCGCTCTGCGTCGATTGCGGGGCGGCCACGGTCGCGGGAGTGGGGTTCAGCGTCCCGGCGCTGGTCGTTCTTGCTGTCGCCGCTCTGGGGATCGCCTTCGCCTTCCGTTCGGCGCGGTCGCTTCCCGCCTTCGTCGCGGGGCGGATGGCTCGGAGGCATCTCGTCACCGAGTGACCGGCGCGCGAGCTTCGCACGTTCGATCGGGGATGCCGGGAGGTCGAGCGACAGGGTGCGTCGCGTCCGGACGGAGGTGCGAATGACCAGGCGCGACACGCCGCAGCAGCGAGCCGTCCGTGAAGCCCTGGAGCGCGCGGGCCGCCCGCTCTCGATCCTGGAGATCCACTCGCTGGCGCGCGACGAGGTTCCCGCGATCGGCGTGCGGACGGTGTACAGGGTCGTTGGTCGTCTGCTCGACGACGGCGTGATCTCGCCCGTCCCGATCCCCGGCGACGCGGACCGCTACGAGATGGCCGCCGTCGCGGCCACCCATCACCATCACTTCCGGTGCGAATCGTGCGAGCGCGTCTTCGATGTCAGCGGGTGCGCCGGTCGTCTGGAGCGTCTGCTGCCCGAAGGGTTCACGCTGGCCGGTCACGAGCTCGTGCTGTGGGGCGAGTGCGCGGCGTGTTCGGGCTGAGCGGCCCTCACGGCGATCGGTGATCGCGGGGCCGGGGCCGCCGGTGGGCGCCCGAAGCAGTCGGGCTCTCGCCGGGTCCGCGGATGATCCGGCGGGAAACGCCCCCCCGGGACCGCCCGAAGGCGCCTTGCTGCGTCGGAAGCGGAGAGGATGGGATTCGAACCCACGGAACGGGTTAACCCCGTTCACCGGTTTAGCAAACCGGCGCCTTCAGCCACTCGGCCACCTCTCCCGGATGGTCGCGGCCCCACCAGGGCCGGCGCGGAGTCTATCCGGTCGCGGTTGGAGCGACAACGCGGCGACGGGGGCAGCGGGCGCCGGCGCGAAGAAAAGCCAGCGGCCTGTGCACGGCTCGCCGGCTCTCTCGCTCCCGCTCCGGGTCCGGCGTCGCGCGGGCGCCGGCGTGGTCTGGTTGGGGCGGCGGGGACGCGCGGTCAGTCGGCCCCCTCCGCGTCTCCCTCGTGCTCGCGGAGCATGGACCTCAGGTACTTGTTCTCGCGGCGCGTCGCCTCAAGGTCGAAGACGAGGTACTTGACGCTCAGCCGGAGGTAATCGAGCGACTCCTGGAGCTGGGAGACGCACGCCTTCATGCGCGTGTGGCGCTCGCGGGTCTCCTCGACGAGGGCCTCGATCTTGGCCCGCTCGCCCTCGGGAAGGTCGTTGATCTGGCTCGTGAGCTGCTCGAGTTTGGTCTGGAAGTCCTGCTCGTTCATGGTCGGCACCTTTCTCTCCTCTTGGGTTGTCGCCCGAGCCGTCGATGGCGTGGGCCGGGGGCGAAGGGAGAGAAACAACGGGCGCGCCGGGGTTTGGCACGCCGGGGGGCGGGTGGGGGCCGTCCGAGAAGACCGCGCCCGGACGGGCGTCGCCCGCGGAAGTCCGGCTGTGCGGGCGACCGGCGGCGCGGGCGGGTCCGGGACCGGGCGGCCGGCTGGGCGGGATGTGGCGGGAGATCAACGGCGGGCGTGGAGGCGCTTCAGCGCCGCCCGGGCCTCGGGGGTCGCGAGGGCGGCGACGCGGTCGACGGCGCCGGGGTCCTGCGTGCGGACTTCTCGGACCACCTTCTCGAGGTGTCGGTCGAGCGCCACGTGGAAACGGTCGTAGAAGGCCTCGAGCTCGTGGCGGCTGAACCGCTCGAGCGGATCCTTGAGGCCGGACTGCCGGGCGGCCCAGTCGAGCAGGGAGGCGCCCTCGGGACGGTACTTGTAGAGGTCGAGGGTGGCCTCGAGCCGGCGGGCGGGGGAGGAGAAGGGATCGGTCGCGGCCTCGGGCATGCGGGCCATGACCGCCTGCGGGTTCTCATCGAGCTCGGCGGAAGGACCAGGGGGTTCCGCGGTCGACACGGCCGCGGGCTCGGCGGCGGGGCGGAGGTCGGCGACGGCGGTCGAGAGGGTCTTGAGGCCCGCGCGCTCGAAGCGGACCTGGAGCCTCTGGCAGGGGGCGCCGTTCTGGTGAACGTTCTGGGCGGCGACGACGTGCCCCACGCCCCACTCGGGCTTGGCGGCATGGAGAAGACGATCCCCGAACGAGAATTCTCGCGGCGGCATGCAGACTCCGGCGATGGAACCCCGAAAGACGCGCGGGAGCCGCCCGGGGCCGCCGCGTTGCCTCCCTGTGAGGCGAATGCTACACTCTTCGGCTCGACTTGTCCCGCCCAGACGCCTTCCCGCGAGCCGCCGATCGGCCCGCGGCACGGAGCCCGCTTCCATGATCGAGGCCCTCAAGAGCGAAGAGATCTTCGACAAGGTTGGTGGTCGCTTTCGGACCTGCGCCCTCATTCAGCGCCGCCTGGTGGAGCTGATGGACGGCGCCCGTCCGCTGATCGAGCGCGAGGGTCGGACGGACCTCGAGGTCGCGGTCGAGGAGATCATGCAGGGCAAGATCGAGGCGGCGACGGAGGCGGAGATCCTCGCGGAGGCCGCTGAGGCGTCGTCGAGGGCCTGATGGCGCCCGGTCCCGCGGACACGGGCGATCTGTCCGGCAAGCGGGTGATCGTGGGGATCACCGGGGGCATCGCGGTCTACAAGACGGCGACGGTCGTGAGCCGGCTCGCCCAGAGCGGCGCGCAGGTGACGGTGTGCATGACCGAGCCGGCGACGCGGTTCGTCGCCCCGCTCACGTTCCAGGCTCTCTCGGCCAACCCCGTCTACACGAGCGTCTGGCAGCACGTCGAGAGCCAGGATCCGCAGCACATCTCGCTCGCGAACCGAGCGGATCTCGCGATCGTGGCCCCGTGCACGATGAGCACGATGGCCAGGCTCGCGCACGGTTTCACCGACGACGTGGTGACGCTCATCCTCTCGGCGGTCGACGTGAAGCGGACGCCCGTGCTGCTCGCGCCGGCCATGAACGAGGTGATGTGGGCGCAGCCTTCGACGCAGCGGAACCTCGAGCGGCTTCGCGACGACGGGTACCGGTTCATCGGGCCCGACGAGGGCTGGCAGGCGTGCCGGGCGGTCGGGCCGGGGCGGATGAGCGAGCCCGAGGCGATCCTCGCTGAGGCGCGACGGCTCCTGCTGCATCCGACGCCCGCGTACGACTGAGCGCGGGGAGTGGTAGGATCGCGCTTGCGAAAGGACGCAAGCTGTGAGCGACACCCCGTCCGGCGGCGCCCGCGACGCCGCCACCGAGCACGTCAAGGAGTTGGTGGTCCAGCAGCCGGTGATCGGCGCGCCCACGAGCGGGTGGGCGTTCCTGCTGCGAGGCCCGCGCCTGGCGCTCGCCCCGTCGCGCCTGATGCTCGGCTTTCTCGCGGCCGCGATCGTCATGGGCGCGGGGACGCTGTTTGATCTCGCGCGCGGCCCGATCCCCGAGCCCGGCCCCGGGCGGGGGCTCTTTGAGACCCTGGCGGCGGGCGTGCTTCTGGGCGCGGGCGAGACGGCGAGCGGCGTGATGACGCTCGACCCGGGGCGGGCCCTGCGGGGCGTGGTCGCGGGGTTCTGGGGGGCGCCCTCGGCGCTCGCGGAGGTGGCGCCGTGGTCGAGCGCGGTTCTGGCGCTGCTGCTGCTGCCGATCCTCGTCTTCTTCGGCGGCGCGATCGCGCGTTCGGCGGTGGTGGAAGCGGCTCGTGACCGCTCGATCTCCGGTGCGCAGGCGCTGGCGTACGCGCTGACGAAGCGCGGCGCCCTCGTCGGCGCGTTCGTGGCGCCGCTCGTCGCCGCGGGCGTGCTCGCCGGCTTGCTGTGGCTCTTCGGGCTGGCGCTGCTCTCGCTCCCCGGGCTCGACGTGGCGGGGGGGCTTCTCTACGGCGTCGCGGCGGTTCTCGGTCTGCTGCTCGCGGTGATCGTGTTTGCGCTGGCGCTCGGTTTCCCGCTGCTCGTTCCGGCGGTGGCGGCGGACGCGTCGGACTCGGTCGACGCGGTCCAGCGCGCTTACGCGTACCTGCTCGACAAGCCGGCGCGATTGCTGCTGTGGGCCGCGGCGCTCATCGCGCAGGGCGCCGCGGGGCTGTTCGTCGTGACGTTCCTCCTCGTGACCGCGCTGAACTGGGCGGCGGAGCTGACGCTGATCGGCGAGCCCGCGATCGCCGGCGAGCTTCGGCTCTTTCGGCCGATCCCCGAGCGCCCGGAGGTCGAGGGTTCCCTCGCGGTCGCCGCGGCGATGATCGGCGTGTGGGAACGCCTCACGCTGCTCGTCGCGGGGGCGTTCGGCGTCAGCTTCTTCTTCTGCGCCTCCTCGCTCGTGTACCTGCGCATCCGGCGCGACTGCGACGGGCAGGCGATCGACGACATCTGGCCTCGCGAGACCGTCCTCGAGAAGGCTCGGCGGGGCGAGATCGAGCGTCTGCCCGACGTGAGCCCCGAGGAGGGCCAGCGTGATGGCTGAGGAGACCCGGGCGATCGCGGGGGACACGCTCCGCGAGCGGCTTGTCAACCTTGCGGGCGCGCTCGCGGAGCGCGGCGCCCACGAGCTGATCGTCGCCGACGGCGAGCAGGAGTTCCGCCTGGTCGCGAGGGAGACGGATCTTCCGGGCGAGCTCGAGGCGGCGCTCGAGCGGGCGCCGTCGGAGGTCGTGACGGTGATCGCGCCGACGATCGGCGTGCGCGCCGCGGTGTCGCGGCACGCGTGCTCGATCGCGCCGCTCTAGCTCGCCCCGGAGAGGCGCTGGCGCAGCACGCGCAGGAGCGAGATCGGCTCGAGGTAGCTCCTGGGCGGGCGGTAGTAGACGGGCGCGGAGTCGCCGGTCGCGGCGGACGTGACGACGCGCACGGTGCCCTGCGCGGGGCGCAGCTTCTCGGCGAGCTCCTTCGTGCGCGCGGCGTGGAAGACGACGTCGGGGTCGCGCACGGCGACCGAGCGGACGCCGAGATCCGCGAGGTCGATGCGGAGGCGGGCGAGCTCGAGCAGCGTCTCCACCGCGGCGGGGGGCTCGCCGTAGGCGGCGTGGAGGTCGCGCTCGACCTGGTCGATCTGCGCGCTCGTCGTCGCGAGGGCGAGCCGGCGGTAGGCCTCCATGCGGCGCGACTGCGAGGGGATGTAGGCCTGCGGGATGAGCCCGGCGACGCCGATCTCGACGCTCACGTCGGCGCGGCGCGGGGCGGGCTCGTTCTTGAGCTGGCGGACCGATTCCTCGAGGAGGCGGCAGTACATCTCGTAGCCGACGGCGGCGATGTGTCCGGACTGCTCGGCGCCCAGGAGGTTCCCGGCGCCGCGGATCTCGAGGTCGCGCATCGCGATCTTGAAGCCGGCGCCGAGCATGGAGTACTCCTCGACCGCTCGGAGGCGACGGGTGGCGTTGGGCGTGACCGCGCGGTTCTTCGGGAGCAGCAGGTAGCAGTAGGCCCGGTGCTTGTGGCGTCCGACGCGCCCGCGGAGCTGGTGGAGGTCGGCGAGTCCGAAGCGGTCGGCGTCCTCGATGATCATGGTGTTGGCGGTGGGGATGTCGACGCCCGACTCGATGATCGTTGTGCAGACGAGGATGTCCGCCTCGCGCCGGATGAATCTCAGCATCACCCTCTCGAGCTCGGCGGGCGGCATCTGCCCGTGGCCGACGACGACCTCGGCGTCCGGCGCGAGCCGGCGCACGTCGTCGGCGACGCGGTGGATGCTCTTGACGCGGTTGTGCACGTAGAACACCTGCCCCTCGCGCGAGAGTTCGCGCTCGAGCGCACGGCGGATGCGCTGCTCGTTCCAGGGCAGCGCCTCGGTGACGATCGCGCGGCGATCGACGGGGGCCGTGGTGAGCGAGCTGATGTCGCGCAGGCCCAGGAGCGACATGTGCAGCGTGCGCGGGATGGGCGTGGCGCTGAGGGTCAGGACGTCGACCTGGGTGCGAAGCTCGAGGAGGGCCTGCTTGTGCTCGACGCCGAAGCGCTGCTCCTCATCGACGACGACGAGCCCGAGGTCCGCGAAGTCCACGTCCCTGGAGAGCAGGCGGTGCGTGCCGACGAGCACGTCGACCTGGCCCTTGGCGGCGCGCTTGAGGATCTCCTTCTGCTCCGCGGCGGTCTTGTAGCGGGAGAGGGATTCGACGGTGAAGGGGTACCCGGCGAAGCGTTCGCGGAAGGTGCGCTCGTGCTGCTCGGCGAGCACGGTGGTCGGGACGAGCACGGCGACCTGCTTGCCGAACTCGACGGCCTTGAAGGCGGCGCGGATGGCGAGCTCGGTCTTGCCGAAGCCGACGTCGCCGCAGATGAGGCGGTCCATGGGGCGTCCGGAGCGCATGTCGTCCTTGATGGCGCGGAGGGCGGTGAGCTGGTCCTCGGTCTCCTCGTAGGGGAACTCGGCCTCGAACTCGCGCTGCCAGGCGGTGTCCTCGGGGTAGCGGACGCCGGGCATGGCGGCGCGGGCGGCCTGGACCTGGAGCATCTCGGCGGCGAGGTCGCGCGTGGCCTCGGCGACCTGCTCCTTCTGCCTCTTCCAGCGCTTGCCGCCGAGGGTGGAGAGCCTGGGCGCGACCTTGGCCCCGCCGACGTACTTCTGCACCTGGTCGATCTGGCGCGCGGGGACGTGCAGCGTCGATCCCCCGGCGAACTCGAGCGTGAGGTACTCCTCCTCGATCTTCTTGCCCGCGCGCTGGCTCGCGACGGAGCGCGAGGGGAGCACGGTGAGCCCGAGGAAGGTCGCGACGCCGTGGTCGGCGTGGACGACGTGATCGCCCGGCGCGAGATCGAGGAACGCGTCCATCGCGCGCGCGGATCGGAGGCGACCGCTGCGCCGGCGCGTGTGGAAGCGGCCGAGCAGCTCGTGGTTGGGACAGACGGCGATCGCGCCCCCGCCGTCGCGCCAGAGGAAGCCGCGGTGGAGGTAGCCGGGCTCGGCATGAACCGACGCGCTCAGGTCGTGCTCGTCGAGGAGCTCGCGCGTGCGGGAGAGCTCGCCCTCGTTCTGGCACAGGACGACCGCGCGATCGGCGGCGCCCGCGAGCTCGCGGAGCGCCTCCCCGGCGCTCATCGGGAACTCGGGCAGGGGCTCGGCCGGGAGCTCGACGGCGGGGGCGTCGGGCGCCGGGGAGAGGCGCGTCAGCTCGATGACGCACGAGGCGCGGTCGCGGAGCGACTTGATCGTCCGTGGCGGACCCATGAGGAAGCCGCCGGTGGTCGATCGCTCGTAGTAGCCGCGGGCCTGCTCGATGATCTCGGTCGGCTCGACGAGGGCGACGAGGGCGCCCTCGGGAAGCCAGTCGGCGAGGGGGCCGGCGCCCGCGGCGTCGAGGTGCGTCTCGGCGCTGGCGCTGACGAGGTCGACGCGGTCGAGCCGCCGATCGGACCCCATGGTCTCGAGGTCGATCTCGTGGAGCCTCTCGAGCTCGTCCCCGAAGAAGTCGAGACGGACGCCGCCCTCATGCTCGGTCGCGGCGGGGGAGAAGACGTCGACGATGCCGCCGCGAACGGCGTACTCGCCCGGCTCCTCGATGGTCTCGACGCGGGTGTAGCCGGCGTCGTCGAGCCAGCGGGCGAGGTCGGCCGGATCCCGGCGCTGCCCGGGGCGGAGCTCGAGCGATCGCCGCTCGATTCCCTCGCGCGTGGGCGCGGGCTGCATGAGCGCGTGGATGGGCGCCGTGAGCACCGACCCGCCCGCGAACTCGCCCGCGTCCAGTCGGCGCAGCGTGCGGAGGCGCTCGGCGACGAGCTCGAGCGATGCCCGCGCCTCGCCCGGCACGACCTCGAGCGCCGGGAGGCGGGCGGCATGAACGCCGCGATCCTCGAGCTCCGCCGCGGCTTCGTCGGCGTCGTCGAGGTGCGCGAAGACCAGGAGAAGGGGCTTGTCGAGTCGCCCGGCGAGGGCCTCGGCGAGGAGGGCGGGCGTCGAGCCGGCGGGCCCGAGCGCGGTGACGGCGGCGCGGTCGCGGGCGAGCGCGGCGAGCCGATCCCACGCGCCCGCCGCGAGCAGGCGCGCCCAGACCTCGGCGCGCGCAGGAGCAGGCTCGGCGGGGGCTTCGGCGCCCCGTCCGGTCGTGGAGGCCGGTGGGTTCACGCGGGAAGCTTAGGGCCCGAGGGTCACGTCCGGCGCCAGGGCGCGGAGGGTGCGCGGGCCGATGCGGGGGACGCGGTCGAGATCCTCGAGCGTTCGAAAGGCGCCGTTGGCCCCGCGGTCCGCGACGATCGCGCCGGCGAGCGCGGGCCCGATCCCCTCGAGCAGGCGGAGGCGGTCGGCGCAGGCGGCGTTGACGTCGATGCGCACCGGCTCCACCGTCGCGGGCGGCCCGTTGTCGGGCGCGAGCGCGAGCGGCGAGGCGGCGAGGGTCGCGAGCGCGAGGGCGATGCCCGAGGCCTGCCAGGCGCGCGGCGACGGGCGGCGCTCGTCGCTCACGCGCGGGCCTCCTGCGGCGCGTCGACGGGCTGACCGGACCGGAGGCGCTGGCGGAGCTCGGCCGCGGCGCCGAGCCCGGCCTTGGGGCGGCCCCCGGCGTCGATGAGCCCGCCCGAGTCGCACTGCCCCTCGCGCTGGGTGTCGTAGAGCTGATTCCACGAGACGCTCGTCACGAAGGGCTTGGAGAGGGCGATCTCGGTCATGCGGCGCATCCACTCGGCCTGCAGGGGCTCGGTCCACGCGCCGCGCCAGCGGGGACCGCCCGGCGAGCTCGGGGCGCCGATGGCGGAGACGCAGATGGGCTTCTCGAACGCGGCGTAGCGGTCGAGCGCGCCCGAGAGCTGGAGGAGGTCCCGGGTGGGATCGCCGCAGCGGGTGTCGCCCACCTCGACGCGGATCCCGAAGGCGTCGCAGGCGATGCCGGACTGGGCGACGAGCTCGGCGTAGAGCTCGGGGTGCACCGCCTGGGGGCGCCCGCCGACGGGCTCGCCCAGGGGGTGGTCGATCTCGACGATGATCATCGCCTTGGGGTGAAGCTTCCGGGCGACGAGGGCGCAGAGGCGGGTGAGGTCGACGGTCTCCTCGAGCGCGAGGGGGAGGGCGTTGCCCACGTGGAGGCCCGAGGCGACGGTCCACTTCCAGACGGCGCGCCGGTAGCGCGTCACCACGCGCTTGACGTGCTCGTAGGTCATCTCGCGGATCGTCTCGTAGTCGTTCTCCCAGACGAAGAACCACTCGGGGGTCGCGTCGACGGTGAACTCGACCACGGGTCCCGCGGCGACGGGCTTCTTCGCCTGCCGCACCGCCCACTCGATCCACCGGTCGGTCTCGGCGAACGCGTACTTGCCCTCCTCGGGCTCGAGCTCCTTCCATCGCATGGGCGAGACGATGTAGTCAAAGGCGGTCGAGACGACCTTGCGAAGGGGCTCGGAGAAGCGCTCGGGGTCGATCGAGCAGCCGAAGACGGGGCCGCTCGAGGCGATGGGGGCGGTCTTCTGGCGCCGCGCGAGCTCTCGCGCGGCGTGCTCGCGGGCGAGGCGCTCGCCGGCGTCGATCGCCATCTCGAGCGCCCGCTGGGCGAGCTCGTCCTGGCGCGCCTCGGAGGCCGGCTCGCTCGCCTCGATCGCGAGGGCGTCCATGAAGAGGCGGCGCGCCTCGCCGGCGTCGGCGAGGACCGGATCGTCGGAGGGACGATCAAACTCGGCCCACTCCTCGAGCTTGACGAGGAAGAGCATGATGTGGCGGCGGGCGAACTCGAGGGTCAGCGCGTAGCGGGCGTCGCGCGGCGGGAGCAGGCAGGTCTGGAGCGTCAGGTCGCCCTGGTCGCTGCAGTCCCACTCGAGGGCGAGGGCGGCGGCGCCCTGGGTGTCGGTCTTGCAGACGACGGCCCCGTCCTCCACGCGGATGGACGCGGGGATGGTCGAGCCGTCCGGCGCCGTCATGTGGGCGTGCCGGAGCTCGAGCGAGCCCGCCGAGGATGGAAGACGGAACGTGAACATCCGGGACCTCCCCGCCATTGTGACGGGGCGCGGCGGGGCCGCAACCACCGCCTCCCGAGGTTCTTGGGCGACCGCTCCGCTCGATTCCCGCGCGTGGGGCTCGCGAGCGGGTTTCGCTCCGGCGATAGCATGCGATGATGGCCGCGACCGTCCGCACCGATCTTCCGCTCCCGAACCCGCGACGCGGGAAGGTGCGCGACCTCTACGACCTCCCGCCGGTTCCCGGCGCCCCGAAGCGGCTCCTGCTCGTCGCGACCGACCGCCTCTCGGCCTTCGATGTGGTCCTGCCCACGCCGATCCCGGGCAAGGGGGAGATCCTCACGAGGCTGTCGCGGCGGTGGATGCGGTGGATCGAGGAGCAGGGGATCTGTCGGACGCACGTGACGGGCGAGACGCTCGCGGAGGCGGCGCCGGAGCTTCCGGCGGACGCCGTGCGCGAGCTGGAGCCGCGGTGCGTCGTGGCCCGCGCGGCGCGGGTCGTGCCCGTCGAATGCGTGGTCCGGGGGTACCTCGAGGGCTCGGGGGGGCGGGAGTACCGGGAGACGGGCTCGATCTGCGGCGTGTCGCTCCCGGCGGGGCTTCGGCAGTGCGACCGGCTGCCCGAGCCGATCTTCACGCCCGCGACCAAGGCCCCCGAGGGCGCGCACGACGAGAACATCACGTTCGAGCGCGCCGGTGAGATCGCGGGAGCGGGGCTCATGCGGCGCCTGCGCGAGCTGAGCCTCGCGATCTACACGAAGGCCGCGGAGCGGGCGCTCGAGCGGGGCGTCATCATCGCGGACACGAAGTTCGAGTTCGGTCTGCTGCCGGAGGAGGGTCCGGAGGGCGAGCCGATCGTGGTCGACGAGGCGCTGACGCCGGATTCGTCGCGATTCTGGCCGGCGGAGCGGTACGAGCCGGGCGGGCCGCAGCCGAGCTTCGACAAGCAGTTCGTGCGGGAGCACCTCGAAGCGCTGGTGGCGGCGGGGCGGTGGGACAAGTCGCCGCCGGGGCCGGAGCTGCCCGAGGACGTGGTTCGCGCGACGCGGGCGCGGTATCAGGAAGCTGAGCGCCGGCTCTTTGGCGAGGAGGCGTCGGCGAGGGGGCTCGCCGCGGCGAAGTGAAGACGAGCGAGTCGGGCCGCCGATACCCTTTGGGCCGCCCGCGAGACGAGGGAGGCGGCGATGGCGCACCGTTCATCCGAGCCCAGACGCGGGGAGCCCGAGCCGATGATCGCGACCAGGCAGACCCTTCCGCCCACCCGGCGTTCGCTGACGCACAAGTTCTCCGTGGCGGGCCACGAGGGATACCTGACGGTCGGGCTGCACGACGACGGGCGCCCCGGCGAGATCTTCCTGAAGATCTCGAAGGAGGGCTCCACGGTGAGCGGGCTGTGCCAGGCGTTCTGCCGGGCGTTCAGCCTGGCGATGCAGTACGGGCTGACGGTTGAGGACGCGGTGAGTCGCTTCAAGGGGATGCGGTTTGATCCGCAGGGCCCGACGTCGAACCCGGACATCCCGGAGGCGGCGAGCCTGATCGACTACATCGCGCGCTTCCTCGAGCGCGAGTTCGTCGACCGCGGGACCGAGGACCGCGGCCGCTAGGCGGCGCGGGTGACCAGTTCCCAGAAGTCGAGCAGCTTGGCGGCGGCGGAGAAGGGATCGCGCGAGAGCGCGGATTTCGGGACGTAGGCGCTGGCGCCCGCCGCGAGGCACCGGCGGACGTCGTCGTTGTGCTCGGAGCCGCTCAGAACGAGGACGGGGATCAGGGCGAGGGAGGGCGTCGCGCGCACGAAGCGCACGAGCTTCTCGCCCGAGTGCTCGGGCATGCGGAAGTCGGTGATGATGAGGTCGGGCCGGAAGGGTCCCCCCTCCACGCGCTCCCCGAAGTGGAGCAGCTTCACGGCCTGGGCGACGGATTCGACGGCGCGGACGCTGGCGCGGCCGGTCCTCTCGAGCGCCGTGGCGAGGAGCTTCTGGTGCAGCGCGTCGTCGTCGACGATGAGCACCCGGAGGGCGGCGTCGATCCCGGGCTCCCGCGGCGGCGGCGGCTCGGCGGCCGAGCCGGGCTCGTGGAGCACGGTCCGGTTGCGACCGCTCTGCTTGGCGCGGTAGACCGCCTCGTCGGCGGCGCGGAGGAGCTGGGCGGGCTCGGCAAACTCGGCGCCCGTCCTTTCGTCCTGGATGGCGACGCCGACGCTCACGGTGACGGGCAGGACGTCGATCTCGGCGGCGTCGCGCACGTCGACGGGCGTCGCCGCGATGACGGCGCGGAGCCGTTCGGCGGCGTCGGTCGCGTCCTCGGCCGTCGCGCCGGGCAGCAGCACGGCGAACTCCTCGCCGCCGTAGCGGTAGACCGTCCCGCGGTCGGCGATCGCCTGCTTCATGCGCGCGGCGAGTTCCACGAGGACCGCGTCGCCCGCCTGGTGTCCGTGCGTGTCGTTGACGGCCTTGAACTTGTCGGCGTCGACGAACGCGACGGCAAGGGGGGTCGCTCCGGCGCGCGCGGCGTCGAAGGCCGCGTCGAGGTCGCGATCGAAGGCGGCGCGGTTCATCGCGCCGGTGAGCCCGTCGGTGAAGCGCTCGATCTCGAGGCGGGCGTGGCTCTCGCGGAGGCGCGTCGCCTCGCGCTCCTGCTCGACCTGGATCAGGAACTTCTGCTCCTCGGCCTCCGCGAGGATGGTTCCGACGTTCGGGGGCGCGCCGGTGTCGAGGTCGAAGAGTCTGGCGAGCGAGAGCGTCTTCGGCTTGAGCTCCTCGAGGAGCGTCTCCACCTCGCCGCCGCTCATCCGGAGCCAGCGGTGGGCGAGGGTCGAGAGCCCGCCGATCGCCGGGCCGCGCTCCTCGGAGCGCTCCGAGAGCGCGTCGGCCGCGAGCGAGGCCATGATCGCCGCGCGCGTCAGGTTCGACGCGCTCTCGCCCGACCGCGCGTGGTGCAGGCGCACCGCGTCGGCGAGTTCCTTGGGCAGGCGCCAGCTTCGGGCGAGCTCCGCGCCGATCGCGGCGTGGTCGACGCCAAGCTCCTCCCGCTCAGCCCTGGCGAGGTCCGCGTGCGCGCCCGCGCCCGAGACCACCCGGGCGTACCCGTCGCCGAGCGCGATGGAGGCCGCGAGCGAGCCGATGTCGCGCAGGAGCGCGGCGAGGAAGGCCTCGTCGGGATCGCACCCGACGAGTCGGCTGGCAAGCAGCCGGGCGGCGACGGCGCCGTAGACGGCGCGACGCCAGTGCGCCCTGAGGTCGAATCCCTCCGCGCCGTCGGGGTTCCGGAAGGTCTCGACCAGGCTGAAGCTCAGGACGAGCGACCGAACAGTGTTCATCCCGAGGTAGTTGATGGCGCGCGCGATGTTCGGGCAGGGGGAGGAGAGCCCGTAGAAGCTCGAGTTGATCGTCCGGAGGATCTTGGCGGCGAGGGCCTGGTCGAGCTCCACGCACTCGGCGATCGAGGAGAGCGACGCCGAGGCATCGCGCGTCAGCTCGAGGATGCGCATCGCGACGGTGGGGAGGGTGGGCAGCTGCGCGCAGGCGGTGATCCGGCGGAGCGTCTCCTGGGTTTCGGGACCCGGTGTCGCCAACTCATCCAGCGCCATCTGGCTCCCCTCAGGCCCCGGGGCTCTCAGGCGAGCCCTTCGTCCGTTTGAGGATCGGCCGCCCCGGGGGGCGGGTTCACCCGGAATCGGCGGTCTCCCGAGACACGCCCGGCGAATCCGGCGCCCCCGGCTTCACGAAGCCACTCGCGAGCGCGACCGGCCGGTCTTCACTCGCTCAACAAGGCCAGGGGCCTGAACTATCGGGCCCGCCCAGCACACACGAAACGCAATGCAAGGGAGACCGAATATGCACCGCTTCATCACCACGCTCGCCGTCAGCTCGCTCGCCGTCGCAGGGACCGCCTTCGCCGGCGGGGCCTGCTGCGGCTCCGAGGCCGCCCCCGCCGCGACCACCGTCGCCTGGGGCCCCGGGTCGGGCTACGGCGACCAGGCCAAGGCGAACATCGTCGAGACCGCGGTCGGCGCCGGGAACTTCAACACCCTCGCCGCCGCGCTTGATGCGGCCGATCTCGTCTCGACCCTCGAGGGCGACGGGCCCTTCACCGTCTTCGCGCCGACGGACCAGGCGTTCAGCAAGCTCCCCGCGGGGACGGTCGAGGCGCTCCTCCGGCCCGAGAACGTGGAGAAGCTCCGTTCGATCCTCACCTACCACGTCGTCTCGGGGAAGGTGAAGGCCAAGGACGTGGTGAACCTCAACGGCGCGCAGACGGTCAACGGCCAGCGTCTTGACATCAAGGTCAAGAACGACGAGGTGTACGTCGACGGCGCCAAGGTCGTCGCGACCGACGTCGCCGCCAGCAACGGCGTGATCCACGTGATCGACTCGGTCGTCCTGCCCGCGGACAAGGACATCGTCCAGACCGCCAAGGGCGCGGGGTCCTTCTCGACGCTCGTCGCGGCGCTCGACGCGGCGGGCCTCGTCTCGACGCTCGAGGGCGACGGGCCCTTCACGGTCTTCGCGCCGACCGACGCGGCCTTCGCCAAGCTGCCCGCGGGCACGGTCGAGTCGCTCCTGCGTCCCGAGAACCGCGACCAGCTCGTGAAGATCCTCACCTACCACGTCGCCGAGGGGCGCGTCTACTCCGACGCGCTGCCCGACAAGGGCGAGATCCGCACCGTTGAGGGTTCCCGCGCGAACGTCGAGGCGAGCGGGTCGGGCGCGATGATCGAGAACGCCAGCATCATCAAGACGGACATCGACGCGAGCAACGGCGTGATCCACGTGATCGACACGGTGATCATCCCGGAGTGAGTCGCGGTCGAACCGATCGCAGAGTCGCCGGCGCCCGCCACGCGCGGGCGCGACGCGCCCGGGCCTTGTGGGGGCCCGCTTCCCGGCCCGAGAGGAAACTCTCGGGCGGGATTTCACAGAATGGCCCGGCCAGTCGCCGGGACCACGGGACGCTCGTCATGGCTACCATCTCACTGGCCGCGCCTTGCTCTCCGGGCAGGGGGTTTCATAATGCGGCACTCCGCGGCGAGCGTCGCCGCGTGAAGGGATGGACCCGGGTGGCCGAGACCACGCTCCTCCAACGCGTCGCGCAGGGCGAGCCCACGGCGGTGCGCGACACGATCGACCGCTACAGCGGGCTGGTCTGGTCGCTCGCTCGCCGGCTCTCGCCGACTCGCGCCGACGCCGAGGACGCGGTCCAGGAGATCTTCATCTCGCTCTGGAAGAGCGCGGATCGCTACGACCCGAACGCGGCGAAGGAATCGACGTTCGTCGCGATGATCGCCCGCCGCCGGCTCATCGACCGCATGCGTCGCACGGGTCGTCGCCCGGACATCGGGAGCGCGGAACTCAACGAGACGCTCGCGCCGCCCGCGGGGAGCGAGGCCCGCGACGTCTCGGTCATCAACGGCGAGCAGTCGCGCATCGTCGCCGAGGCCTTCCGCGAGCTGAGCCAGGACCAGCAGCGCGTGCTGCGTCTTTCGCTCCAGCACGGGCAGAGCCACTCGCAGATCGCCGAGAGCACGGGCATCCCGCTCGGCACGGTCAAGACGCACGCCCGCCGGGGGCTCATCCGCCTGAAGGAAGCGATCCACGCCCGCACCTCCAATCACGAGGAGGTGTCGGCATGACCGCCATGCCCCACGATCAGCGTGACGAGCTCCTCGCCGGGCGCGCCCTCGGCGACCTGACGCCGGAGGAGACGCGGGAGGTTGACCGCCTGCTCCTGACCTCGGGCGAGGACGACGGCTACGACCTGCTCGCGGCCGAGCTCGACCTCGCGCTCCTGACGGAGGCGCCCGAGGCGCCGCCCGCGGCGCTCCTCCAGCGGCTTCACGCGGCGGCCGACGAGTTCGTCAGCCCCCGCGGCGCAGGGGGCGAGAGCGCCGAGCGCGCGGTGGCGGGGCGGATCGACCGCTCGCCGGGCCCGCTCGGCCCCGCCGGCGTGATCGGATGGATCGCGGCCGCGGCGTGCCTGCTGCTCGCGGCGCTGGCGTGGATCCCGTTCGGCGACCCCGAGGCGCCCGCCCTCTCCTACGCCGAGCTTGCCGAGCGTTCCGACGCGATGACGGTGGGTCTGACGGCGGACCTCGCGGGCGAGCAGCCCGTCGGATCGCTCGTGTGGAGCGAGTCCGCGCAGTCCGGCGTGATGCGCTTCGAGGGACTCCCGGCGATCGATCCGGACGAAGAGGTCTACC